>Ga0182004_10004319_pt1 | contig 11444 bp, 11 predicted proteins | sample Sormic07211540_1_FD_120479 | JGI IMG/M metagenome (GOLD analysis project Ga0182004, IMG submission 120479) | Endophyte microbial communities from Sorghum bicolor roots, Mead, Nebraska, USA - 072115-40_1 MetaG | ecosystem: Host-associated > Plants > Roots > Unclassified | place: USA: Nebraska...
AGGAGAGCATATATGCACTGTTCCTATCTTCATGTACAAAATGTTATCACCTAATGTCACCGCTAAAAATACCAATGATCTATCCCTCCAATAGAGTCAGGATTAGTGGCATCTTGAATAACACTTGAACTCTGAAATGAGATTAGGAGAAAGTCAGTAGCTTTAGAACCCTGCAGCCTATTCTTGTATATATACACTTGAACTCTGAAACGAACCCTGCAGCCTGTTCTTGTATGTGCCCTATTTCGCTTGCAAACTGAGAACTTCTTATCTTTAGCCCGAGAACCTTGATTTGAACAAACATACCTACAGATTGTTACTAATCCATCAAGACTGCTCTTGTTTGAATAGCACTTCTGAACATCAAACCCCATCCTACCACCATATTTGACCCAGAACTTCCAAGCCTCATCATCACTGCTAAATGTCATACCGATTTTAGGAATCCAAAAAGGAATCGCAGCCATCCTGTAGTTATAAATGTTGTCAGTTCTATTTTACATCGCTATAATCTACAATCAAAAGAACCAACAGATAAAATTCAAATATTGTGTTTCCCTAACATTCTTAAAACATTTCAACAACCATAACTCAACTATGCAGAACTGATTAGATAGTTTTGGGAAAAGGATTAGCACAACCTTGTAGGCGATTCCTCGAGCACCTGCTGGGCGTCATCCATGGCACCTTCACTTACAGCTGCTGGAGTGGTTTGCGCCATGGGAGTGCTTCCTCGAGTGGTTTGCCACCCCTCACATGCATGCTTTGTGAGGGCACGCCGCCGAGCAGCCACTCGAGCTGTTGTGGCCGCGGCCGCGGCCAGACTCCCGCCGCGTCCCTTACGTGTCACCACCGGACTCCCGCCGTGTCCCTTGCGTGTCGGCGCTTTGCTCCATGGCGCACGCCGCGACGCCTTCGTTGGACCTCTACGCGGCGGAGGGCCCGCTGGAGGACATCGAGACGGGCTCGTGCGACGGCGTCGTGCTCTGCTGCCTCCCAACGCTCGTAGAAATGGCGCCAAAGCCATGGAATTTCCCCTCCAATAAGCCTTCACGGATGCCTAGAAAAGGGAACAATACATCCTCTTGTCTTGACCGTTGCTGATGGGATCAATGGCTCATGTGTGGCCACTGCTTAAGTTGCAGTGTGAGTAGGCACTGCATGTGATCCGTGTCCAAAAATTTGTTTACTTCAACTAAAAGAGTCAGCAATCTATGCATCAAAGAATTCTTAGTGCGATGTGATACGAAGCTCTTGTTTGCATTGTAGTCTTTGGAAATATCTTCCAAAAGTTTGATCGGTTCTATTCACTAGATCTTTCCTAGTATTCAACCAATCTAACATAATTAATCCATCCTCCTTATTAAACTTTTTTTGCTTTTTCGTTTTGGGCCTGGCACCATAAGTACTTGCAGCAACAATAGAAGAGAGCACATCAAATTGGCTGAACAATCCATCCAAATACAGATCATCATTGTTGCTATTCGCCATATCCATCCAAATACAGATCACCATTGTCGCTATTCGCCGTATCAATCTAGGAACTTGGATTATCCATGATCTATATTTACATTCAACAAACAATAAGTTACAAATACGCCATATCACGACACGTATGAATGTGTTGTTCATCAAAAAAAGAAGAGAAATTTCATCTGCTTTCGGCCGATTGCCTATGACAAAGCTATCATACAAGAGGCAACAACACTATTGAGGCGATGTGGAACCAACTAGTGCCCAGTAGGGCAAGGGAGCTCCAAGCGACTGGCTGAACATAGCTATAGATTCAATGGCGGCGTGCAGATGTGTTGTTGCTCTGTTATACAAGACAGAAGTGAGGTGAAGGTGAGTCCGTACCAATGGTGCCAGACTAAAAGAGGGGAGGAGTGGGGGTGGGGGGAGAACAGATGCCCGCTAAAACCAACAATATATCTCGTGCAAAAAAGAAAGTTGCTCACGCGAGAAGTAACACAGAAACAAAGCCAGAGAGGCGGAATACTAAGTTCTCAGTTTCAAAAACTGATCGCTCGCACGAGATGTATTGCGAAAACCAGCCCACAAAGGAGGGATATAAAGTTCTCTCGACTATAGAAACATATGAGTTGGAGATATTATTTTACAAATTTTTATTTTTAATAAGCTTTTTTATCAAACTATCAAAGAGAACTTTTTTTGGCTAAAAAATCAAGATAGATAATTGTTTTATAAAACTCCTAGAGATGCTTAAGAAAAAAACGAGATAGCTATTTCAGAATTTGGGCCTGTCTTTTAATTTGCCTGCTCTGATATCACAAATGGTGCTATAGGCATCAATACAATCAAACTTCTCCTTTTGCTGGTACATACCTTTTCTTCAGGACATTAAGTATGCTGATATAGATATTAAATATATTGATATCACACTGTTTTTTAAAAACACTGTAGTTGTATTAAAAATTGAGACATGAAACTCCACACCGACCTCAGTGGAAAACGATAAATGGCTGAAGAAAAAGAGAGGCCATTGACCGACCAACCACAACAACACACACTTTGCATTGCACCCATCCGTTCCTCGTTACGCTTAAAAATTTAAAACCCCTTCAGATTCCATTAATTAAACCAAATCATCAACCCCCTCAAAAACCCCGTCGGGTCGGCCCCTCCCAAAAAGACCAATCGCTCTCTCCTCCGGCATCCACCACCCAACGGAGCCGCGGCAACCGCCACACCATGGGATCGCTGCGGGGCGCGGCAGCCCCGTCCCCGGCGCCGCGCGCGGGCGACCTGGTGACCACGCAGGTTAGCCTGGGCGGATTTGACGCCACCGTCAAGGCGCTCGATCTTGCCGACTTTCTCGAGTTGAAGGCGGGCTTGGTCTGGCGCTGCCGCGTCAAGACCTCCTGGACCCCGCCGGACGCCTATCCCGACTTCCTTCTCCCCACCGTCACCTCCGCCGCCGCGCAGCCGCCACAGTACGATCGCGTGCCTCCGCACGCCTTCGTCCACTTTGCGCGCCCGGAGGGCGCGCGCGCCGCCGCCGACGCAGCGGGGCGGTCCGAGCTCATCCTCTCCGGGAAACCCCTGCGCGCCGCCTCCGCGCAGGAGAGCTCCCTTCGGGCCTCCCGCCGCCGCAGTGTCTCGCCATTCCGCTTCCCTGGCTCACGCCTCGAGGTCGGGGATCTCCCGGCCAAGGACGCCTTCCTCGCCGCCTGGCGCGGTCCGGCCTCTGGGCTCGAGTTCTCCGTCGATCCGTTCGACGGGTCTTGCCGCCTCATCTTCGCCCGCGACACCGCATTCAAAGTCCGGGAGTTCCGCGAGTCTGTGGTCATGCGCTGCGACGTCAAGCTCGAGTTCCCCGTACGCGACGTCGCCGAAGTCAGGGTGTTCCGGCTCGACTGCTCGCTGCTGATCCGGCTGTCGGCGGCACCGCTGGTTTATTACCGCACGGCGGACGACGACATCCACGAGTCCGTGCCGTTCGACCTGCTCGACGACGATGACCCGTGGATACGGACCACGGACATCACCCCCAGTGGCGCGATTGGGCGGTGCGGCGCGTATAGAATCACATTCTCGCCGCGCTTCTGGCCAAAGATGGAACGCGCGCTGGCGTACATGAGGGATAGGAGGGTGCCGATCGTTGATTGCGGTGGTGGTTGGGGGGCCAGGAGGGGCCTCACCGTGCGAGATGAGCCTGAGTTTGGGGAGCGAATGCAGGACCTGTTCTTCTGCGTGCAGCACTCCGAGGGTCTCAAGTTTCCGGTGTTGTTCCTCGTGAATGCTCTGGTGCACAAGGGAGTAATAAATCAACACCACCTCACGCCTGAATTCTTCGGCTTGCTCCAGAGGAAGGAGGATGATGTGAATGTGGCTGCTTTGAGGGAATTTTGGGGGGACAAATTTCCAGTTTTTGATGCATGTGGCAGGCTGAAGAATCTGCAAGATAGGGTTGCCAGGTACCCCAAACTTCTTCGCAACAAGATTGGGGATGACAATTCAGAGGTGAGGAGGCTGGTAGTCACGCCCACCAAAGCTTATTGCCTGCCACCAGAAGTGGAGCGCTCTAATCGTGTCATCCGTCATTATCGTGAAGTCACAGACAGATTTCTCAGGGTTACTTTTATGGATGAGGGTATGCAGCTACTGAACAGTAATGTGCTGAATTTCTCTGCTGCGCAAATTGTCAAAGATTTGATGTCAAACTCGTTCCTGCATAAGACAACAGTGTACAAGCGTATTAAAACATTTTTGACAGAGGGATTCCACATGTGTGGTAGGAAGTACTCATTTCTTGCATTCTCATCGAACCAGCTGAGGGACAGGTCAGCTTGGTTCTTCGCAGAGGACAGAATGAGAACAGTGGAAACCATTAGGAAATGGATGGGGCGGTTCACAAGTAAGAATGTAGCAAAGCACGCTGCTCGGATGGGGCAGTGCTTCTCATCTACATATGCTACAGTGGTGATGCAGCCGCATGAGGTCAATGAGTGTCTCGAGGAAGTTGAACGCAATGGGTACATTTTCTCTGATGGAATTGGCAAGATTACGTGTGACCTTGCACTTGAAGTTGCTCAGAAGCTGCGATTGACAGATAATCCCCCATCCGCTTACCAGATTAGGTATGCAGGCTTCAAGGGTGTTATAGCTGTCTGGGAAGGAGAAAATGATGGGATACGACTTTCCCTGAGGCCGAGCATGCACAAGTTTGAGTCTAACCATAATGTGTTAGAGGTGGTCTCATGGACAAAGTTTCAGCCAGGATTCTTAAACCGTCAGATTATTACATTACTGTCCTCCTTGAATGTCCCGGATGCTATCTTTTCTCAAATGCAGGAAGCCATGTTGTCTAATCTCAATAATATTTTGTCGGACACTGATGTTGCTTTTGACATTGTAACCACCTCTTGTGCTGAGCAAGGAAACACTGCAGCACTGATGTTGAGTGCTGGCATTTCACCTGGAACTGAGCCACACCTGAAAGCAATGCTGTTAGCTATAAGGTCCTCACAGCTACTGGGTCTTTTGGAGAAGACAAGGATTTTTGTGCCGAAGGGGAGGTGGTTGATGGGCTGCCTTGATGAACTTGGGATCCTTGAGCAAGGACAGTGCTTTATCCGGGCGTCATCTCCATCACTCAATAATTGTCTGGTAAAGCATGGACCAAGATTTTCCTCAGCAAACAAAAATGCAGAGACCATTGTGGGTACTATCGTAATGGCAAAGAATCCATGCCTTCATCCAGGGGATGTCCGGATCCTTGAAGCTGTTGATGTGCCTGAACTGCATCACCTTGTTGATTGCTTGGTCTTCCCCAAGAAAGGTGAGAGGCCACATGCCAATGAAGCATCTGGGAGTGATCTTGATGGGGATCTCTACTTTGTGACATGGGATGAAAACCTTATACCACCTGGCAAAAAGAGTTGGAACCCTATGGACTACTCCCCAACTGAAGCAAAACAACTACCGCGCGCAGTATCCCCACATGTAAGCTCAACTTTTTGGCATTTAGGCATTTGTTCCCTTAAAAGTTCAATATATGGATGCATTGCTTCAAATATTAGCTCATTTTGATACCCTCCCATTACTAATTTCTTCTTGACATGTTAGTGTTCTTACTGAGCAATCTCTGTTGCAGCTAATATTTAAGTTGAGCATAAACTTCCATGGAAATTGTATTGTAGGATTGACTCTGAATCAGGGATTCTTTTTCTTCCTATTGATTCCATGCCTGTTAATATTTCCTAGAGTTTTGAACTATGTGTCTATGATTATTTGTCTTCTACTCCCTCCAGTCCGGTTTCTAAAGTGTCCTTGTGTTTTAGAGAAAGTCCGTAATATTATTAGGCGTCACTCGAATACTGAGACAGGATTTAACTCATAGACAGAACTGAATAGTCACTTGCATGGAGATTTTTCCCTTTTTCTTCTGGCATGATTAACTGAATCTCCAATAAAAAATCGGTAGCTAGCACTTGACTAATACCAGGCAATTGATGTGCTGCAATCGCATGCATGCCGCAAAAAACGATCCAATAAACAGAGCGATTAATATGATGTCACAAACACCCCATTGCTCCTTGGTATTTGAGGTTTCATCTTATGCACCTTAGAAACCAGACTGGAGTGAGTATTTGAATAACAGATGATAGCTCTGATGACATTTCTTTAGTAACAACCCTGAAAGTTACCATCTCTTCTTATGTATCAACTTTCATGGACTTACTATCTCTTATACTGACAATGGATCGTTGTACGATAATTTTATGATGGTATGTATTTATTCTAGTATCTTAATATGAATCATGCAAAATCCCATATAATATAATTTTACTATAACAATTCTTGGAATTAATGTGCTCTGCACAGAATACATGTATAATTTGCAGAAACTGTGTTCATGTCATTTGCTCAATTAATACATGTTTCTAAATTTTCATTTGACAATCTACATCCACAACGCAACGGCATTATTGGTCAAAGTTAAAAGAGTTTTAGTTGCAAAATCACTTGTTTCTGACTTCATTTCTATCCCACATCCTTTTCTTTGACACCAATTGGTAGTAGCGGGTCACTTTGTTACTTCATTTCTATCCCACATCCTTTTCTTTGAGATCTTAATTAGTTCAATTAAATTAACTTTGGGTTGACCCAGAGAAAATAAAACTTTGCATCTCTAGTGTTTTGTGTGTATTAGGTATAGGTATAGGTTAAAGGCTTGATCATTCTGAAGGTAGTAAGCTAATGTGCACAGCTGGATTTCAATAACATGTTGGCAGAACTCTAAAGGCTTGATCATTCTAATTAGTTTTCATTTAATTCTTGGAGAACTGTACCTATAGAGTAGTAGAGTACTATCATAGATTTTACTTATCAAATGTCTGGTCTTGTAGTTGTAGATCAAAAACACTTTTGCTTCATTTGGTCATGTAGTTGCCAACGGATAAGGACCTGTATGGATGCTGTGGTTTTGAGAAACTGTATTATCAAAACCACGGTTTACAAAAAAGAGGTATATAGTGGAGTTTCTAGAAGAGTAAAGTTCATCACCGGTCCCTAAACTTTTATTGTCGTGTCATCCCGGTCCCTAAACTCGCAAATTGACCGTTTATGTCCTTGAACTTGTTCGTCTGTGTCATTTCGGTCCCTAAACTTGTTCAGTTGTGTTATCCCGGTCCCTAAACTTATAAATCGCCCGTTTAAGTCCTCAAATTTGTTCAGTTGTGTCATTCTAGTCCCTAAACTTGATTTTGAGTCTCATCTGGGTCAAAACAAAACGATTTAAAAACTTTATATCAAAAAATAATTCATAACTTTTTCATATGAACTCAAATGAAGATAAACTTTATATCAAATTTGTAGCCCTCAATGCGATCTACGACTTTGTAGTTGAAAAGTTTTTTATTTAATATCGTTTAGTGTCACATAATTTTAAATTTCTAGATCTAAAAGCTTTCAAAAAATATTTTGGGACCCCACAAAGTTTCAATTTAGAAACTTTTCAACTACAAAGTTGTAGATCGTATTGCTGACTACAATTTTGATAAAAAGTTTATTTTCATTTGAGTCCATATGAAAAAGTTATGAATTATTTTTCTATATAGAGTTTTTAGATTTGCCTCGTTTTGATCCATATGAGACTTCTAAAGTTTAGAGACTGGGTTGACACAACTGAACAAGTTTGAGGACCTATATGGGAGATTTCTAAGTTTAGGGACTAGAATGACACAACTGAACAAGTTTAGGTACCTAAACTATTGTTTTGTGAGTTTAGGGACAGGAATGACACAGCCAAACAAGTTTAGGGACCGGTGATGGACTTTACTCGGAACTCCAAAAGGAGTACTTTTAGTAATACCATGTTTTTCAAAAATACAAATCTCCTTGCATCCAAACACCTTATAGTTTGTCAAAACCAAAGTATTTCACAAAACCATGGTATTTTTCTAATAAAGTAACAAAAATACTTCAAACTAGGACTAAGGTGTTTTCATAGGTCGGAATTAAAGTCAAGAACTCCTGAACTACATATAAGACATCAATACTTTTCAGTTCATCATCAACTAGCACTCTCTTGGCTTTTGAGACTAACATTTGCACTTTTTATCCAATCGATCTGATCATATTGCTAATATACAAAAATTATGATCATTTCACATGGTTTCTTCAAATTGCTTTGTCCTTGGTTTGTGATAAATATTACTTTTTTCAGTACATTTTTATTAATAAGATATTGTACTGTTAATAGGATATTGTTGATTTCTTCTTGAAGAACATGGTAAATGAGAAACTGGGTCCAATAAGCAATGCTCATGTTGTTCACGCTGATATGAGCGAGTATGGAGCAATGGATGAGAAGTGCATTCAGTTGGCAGAACTAGCAGCAACTGCTGTAGACTTCCCCAAGACTGGCAAAATTGTGTCAATGCCACCATCCCTTCGGCCAAAATTATATCCTGACTTCATGGGAAAGGAGGATGCCATCTCCTATAAATCAGAGAAGATCCTTGGAAGGCTTTATCGGTCAATCCAAGAAGCCTCCAGTGGTGATTTGGTTCCAGAAGAAACTTGCACATTAAACGATTTGCCTTATGATGCAGATATGGAAGTTCCTGGTGCAACTGATTTTCTCTCAAGTGCTTGGGAGTGCAAGTGCTCATATGAAACACAACTGAATGCACTGCTCAACCAATATGGTGTGCGCACTGAAGCAGAGCTTGTTACAGAGCACATATGGTCGCTTCCCAAATACAGCAGCAGAAAACAGGGGGACATAAAGGAGAGATTGAAGAATGCATACTCTGCTCTCCACAAGGACTTCAGGAGCATTTTCGAAAGCTTTGTTACAGATCAAACTGAGATCTCTGATGATGAGAAAATTCGGTTTTATGAGATGAAGGCCTCTGCATGGTACCAGGTAACCTACCACCCCAAATGGGTCCAAAAGTCAAGGGAAATGCTCAAACCTGACTTTGAGGACATGCCAGCAAGGCTTAGCTTTGCATGGATCGGGGTCGAGCACCTGGCACGGATTAAGATAAGGTGCCATGGAGAAGTGAAAGTGGACAGCCGAAGGCCCGTTGAGAGGCTCGCAGCCTACATATCTGGGAGCATGTGAGCTGGCGTGAAGCTCCATGCAATAGTGAAGCAAGACCACTCTGCCCCTTTCTGCCATGCCATCTGAACTCTGAAGCATGGCTCCGCCTAGTCACTTCGTTTTTTTGTTTTGTTTTTTTTACGAAATTACATAGTTGGGACACAGACACTCTATATGCACGTACACCGTATACTTATCTCTATGAACCAACATTAATGCATTTACCAGAGTCGAACTTGTCCAAACTCTATTACTACCAGAATGTTTGTGGATATAAAGTATTAGTTCATGGTGTCTGAATTCCAAAAGGTTTTGTTGGTTGTGTTGTTCCAATTTTGTCCTGGAAAATTGGCCAAACCTGGTCTGGTATGTTTTTGTGGCCATTAGATGATGCCTGAATTCAGGTTCAGTGCAGCTGTGTAACTGTGTTCAACATGTGAACATGTTTGTCGCTTCTCGTCGTACGCCAATCTCCTTAGCGTGAAACAAAAACCTTAACTGTTGACTAGCAGCAAATCCAGCAATCGATCAAAATCGCGGAGGTTCGAATCTCCTGTGTCAGTATTGACAACCAAAATATAATCGGCGGATTTGTAAAGACTTGTTTGGATGTCTATGTATTTATCTTAATCTATAGTTGAAGTGGATTGAAGTGAAATTTGACTAAATTTCATTTTAATCCGCTTCAACACATGTGAATTGAAGTGGATACACTCATACACATGCATTAAACAACGCCTAAGATGGAACAAGACAATCAAATGAAATTCACAAGTTTTAGGGAAAAATCGGCTTATGTTGGTTTGAGGCTTTAGCCGAGGCAGCAAGCAAAACCAGCCTACGTTGGAATGGCTGAGCAATCCGGTGACAATGTAGTAAGTTGTTGCCTCACTCCTTCGCTAGTTTCTTCAGGTGGGGTGGGGAGCTATTTATATCCCCATCACCGGCTCTTTGGAGGCAGTTGGAATATGCTGAAGATATAGGAGACACACTAAGTTCTCTAGCCACCATAAGTGCTTAATATAATATTAGTGATTAGTGTAGGTATTTTGTGAAGTGCTTAGGCTAGTTAAACACCGTATTTGTACTTGCTCTAGGTTAAGGCCCGCTGTTTAGTGAGGTTTGCATACCTCTTACCACTCTGTGCTTGTGTGCACCATTGTTGTACGAGACAATACCAACCATGTTTTTGGTGTAGCCGCCATTGTGTACTGGAGGGAACAAGGCCCGCAACAATTTGGCTCGAAGCCCGATAGTGAAGACGGCGGGAAATGGTCCTATAGAGGCCATCTTGAAGACCCACTTGCATTTCAGAAGGCTTGGAAACTATCCATGGAGTTACTCGATCAGGAGCTTGACCCTTGCAAAGGCATCCAGTTAAGGTGTATGTTGCATTTGAATGTGCATCACATATATTTGCTTGTATTTGCATTAGCTTTAGAAGTTTTCTCTCCGGTGCCTTGCTTGTGTGGTGTATGATAGTTATAGGTTTGATTGATGAAATGAAGAACTAGCATGTATAGGTAGTGTAACTAGACTTTCAGTTGTTTTACAAGTGGAACTAGAACCTTGTTTATAACGCTGATCTCATGGGGTGTTCTAATTTTATGAATGTCTAGTTACTAATGGTGCTAAGATGGTGTATATTGGCAACTCTGATTGGTATCACACTTCAAAGGTCCACTCTTTATACCTTAGCATCATTTGGTAGAAATTTACTCCTATATTTCCTATTCAAGCATATGTGCAAGCTTTCAAATCCAAACTCTTAGCACATATGTAGGGGGAGCAATTGCTACCAATTTGGGCTTATGAAACTTGTCCATAACCTTTGCACATGGTAAAATGCTTAGGCCTTGTTTAGTTTCAAAAATTTTTGCAAAATCAACACTGTAGCACTTTTGTTTGTATTTGATAAATATTGTCCAATCATGGACTAATTAGTCTCAAAAGATTCGTCTCGTCAATTTCGATTAAACTGTGTAATTAGTTTTTATTTTCATTTATATTTAATACTCCATGCATACGTCTAAAGATTTGATGTGACGGGGAATCTGAAAAAATTTGCAAAATTTTTTGGGAAGTAAACAAGGCCTTAGGCAAGCAACATGAATCCAAGAAAAATTTATTGAAAATCTTTGTAAAAAGGGTTGTCATCAATTACCAAAAAGGGAGAAATTGAAAGCCCTAGTTTGGTTTCGGATAATTGATGAAACCCTAGTGATGGAGCAAGAGATAATCATGATGATAATGGTGATGACCACAAGATGATCAAGTGCTCAACTTGGAAAAGAAGAAAGAGAAAAACAAAACCCTATGGAGATCAAGGCAAAGGTATTGCTTAGGGTTTTGGTTTTGGTGATCAAGA
>Ga0182004_10004320_pt1 | contig 11444 bp, 11 predicted proteins | sample Sormic07211540_1_FD_120479 | JGI IMG/M metagenome (GOLD analysis project Ga0182004, IMG submission 120479) | Endophyte microbial communities from Sorghum bicolor roots, Mead, Nebraska, USA - 072115-40_1 MetaG | ecosystem: Host-associated > Plants > Roots > Unclassified | place: USA: Nebraska...
ACTTAACGGAAGTGCTAAGATTCAAAGGGATGCTATCTTTTAATGGTACAGACCAAAGGTTCATTCTTTTAATGGTACATAGCCAAACTTGTAACCTTTCAGTGGTACATAGCCAATTCTCCCAGAGTTTTGTGTTGCCCGCTCGAATGCACAGCCCACCAGCGGTAGCTTGAGCCCAAGAGCCTTTTCCCACTCCGGCTCCCCCTCCCCTCCCTTTTCCCGAGACCGCCGCCGCCACCGCAGCCCCCTCCACCGGCGGCCATCTTCGCCCCTGACACAAACACAAGCCTACCGTTGGTCGTCCACCGCCAATTTGGACGACCACCGAACCACAGCCGCCGCGGGGCCAATCTGTCGCCATGACCTCCCTGTAAACCAACTTGCCCGGCCGACAAAACCTCTCCCGCCGTCCGCGCGTCTCTTCCCCGGCGAGGCGGCGCTCCGTCGCGATGCTGCGCCTTGGACATCATCTCCTGTCCTCCATCCGCACGGCCTCGCCTCGCCACCGCTGCCTCCTCTCCACCGCTACCACCGCCACTTCCCGCGTCCGATTCGTCGCTGAAGAATACCTGGTCACCACCTGCGGGCTCACCCCAGCGCAAGCGGGCAGGGCCTCCAAGAACCTCACCCACCTCAAGTCCCCGGTCCAACCCGACGCTGTCCTCGCCTTTCTCGCAGGCGTCGGCCTCGCCAAAGACGACATCGCCGCTGGAATCGCCAGGTACCCGCGGCTCCTCTGCTCCAAGGTGGACAAAACCCTAACCCCTCGCTTCGCTCAGCTCATCAGCATTGGGCTATCCCCTCCCCAAATCTCCCGCCTCATGGCCATCGTCCCCAACATCTTCGGCGCTCCCAAAATGATTTCCCACCTCCAGTTCTATCTCTCCTTCATGGGTAGCTTCGATCTGCTGCACTCCGCCATCAAGATCAATCGGATCCTCCTCGGTCGGAGCCTTGAGAATGTGGTCAAGCCTAACATAGCATTCCTACAGCAGTGCGGTCTAACTGCCTCTAACAGTTTAGAGTTCCCAATACTGATATCCATGAAGCCCGAGAATGTCAGGGAAAGGGTGGCATGTGCTGAGAAGCTTGGTGTGCCGCGCAATACAGGGATGTTCAAGAGTGCCTTGTGGGCCGTTTGTTGCGTTGGTCCCAACTCCATTGGTGCAAAAATGGATGTCATGAAGGCGACTCTTGGATGCTCAGAGGCAGAGCTGGCTTCTGTGGTGCGCAAGTTTCCCCAAATTCTGAGGATATCAGAAGGCAAGCTGAGTAGCACAATGAAGTTCCTGAAGGTGGATGTTGGGTTGAAGGTTCAGTACATCTTGGGTAGGCCAGCAATACTGGGCTATAGCATGCAGAGGCGGCTGATGCCCAGGCATTATTTCATCAAGATTCTGAAGGCGAAGGGGCTTGTGAAGGAAAACATTGACTTTTATAATACTGTTTGTTTAACTGAGAAGAGATTTGTCCAGAAGTTTATTGATCCTTACAACAAGAGTACTGCAGGGCTTGCAGATGCTTATGCTACTGCTTGTGCTGGGAAAATACCTCATGAAGATGAGGTGCATTTGCAGCAGCATGCTAGGGATACTGAGAAGCAAAGGCAAAGATAGTCGGTCCAGTCTTCTCTGCCAGCCTCTTGCTGAACTATTGTGCAGTTCCTTGGTGCACACCAATTCTTGCAACAGATGCTGCCTTTGTGTGCTGAAATGAAAGACCTATAATTTCAGGTAAGCCATTTTCAGATGGATATAATGATATGTTACTCTGTGCTCTCTGTGTTTCAGGTCTAAATGTTGGCTGTACTTGAATTAAGTTATGTATGAACTTGTCACACTGTTAATTATTTTTTATTTAATCAAATATTTCAATCTGAAGTATGATTCTTATTTCAATATTATAAACAATATTTTCAACTTTGAATGGTTCAAGAATTGCCCTGCAGCGCTTTATGGCAGTGCCCTGGTAAACAGTGTGTTGTGTTCGCTAGCTATAGATATCTCATATCTGGATGCATTTACTTTATCCATGTAAAAGAACACCTAGTTTTGTGGCATGAATTCAGTACCACTATTTTAGTATATTTATTCCAAGGCCTCACTGCCGTCAGTTGGAATTTGATTTTCTTTTTTGGTGAATACAGCTCTTACTTTTGCATAGCCTCCCTCTCTTATGTAAATTAGTTACTCTTACACCTTTGAACTCCCCCTCAGTGCGCGCTGTTCGCTTGAGCTTATCTGCAGACCATTCAGCAGTGTTTTTCTCTCATAATAAATCAGCGAACAGTCCTTCCTCTTTGTTTTAGTTATTACGAAAACAGGGAAATGAATCTATCCTATACCCTTATAGGGTTTCCTATTATTTCATTTTTTTGTTTTGGTTAATGATCCAAACTAAATGAAAACATACTGGGTTGGCTGTGTGTTAAGATCTATAAACTGGCCCCCCATTACTAAGTTCAATCTTTCTTACAGTAGAAAAACTGCTAACATTTCCTTTGCTTGGGCATCGATTTTAATTTTGGTTTCCTTCATCATGGAAATATAGATTGAGTTGGTTATTTGTCCTTGTTTGGTGACTTTTAGGATGTTCGTTGATATCACTATTTGCTATTTGGCTATGCCTCCTTTGGTAGACTTCTGCCTGACAGTCTCAAATTAAAAGCATGAAACATGTGAACATCCAGCAGTCGAACCACTAATGTCTAACTCGGATGGACCCAAACCAGTTTACACAGGAGCTTCTGAAGCATTTCGACCGTACAAGATCCTTCACCAGTCTATGAAATCTGTATTCTTTGCACACTGAGCTCCCACGGTTATTAGCTTTGAGAAAGAGGTTTATACGTCATATAGGAAGATATTCTTTTTTTATTTGTACTATTCCTTTATAGTGGATTAGTGTGCGTTTGTGTTAAGCATCTGCGTATGTACTTATAATTCACAAAAAAGGAGAGAAAATAATCTGCCTGTTAGTGCTCTATATAGAGTTCTATATTTTATTTGTACTATTCCTTTATAGAGGATTATGAACTCCTTTGAAACGCAAGAATTTCACACGAGCCGTATAGAAAGGATCAGCTTGTTGAAGCATTTGTGCATCTGTGAAAAACAAAATGCAAGTTACAATCATTTCCCGTTGAAAATGAAACTCTGCATAAATAGCAAGGAAAAAAAACTTTATCTTTTTTCATTTTCCCGGAACGGAGGAAAAAAGAAAGAAAGTATATATGACGGTGATGAAAAATTGAAACGGACGAAAACTACGTCTTATCCTGAAGCAAAGCATTATGGTTTCCCTTGCTAAATTTTAGCTAACTAAATTTTAGTCACTTTAGTAGTAAAGTTTCAAATATATTGGCTAAAAATAAGCTAAAATAGTTTAGTCTCACTAGTCACTTAAGAGTAGCTAAACTAATTTTAGCTAGTAGAAAGAGAAGCCCTTGGTAGGTTGTCGTCACAAGTGCCAATTCCTTTGATTGTCCAGAGGTTCACTGCATGTTTTCATGATTCGACAGTTCAGCGCCGTGTTGTCAACTTGTAACCAGTTGTATTAACTCCCTTGTCTGAAAAACAGTTGTTTGGTCAGATACGATACAGTAGTTTTTTCGTTTTATTTGATAATTAGTGTTTAATCATAGATTAATTAGATTTAAAATAATCGCCTTGTAAATTACTATCTGGTTATATTTTTAATTTTATAAATAGTCTATATTTAATATTCTATACATATATTTAAACATTGGATAAGATAGGATGTGACGGCACTTAAATTTTACCGATGCAAAGCTCGCTGACTGCCTGCCTCTGGCCTTAACCAGCTTGCTGCCTGCCTGCTTCTCCGTCTCCGTCTAGAGCGTGTGCATGCGGCATGCCCCGTCTTCGTGTGCTTTGCCTGTTTCTTTCTGCACTGCGTGCGCGTAAAAGTCAGGCAGAAGCACATCCATTTCTTCTCTCCTGCCGACCTCTCAAGTTTTTTCTATAGATAACTGCTGACATTCTGGAGGAGGAAAAAGAAATATCTGGGGCATTTGCTAATCAACTCTGAATTTGGCATTTGTTATTGGGACCATCTATTAGGTACTAATCGGTGTCATACTGTACAAATTCGGACAGCACTTGAAATTTTAAACAAACCTTCTTGCAAGAAGAAGCAGATGAATAGAAAGTTTTAACAAAGCTACTTCAGCTTCATTCTGGGCCATGAACAAAGAACATCTGAGTAGCTGACGTACGATGGTTGCAGCCTTTCTTCACTTAGGCCTTGTTTAGTTCACCCAAAAAACCAAAAAATTTTCAAAATTCTCTGTCACATCGAATCTTTCGGCACATGTATGAAGCATTAAATATAGACGAAAATAAAAATTAATTGCACAGTTTAACTGTAAATCACGAGATGAATTTTTTGATCCTAATTAGTCTATGATTGAACAATATTTGCCACAAACAAACGAAAGTGCTACAGTAGCGAAATCCAAAATCTTTTCGCATCTAAACAAGGCCTTACACATTGTTCAGCCATTGGAACATTTGGATCCCATCCAAGCTTACACATATATGGTTGAAAAAAGAAGAGCTCTTTCTTGCGAGTATGGTCAGCAAGCTGAACTTAGTAGTAGTATTTATTTCTTTGATCAATCATGTGCGTTTTGAGGTGGAGCATGTGAATTCACTCCATCGAATTCGCTTCATGATAGTATCCAAAACGTGGTAAACATGACGGCGATATCAGTTCGCAGCAGGGCCCTGATCCTGAAGCAAAATGCATGACAAATCTGGTAAAATGCATACCAACAGAAAGGATCAGCGCTAGGAAGTGAAGCACGAATGCACAACTTGGTAAAGTGCATAGATACAGAGCAGAAAATTCAACTTCTGTTCAGACATCTCTGCCTGTAGGTTACGTTTCTGCTCCTGCACAAAATTGCAAAATAGCATTTGTAAATCTCATGTTTTCAACTTCAACCGAATTTGGAGAACTACCACCCTGTTCCCTGGCCCGCAGATCAAAAGGGCCATTTCTTTCGCGTGTGAAACAAGATCGCTTTCAAGCTAGTTTGTACAAAACGTTCAAATCTGCTGTTCCCATTCTACGTGGGAACCTGCTGCGTAGCTGCTGCCTTCTTCTCCTCGTCCGCCGCTGCCGCCACCTCGCGCGACGCAGCGCCAGCTTTTGCACCGGACCCGCCGCTGCCTCCGATGCGGTCAAGGCGAACGCTCCCTATAGCTGGAACGTCGGCGGCATCAACGGCGGCCACGCGCTTCCCTCTCCCCCTCGTGGACGACGAGGACGACACTTCTCCCAGCTCGGAGCTAACCGTTATCCTCCTGGACGCCGAAAAGAAGGACAGCTTCCCGGAGAACGTCCCCGCCAGAAGCGACTGCCATCTGCCCGGCCGGCCGAGAGGTGCGCTTCGGCCGCCGCGGCTGCTTCCTTCCCCGGCTCTTCGCCCGCGACGCAATTGCATGCTGTGGTGCTCGCCCGCGGCGACCATCTCCCTGCGCACGTGCTCCGGCAGCCGGAGCGTGAACCGCTCCAGGTCGCGGTCGAGCCGGACGGCGAGGGAGTGGCCCGTAGAGTGCGACCGAGCGAGCTGCGTCGGAGCCGGCTTGCGCCCCGACCGCGACCGCACGGCTCGCCGCTGCGTCCCTATCTGCTGCAGCTCCAGTGCCTCCTGCCTCCGCACCTCTTCCTCCGCCTCGGTGATCACATCGATCACCACGGCCACTGGTAGCGGTCCCTGCCCTGACAACGCAGTTTCGCTGGAGATGCTGCTCGCCACTGGAATCGGAGGGAAACTGCCGAGCTCCTCGTCGCTACTGGTATCCTGCTTGTTTGGGTCGAGGTTGCAGCGGCAGACGGGGCAGGTGACGTGGCTGGCGAGCCACTCGCCGATGCAGTCCGGGTGGAAGGCGTGGCTGCACTTGGGCAGGAGCGTGAGCCGCTCCTCGTCCTCGAACTCGCTGAGGCACACCGCGCACTCCAGCGCGCCGCCGCCCTGCTTGCCGACCCGGAGCGCCTTGGCCTCGGCGTACTTCATGGTGGGGAAAGCCTCAACCACCTCGGCGTCGAGCCCGCGCGGCCGCCGCTGCCTCCTCGACCGCGAGATGAAGGCGTCGAAATTGCGCATGGCGCGGTCGTCGCCGTCGGCTGACCTGGCCCCGTAGCCGGTGCAGTGGCGGAGGTAGACGGTGAAGAAGGCGATGAAGACGAACACCGCGACGACGGCGGCCAGGAGCGCGATCATGGCCGTGCTGACGTGCTCCTGCTGGCCGTAGCCATCGTAGCTCGGCTGCGCGCTCGCCGCGGCGACCGCGGACGCGAGGAGCGCGGCGAGCAGCGCATGGCCGTGGCGAGGCATGGGCGTCCTTTCCGCGCGGCAGCCGGCAGTGCAGCAGACTGCAGAGGCGAGAGGGCCCGGGAGACGCGCGAGACCGGGTTGACTAGGCTGACTGCGCAGCATGCAGTGTGGAGCCGGCTATATAGAGGGGATTCCAGGGGAGTTTGAGCCAAAAAGGTCGCGATCCCGCGGCGCTCGGCGGGTATCGCGGAAGGAAGCCGCGGGCAGGTGTGCGCTTTGTTTGGCATGCAGTTTGACTGGCCTACCGTCCAGGTGCTCAGTTCAGAAGCCGCGACCGGGAAGGGCCGTTGGAGTTGGAAGTTTTTTTTTTTTTTGCACTCTGGAATCTGGATTCAACCGCGTGTGCTTATCAGGAATCTACTAAAGGGAGAATGCACATATCAGCTTCAGTTTGGCCACGGGTGAAAAGGGTCAATGCTAAAGCTGGTAATACAATCATCCTATCCACCTTCCGGCCGCTTTATTACGAAAAGCAATTAGTCCTTGTATTTAAAGTTAGAATATAGTCCACTTTAATTTTGTTACAAGCAACACACTACATCCCAGTGACGAAGTTAGAATAAGTTAGAGAAATATATGTAACTTATTTCATATGGGTGCAGATATGATGAAATAGAAGTTATATTCATACTTTTCACATTTTTAGGGTGTACCTTTGCAAACACCCCCCCCCCCCTCTATGATGTGGTTAATATAGCTTCACCCCTGTTATAGGCTAAAGGTGAAATAATAAATCCTCTAGTCTTTGAGATGAGGTGATGCATTATGAGTTTATCTTATAAATTTAAGTAGCCACAAAGTATTACTCCCTCCAATTTAAATTATAAGCCATTAAAGTTTTTCTAGGTATCGTAAATTTTTTTACTACATACGTAGATACATTTCGGGTGTGGGATGCTCGTTTAACTTTTGCATTCATCTTGTTCCGTATTTAGCTGGACGGTCTCAGCCTAGAAAGTGAAAAGAACGAGATCTAGAAAGAATTTCTACATTATGTTTAGATATATAATAAAATTATAAATCTAAAAAAGTCCAAACGACTTTCAATTTAGAATTTGAAGACGGGATGAGTAGGTGGTGGTTCAAATCATCATATTCCCTTCACAAAAATTAAAATTTGAAAAAAAAAAGAAATAAAAAGATGATAGACCACCCTGTTTTTCAAAACAACCATCACATATTAACCGCTTGTAAAACCAAAGTAAACCCGGTGACGGATCGACCAGGCGAGGTTCTGGAATTCCGGTATGGACATCAGACTTCAAACCACTTGACTTCTCCTACGACAATGACGCCCTGTTCCGTCAACGTCAGTCGACACGGCAGGCTCGGCCGAAACCAACCGGATTACCCAGACGTACGAAGGGTTGAGATCCGATCTGACCCGTTGCCACGGCGGACGAGAGGACACGAGTACAGATAGGGATCGGCGTCAGCCCAGTCTACGCGCTGTCCAGCTGCGCCATGCCAGCAGCCAGCCTGCCGCTACTCGGCTACTGTACTGTACTCGCCAGTTGCCTAGTGGACCCAGTGGCCGCGTGCGCGCAGCCGAACCGAGCCGAGACCGCTCGAGACGGCAAGCGAAGGGTCCAGCCATACTCGCTCGCGCGGACCCGGTCTGGGACACGGACTGCGACTCCGCGAGAGCGACTCGTGCCCGCACACGTCGCCCGCCGTGGGCGCGCGCATGCACGGACCACTTGTCGATGGGGTCCTCAGCCAGCCGACGTGCGTCACGTCGGCACCACTGGCTCTCCCGGCCCTCGTCCCGGCGTGCCGCCTCGACGGTTTCACGCGCAACAGCGACCTAGCATGGTCTGCCAGGTGTGGTTTGAGGAGTGAAAGGCAGCGGCTCCCGGCACTGGGCGGTGCAACGGACAAACGGGAGAACAGTGGCCCAAAGAGCGACGAGGTGTTACGTGTCACGAGGAGGTAGGTACACATAGCACATCGGTGAATTTTAGGAAGTGTTTTGACGTTTGCTCAACTGTACTCCACCAGTACTCCAAGGAATTTGTTGTCTCGATTCCACGTCGGATCCCTCAGGTTCGGCGTCTCCGGGGAGTTCTGCGGTTGACCTGGATGGAGGATCACGTTACGTGCACGGAGAGTTTACCTGCGGATTCTCCAATCTGGCGCGTTCATTATCGTCTGCTAAACGAGCGATGAGCATGGCGACGGATGACATAGTATTAAATGAATTTAGAGACTCTAGGGCGTTGTTGCTCTTGTTTAGAGGCCTTGTTTAGATACACCCAAAAATCTAAAATTTTACAAGATTCTCTGTCACATCAAATCTTACGGCACATGCATGAAGTATTAAATATAGATAAAAAGAATAATTAATTGCACAGTTTACCTATAAATCACGAGACGAATCTTTTAAGCCTAGTTACTCCATAATTAGACAATGTTTGTCAAATAAAAACGAAAATGCTAAGTGTCAAAATCCAAAAAAAAATTGCATCTAAACAAGACCTAAGTATTACATTCCAGTAGGCTTAAACCAGCTAAATGTTAAGGTGGAAGAGAGAGAGAAAGAGAGAAAATAAAAAACAGGCTGTAAGTTTACAGCCGCCCAGATACAAAAATCAAGAAAGTTTATGAGAGAGACAAGTGGACCATATATTAATAGTGATGAGCTAACCACTATATGAGTGGGCTGCAAAAATTTGTCTAGAAATCTTACAGCGAGCAGCCGGCTATATTATTAGCCTTGCTCTTAGTTGCATCTAAAATCCAAAAACTTTTTAAGATTCTACATCACATCAAATCTTGTAGCACAACATTAAATATAGATAAAAATAACTAATTATACAGTTTGTCTGTAATTTGCGAGACAAATCTTTTGAGCCTAGTTAGTTCATGGTTGGACAATAATTATCAAATACAAACAAAGTTTGACGTCCACCCCAAGAACTCAAAAAATTTTAAGATTCCCTGTCACATCGACTTCTTTGACACATGCATAGAGCATTAAATATAGATAAAAAATAACTAATTGCACAGTTTGCGTGGAATTTGCGAGACGAATCTTTTGAGCCTAGTTAGTCTATAATTGAACAATATTTGTTAAATATAAACGAAAGTGCTATAGTAGCTAAACCCATTTTTTTCACCAACTAAACAAGGCCTAGGACTTGGAAGGAAGACCACATGCATTATCGTGCAGCTTGTTCGCTTAAGATTAACTACTACTAATACAGAAAAGCTCTACGCTGACAGTGAAGTATAATTTTTACATGTGGTTTTAATTAAAAACCGCCTATGAAAAGAAATCAGCAGTCCTAACTCAAAAATAGTGAGTGGACTGGAGGTTTTCTTAAAAAATCGCTAGTATAACTAATGATTTTTTTAAGAAAACTACTAGTGAAAATAGATGTGCACAGGCAGTTTTTCTAACAAAACCACCTATAGAAATCATGTATTTCTACAGGAGGTTTTTTTAAAAAACCACTACTAAAAATCAAATTTCTAACGGAAACCATCTCTAGAAATAATCTAAAATTATTTGTTCTTTGAGTTTTCTAAATGAACTCGTATAAAAAATTTGCCAAAATATATGTCGAAAAGTTATAAAACTTTATAGTTGATAAATTTTTATTTGAAATCATCTAGTCATCAAAAACTACGTTCGAATTTGTTAAGTTTGAAATTCAATTTTTGCAAATTACCTCGAATGGAGAAACTACCAATATAAAAGTTGTAGATCTTGAAAAGTTATGTAACTTTGTAGTTGACAAGTTTTTCATTTGAATCCATTTAAGGCCCTTTAAGTGTGACAAGCTCTCGCAAGGACCCTCTAACAAGCTGTGACAAGGGTCATGCAGTTGTGACAAGCTACGATCGGGACTCTATAACTGTTACAAGCTATGACAACGGTCCTGTTAGTTGTGACAAGTTAGCAATCGGTTGGGGCCTCGTTTAGTTCCCATTTTTTTCAAAATAAACACTGTAGTATTTTTTGTTTGTACTTGACAAATATTGTTCAATTAGAGCAACTCCAACCATTATGCAAATGGACTGGGCATTTATCAAAATGCATAAAACTTCAAAAAAAAACCCCTCCAATCGTTATGTATTTGGACTTTGTATTTTACATAGCTATGCATTTGGAGGGAAAAACTTGGCATATATGCCAAAGGAGTCCGGCTATGCAAATAGAGATCACGGAATTGTCGGTTCCACCTCGCGGGCTTTTTTCTTCCCTTCGCGCGGTTTCCCTTCGCGCCGCCACCACTTCGCGCGATAGGAGAAGCATCGCGCGTCCTCCTTTGTCAGCTTCGCGCGCGCGTTTGGACGAAGCAGCGCACAACGGAACGGGAGATCGGTACTGCGAACGGGAACGACGAACTGCGCAGCTCACTATCGGTACTGCGCGGCTGTTTGGCGCGGGAATTGGTGAATGGGAGACGACGGCGGGCTGTTTGGCGTGGGATCGATTGGCCGCGCGGGAAGGAGTGCCGCGAAACAAAATTTTCGAGAAAAAAAAGAAGATGGACTTAGTATTTTGCATAACGGTTGGAGATCACCCGATTTTAGCCTTGCCATTTTCATTTGGGGGTTTGCAATTTGCCTCAAATGCATAACTTCAAATGCATAATGGTTGGAGATGCTCTTATGGATTAACTAGGCTCAAAAGATTTGCCTCATAAATTACATACAAACTATATAATTAGTTATTTTTTAATATATATTTAATATTATTATGTATGTGCCACAAGATTCGATATGATAAGAAATTTGAAATTTTTTACAAATTTTTTTAGAACTAAACGAGACCCTTGATTTTGCATGTGTGTGGTTTGGCTTCGTCGAGTAAGCCTGGACAAATTACCCGATACCCATTACCCGTATCCGGACCCCAATTACCTGAATCCGAGGTACCCGATCCTAAATTCGGATAGCGATTTTTATTACCCAAAATTAGTTTAGGTAATTCGGGTAATATCTCCCGGTACCCGAACTACCCGAATTACCCAAATATTTGTCTATATCTTTGTATTTATCATGTGTTGTTAGTTAAATATTAGAACTTATCAATTTATTAGAACATAATTCTCTTTGTTTGAACAAGTGA
>Ga0182004_10004321_pt1 | contig 11443 bp, 11 predicted proteins | sample Sormic07211540_1_FD_120479 | JGI IMG/M metagenome (GOLD analysis project Ga0182004, IMG submission 120479) | Endophyte microbial communities from Sorghum bicolor roots, Mead, Nebraska, USA - 072115-40_1 MetaG | ecosystem: Host-associated > Plants > Roots > Unclassified | place: USA: Nebraska...
CAAGTTCATGGACCAAAGTGGCACAGACGGACAAGTTCAGGGGTCACTTTTTCGGGTTTGCAAGTTCATGGACCAAAGTGGCACAGGCTGACAAGTTAAAGGGCCGCCAGTGTATTTTACTCTTAACTTTAAGAGATCCTTCCAGAGAGTGTATTGTTTGCCAGATTCAGTCTCTGCAGCAGTGGCGTGCCATAGATCAAATTTGATGGTATCTCACCTGAGAGTCGGTTACTGCCTAGGTCTAGAACTTGCAGCTGTGGCGTACCGCAGCCAAGATTCGCTGGTATCTCGCCGGAGACTTGGTTACTATTCAGGTCCAGAATCTTGAGCGTGGCACATCGTGCGAGACCTTGTGAGATGGAGCCGTTCAATTGATTGTTTGAGTTGAGGCAGTGAAATACTCAAGCATGCCATGAGCACACAGCCACTCTGGGACGTCACCAACCCAAACCTCAAATAAAGCCTGCTGGTGAGTGCTTCCCTAGCTCTAGCGGGAGTGTCCCAGTAAGCCTGTTGCTGTCCAAGTACAATGATTTCAGCGATGGCAACCGGCTGATACTTTCAGGTATTTCACCAAAGAAACTGTTGTAATTAATCGAGCAATAATTCTGTGAGGTTCTCCAAGCGTCCAAAGACTTGAGGGATGGCTCCAGCAAACTTGTTGTCCGATCGATAAAATGATTTTGGTTAAGCCCCTCGCGGTAAAACAATCATCCGATTCCACTAGGTGTCCGGTAAGGTTGCAACAATTAAGAACTGAAGCTTGTTGAGGCTCCAAACCTCAGGAGGTAAGCTTCCTGTCAACGAGTTGTCTGCAAGGTTCAGAAGCTCCAACTCTGTCTTCATAATCACCACGTAGCTCGGGAAGTTGCCGACGAGGCCACATCCTCCAGCCCATAGCCTGACAAGCTTGGTCATATTCCTGAACGATGTTGGTAGCTTTCCTGGGTCGAACGAGTTGTACGCCAACGACAATGTCTCGAGGAGACTCAGCTCGCCAAGCTCTGTCGGAATAGTGCCTGTGAGGCCGTTGTACTCCAGCTCGAGAAACCGGAGGTTTCGGAGCTTGGACAGAGATGTCGGGATGCTGCCATTGAACTGGTTATAACTGAGGACCAGCATGCTCAAGTTCGCCGAGAGGCCATATGGCCAATGTCAAGGGGGAGCTCTCCAGCGATGTTGTTCAGGAAAAGGACAGGTGGAGGTACTGGAGTGAGCCACAGCGGTAGAGCACCGTTGGGAACATGCCGGCCGGCGATCGATGCTGTTGTTGGAGAGGTCGAGCTTTGCAAGGTTGGAGAAGACTCCAATGGCGTCCGAGATGGGGCCCGTGATGTTGACGCTAACGAGCTTGAGGGTCGTGACTCGGCTGGACGAGTCGCATTGCACGTATGGCCAACGACAATGCGCCCCCGCGGCCGAGGTGGCGGCGGTCCATGTCCATGCCGCGAGCGCCGGCGGATCACCCCACGCGTGCTTCATCTGGAGGAGCAGCGCCGTCTCATCGACGTGTCGCGACTCGCGACTGCGCGGCGGCCACGCAATGGTGCAGGAGGCATGCTACTAGTACTAGCACGGGCAGCATGAGGCAGCAACAAGAACAAGCACGGGCGTGGCGAGGTGTTGCCATGCCTTTGCCTGCTGTGGTGGAGACGGCGTGTGTTCTGGTTTTCTACTTGAATGGGCGAGCAGAGCACTGGAAATTTTGGGCTTTGGAGACTCCTCCGATCCGTGATAATGATATGAGTCTCTATTGCTGTCACCGGAGACTAAAACACAGTAATTAGCCCGGTCAAAACACGGCAATTTGAAACACTGTTCCTGGCCTGGACAGGACGATAGGCGATGGAGATGGAACCAGCGGAAGCACGCGGCTGTCCCTTGACTAACTTAGTGAGAGGACAGCAACACTGTTGCTCTTGTTTAACAGAGATCAAACTAGCAACCATCACTACCCGAGACGCCCGCCTATGCCGAGTGCCGCAAGCTTTGCCGAAAGCTAACTTTTAGATACTCAGCAAAGGGGCCGTTTGCCAAATATCTCCATCAACAAAGAGCAACACTTGGCAAAGATGAGCTTTACTGAGTGTCTGACCCTTGCTAAACAGCAGCACTCGGTAAAACTCATCTTTGCCGAGTATCAGACACTCGGCAAATAACTTTTTTCTCAAGTGTCATATACTCGGTAAAACATAACACTTGGCAAAGAGATGATGACAGCTAAATGCCGTCACCTGTTGTTAATCTTTGCCAAGTGTCAACAAATAACACTTGGCAAAGCTTTTTTTTTTTTTGCTCCCAAACTTTTTCAACTGTCCTTACACAATACTTGAAGTGCATGTTCAAATTTGGCTCATTTCTCGATATGTTAGCTATATTTCTTTCATTTTTTTCATTAAATTATTTTTTAGAAAATGCAAGTTTGAACTATAGGTGTATCGAATAATAGAATTTAATAAATAGAAAAAATGATATTCATGTTTTATCCGCATGATATCACAAGTGCTGCCAAACATATTGGTATTAAGTATTTTGTTGTGAAAAATAGAATACAAGATCAAACTGTTGATATAGTGCACATTAATACGACAATGATGTTAGCGGATCCTCTAACAAAAGGCTTACAATCCAAAATTTTTAATGAACATGTTGCCGGCATGGGTTTAATGGAAACTCTCTAATGATTGTGGATAAGGGCCATAACACAACCAACTCCCATTATGTTTAAGTTTTATCCTATCGAAGTGGTTTGGTGTATTGTTGATGCTTGTGTTGTAGTGGCAATTTTCCTGACTTCTGTATCACATCGTACATTATCCTGTCGAGTGTGGACTTATGATGATGTCTGGACTTATGATGATGTCATTCGATTAAAGTGGGAGAATGTTGGAAACTAACGGATAAGTGATCTCTGGCTTGAGCTGTTATGAAGGGGTATGGGGTCAAAGACATCCCTGTCTGAATTAGTCGGAGGCTCATGGGGGAATTCCACGTACACACGATGATCGGTAGTGCCCAAACCAACCAATGGTTGCGGCCCCGAGTCGACCAACGCCATATTAAAAGGGGTCCCAGCTTCTCTTTGAGTAACTGCACAACAGAGAAACAGTTTCCCCCAACACTTTCTCATCCCGATTTTGCGCTGGATCGACCCAAAGACTGCTACCTTCTTCCCCAACTCCGGTACCGGCCAAGGTGATTGGCCTGTGACGTTGGCGTCCTAAAGGCCGACGCTACCCCAACTCCAAACAACCACATCGACCTCGTTTACGCGTCCCTACTCCACCATCGATGGTGGAACATCAAGGTCATTGACTAGGCTAGATCATCTAATTGTATTGATCTTTGATCTAATAGTGTAGTATTTTGTTTGTATTTGACAAATATTGTCTAATCATGGACTAACTAGGCTCAAAAGATTAATCTCGCAAATTATAGACAAACTATATAATTAGTTATTTTGTTATCTATATTTAATGCTTCATGCATGTACTATAAGATTTGATATGACGGGGAATCTTCATCATTTTGCAAAATAGTCGAGGAACTAGGCCTTGTTTAGTTGGTTGGAGAAAAAAATTTATGTACTGTAGCATTTTCGTTTTTATTTATAAATTATTGTCTAATTATAGATTAACTAGGCTTAAAAGATTCGTCTCACAAATTACAGTCAAACTGCACACTTAGTTATTATTTTTTATTGGAATCTTAATTTTTTTAAGTTTTTGGATGAAACTAAACAAGGCAAGGCCTCAACTTGTTGAGGCCAAAATCCAGGGTACTCAGGTTTGTCCCCAGGCCATAGCCGATGTCATCAGACATCAGGGAGCTCCCCTTGGAGGTAGTTGTAGGACAGGTCGAGGTACTGGAGCCATCTGCAGCGGTAGACCGAGCGCCGGCGTGGGAGGCCACCAACGGCGTCCAGGATGTGTGTCGTGATGTCAGTCGATGCCGGTGAGGGCGAGCCTCTTGACGCATTGCCTACCCACATCGATGTTCGTCTCCGTCTCGCGAAGGCAAAGGGCGCAACGCTCCTCCATAGGCACCGGGGGCGTCGTCGAGGGCACGAGCGTGGGGCGGCGCGGCTTCCTCTGTTAGGGACCGCTGTCGAGGAGCGCAGGGCCGCCATTTGGGAGTGCAAGGTGGCACGACTTCTTATGTCGGACGTGACCAGGAGCAACGGGGGTAGAAGAACATGAGCTCGGTGTCTAACAATTCAGTCCCATTGCCAGCAGCAACTAACGGGGGCAAATTACCATTCATCCATAGGCGGACCCAGGGCCCGGCGACCCTGGGCCCATGCCCAGGCTCCTGTCTTAGCAATCCTTTGGAGCCCAGCAGATGGCCCATTAGCTAAGCATGGATTGACTAGGCTGGAAGCAGTATACTAGGAGATCACAGTGATCACAGTTTGTTTGCCCGAGCTGCTCCATCTATCTAGGTCCGCCTATGCATTCATCCCAACCCGCTAAATCCCCCGTACCAAACAAAAAACTATAATGGCTCCACCCCTCGAATCAAACATGAGATCGGTCCAACCCAACCCAGAAAACTAGGTCAGGTTCAACTCATCCCACATGGTTCTTAAACCAAACACAAGTAAGCCCTTTCCCCTTTCCATGAAATTCCTAGAAATATACTAGAAATATTAGAGCCACTCCAAAGCCTATCCAGACCTTTCCCACACATTCTCCACCATCTGAAATTCCAAAAGTAATATTCAATATCCTTTCCCCCAAACCAAACACTTCTAACAGTTAAAGTCATAGATATGTCGGTTGACACTTCTTAACGCAATTACTAAAAATAGACTCTTAAACCTATCCATAGCAACGGCGTCAAAATTACTTAACATCACTTAAGTTAGGTTGTCATCCCCAACATAATGTAGAAATGCTGGTACTAAATCTATATGCATTTCTAAGGATAAATAAATAAATAAATAAAGGATTCGCAAACTCACAGATAATACCGAAGTAGCATTTTAACCAGAAGTATTCTAGGAAATGAAAGAGGTGAGGTGGGTTGGGGGCAGCCATTTCTTATTTATACTCTTATTTATAGGCCTATTACACATTCCTCAAATGACCCTAAATATTTTTGAGCAAACTAGATAGCCTCAGAGGCATTCTAGTCTAACTCGACATGACCTACATCCGACGGCCACCGCGCCCTTCATGAGGTAGCTTAGCCTGGACGCTAACTCCTCAATGCCGCCATGTGTCGTCCATTCCTCGAAACCTCCGCCCGGGTTTTGAGGCCTAAACCGCGAAACCCACCGCGAGTAGCGTACTCCATACGCATCTCCGCCTCTCAACACGTGTCACCTCCGTCCTCGATCGGCCGGACCGCCAAGTCCTCCTGAGCCTCGTTCGACTCACACGTCCGCCATCTTGACTTGGTCAACACGGTCACTCTCATGTACACTCGCACTTGTCGATGTCCCAGATGTCAGCCACTTTAGTTGGTCAGCCGGCCTCCTGGTCCGCCAGTCCAAACCTCACGTCTGCCCTTCATCGCTTCAAGTTGATCGGTACGGCACGTCTCTACTTGACCTTCTCCTCGCCGTCGATCACCACCTCCGAGCTCCACACCTACACACCATAAACCAAGAGATATGTTGCACACTTAACTTTTGCCATGATAATATTAGTCATCAACTCAATCTATTCATAGATCATGTTGATAATTCTCATCATAAAATAAACCACAAGAATATTTGTCGATCTTGTGTTCGCACCACACCGCATTCAGGACGGAACCGCGAGTCAGTCATGAAGAGTTTTGTGTGTTTGCGACCACGGCCTTGTTTAGTTCCTTGGAGAAATTTTTTCGCGACACTGTAGTACTTTCGTTTGTTTGTGATAATTATTATCTAATCATGGACTAATTAGGCTCAAAAGATTCGTCTCGTAAATTTTGACCAAACTGTGCAATTAGTTTTTATTTTTATTTATATTTAATACTCCATGCATTTGTCTAAAGATTCGATGTGACGGGGAATCTTGAAAAGTTTTTGGATGTTGGGCGGAAGTAAAAGATGCGAATTGCCGTGTTTTGGGCTTTTGGCCGGAATTATTGTGTTTCAGTCTTCCCTGACAACGGCAGAATTTATCACGGCTCGGGAAAAAAAAAAAGAAGACCCCAAGCACAAATTTCGACGAACCCGTTCGAGCCAGGGGAGCTGCCAGCATCATTCAAGAACTTGACCCACCTAGCCATACTTAACGCATGTTGCTGCAACCTCGTAGGTGCCTTCCCGAGTTACCTGACAAAGATGCAGCAGTTGGAGGAACTGTACCTCAGGGACAACTCGTTGACAGGAGCCATACCTCCGGGGATCTGGGACCTCAAGAACCTGCAGATCTTGCAAGTGCAGAGAAACAACCTCACTGGCAACGTGGTGATTGATGGCTTTGCTGCTCTCAGGTTGACGGTTATCGACTTGGCGCATAACAAACTTACTGGAACTATCCCAGAAGTCTTTGGACGCTTAAAGAACCTCACGTATTTGGTACTCTACAGAAACAACTTCTCCGGCGAGATACCCATGAGCATCACCAATTGTGCTGTCCTAGAGGTTTTATACCTCGGTGATAACAAGCTTTCTGGAGAGATCCCAAAGGGGTTATGCGTTGGAAACAAACTCTGGTATCTCAACGTCTCGCACAATAGGTTGAACGGCTCCATCCCAATTGACCTCGCCGGCTGTGCCACTCTGGAAGTACTTGAGCTAAACAATAACCAGCTCTCCGGTCAGATACCAGCAAATTTTGGCTATGGCACGCCACAGCTGCAGAGACTAAACCTGGCGAATAACCAACTCTCTGGACGGATCAGTTAAGTGAATCTGCAGGGCTAGTCTCTGGATAACTCATTGGAACAGTCAACGAAATATAGTCGGTAGTTTACCTAGGGGTATACCCAAGGTAGTAGACTGTCGGCTGATAGGTGCGCAAGCTATGAATTAATGGTGACGCAAGACACAGACAAGAATTTTATCCAGGTTCGGCCACCATGAGGGCGTAATACCGATGTTCTGTATGATCTAAGTTGTCCTCTACGGGACCCCAGCCCCTCCTTATATACTGTGAAGGGACATAATTACAAATTTGGTATAATATTTTATTGTAGCTAGCCTTGCGGTGCACATCGACCAGCATTGCACGTCGCATGTCTTCATCTTGTGGGTCGGACCACCTTCGATGGTGCGGCCGATATCAAACCATAAGGGTATAGGGATTTATACCCACAGGAACCATACCTCTAGGGATCTGGGCCCCAAGAACCTGTGAATCTTGTCTGCGATGAGCGACAACCTTAGAGGTAACATAGGCTTAATATGTTCGTTTGTGTGAAAAGCTATAACTTACAGCACCGTTTTCTGATTTGTTGTGAGAAAAAAACACTGCTAAATGGCTGACAGGCTACCATCAGCTTTATCGACTTGTCAGACAACAAGCTCCTGGAATCATTCCAAAAGTCTTGGGAGGCTTGAAGAACCTTACAATTTTGTTGCTCTACAAAGACAACTATGGTGAGATACCTGTGAGCATCTGCCGATTGCCTTCATTGACAGACTTGATGCTGTCTAGTAACATGCTTACCGGCACACTGCCACTGCAGCTCGGTAAGCATGCACTCGCCTGCCCTATCTTATGTTTCAGTTAATAACAACAAGCTCACCGGTGAGATACCAAAATGGCTATGCGCCGGAGGCCAGCTCCAACATTTTAGCGCTAGCAGCAGCCAGCTCTCCGGCGAAGGTGCCAACATTTTAGGCTAGCAGCAGCAGCCAACATTTTAGGCCTCGCTTATTATGCCACGCTGAAGCAGCAGCCAGCTCTCCGGCGAGGTGCCAGAGGCTCTGCGGAGAGTGACGCAGGCTGATAACGTGATTTTACGGAATAATCGACTCACTGGGAGTCTCTGCCTAACATGATTTCCAGCAACTTTGCGTGGCTAGACATAGGAAACAACCAGTTTGTTGGTAGGATCTTATCAACAGCTTGCAAAATGTGAATAGTATCAATTTCGTTTGTATTTGACAAATATTGTCTAATCATAGACTAACTAGGCTCAAAAGATTCGTTTCGTCAATTCCGACCAAACTGTGTAATTAGTTTTTATTTTTGTCTATATTTAATACTTCATGCATACGTCTAAAGATTCGATGCGACGAGGAATGTGAAAGATTTTGTAAAATTTTTTGGGAACTAAACAAGGCCTTGGGCTTGAATATTTCATTGCTGACAATAACCAATTTTCTGGCCATATACTCCCAGCGAATCTGAGCTATGGCATGCCAATGCTGAAGAAGCTGAACCTGAGCAATAACAAACTCTCCGGCAGGATCAGCTAAGCTACTGTATAGGGACTGAACCTGACCGATGACCAAACTCTCCGAGCTGAATATGTAAAACTATATAAATAGCATGAGCATGTGTGAATATACATGGATAAGTTATAGTTTTCTTGAAGCTTTGTGATAGCTTAGAGCAACCGGGTCGCCTGTGATTGATGCTTCAAGGTAGTGTGTGGTAGTAAAAAAAAAAGGGGGAAAAACATTTGATGAAATAATCAGCATATTATCGACTCTATAAACAATACGCCCCTATATTATGAAAGGACGGATGATGGAAACATATTACTGTTGTTGAAGTCCAAGAGCTTTGACAGGATGTTAGTTTCAGGCTTTCGGCCTCAGGTTTTTCGGCTTCGGCCACTGGTGGTGTACACTAGCTAGCTTGAGATGTGAAAAAAAGGAGGACCAAATTAAAGCTGTCATTCGTAGTTGCTCTTGTCAATAAAGTACGTTTGTATGTTACTATAGCTGCATTGGCTCACCTTATATTAAAAGAAGAGGTAAAAACACACCCTTTGTTTGCCGGTGGACCAAAATGATAGGACTGTAGATACATACCTACAGTACTAAGTAGCATATCATCTTCAATTTAACTATTTTATTAAAAACAACTAAAAATATTTACAGTATCAAATACTCCATATGTCCCTGAATAAGTCAATTATTATTCCTGTAATTCGTGTCAATCAGACTTTTTAAAATTTAACTAACTTTATAGAAAAAATAACAACATTTATCACATAACATGAGTACCTTATAAAAATATATATTCTATGATAAACCTAATATACTAATTCGATATCATAAATCTTAACTTTTTTTAAAAATTCGGTTAAAGTTTAAAAAGATTAACTTAAGACAACTCTAGAAATCTGTTTATTTAGAAACAGAGGGAAGAAGTACATTGGAATATATTTTTATAATATATCTATTTTAAATCATAACTGTACATATCATTTCTATAAACTTAGGATTAATATAGAATTAATTACTTAAAGATCAAAGAGCTATATAACAAATATTGATAAGCCATTTTTTATTTCGTATAGATAGTCAGTTTTTATCTAGCGTGGATCCAAAGATGGTGGCCCCTGAATGCAAAGCTTTTTATATATAGACGTTGCAATGTACTCCGTACTCCGGTAGTAATTACCGGTCAATTAGCTCATCTACGAACAATGCGTAGATCTATATATACTTTTATTTATTGACAATAATGTGCAGTCCATATGTATACTATTAAAAAAATAAAATTACTCGGCCTGGCCCATGGGAGCAAACATGATGATTATACCGAAATCAAAGTGTGTCTGGTCCATAACGAAAAGTCAAGCGGGTAGCGTCTCAGTTGCTTTATCTCTGCTTTGGTGCTGAAGAAGCAACATAATGACAATTAATGCTTGTATTCCATTCCCAAAAGGTTAACAATATATTTTCATGTTATATCTATATGAAATCATAAATGTTCGTGTTATTTCTGTATAACTTTAATTTAAACTTAGACTAGATTTGGTATTAAAGTTCTTACTGAGAAGAAGGAAGTAATATATAGAACAAGTAGTAGTAATAAGTCAATTTTTATCTAGCGTCCTCTGTTTTTTTATCATTTAAACGGTCAGGCATTTAATTTCCGTTTACCCTTAAGCATTTAATTTCACAGTTTCAAATTGCACAAACAATCTCAGATAGAAAAATGACCAGAAATAAAGTTGTAGATCTCGACTTTGTAGTTAACAACCCTTTTATTAAAAATTATTTATGGTCTAGAATTTGTATTTGAAGTCCTAATATTTTGAAATTCAAAATTTTCAAAAAAATTTGGATGGAAAATCTATCATAACCAAAGTTTAAGATTTCGATGAGAACTACAACTTTGTAGTTGATGACTTCTCATTTAAAATTATTTGTGGTCCTAGTATGGCTCAAATTCTCACAATTTGAATTCAAATTTATCAAATGACCTTGGACGGTGAAACAACCAAAACCAAAGATGTAGATCCCGATGAGAACTACAACTTTGTAGTTGATGACCTTTTCATTTAAACTTGTTTAGGGTCCCACATATTCATTTTAAAATCATGAAAAGGAATATAATACTAGAGGAATGAATATGCCATATAGAAACAAGTGATTTTGGAGTGGAGTGGTTATAGGAGCTATCCCACCACCACAAAGTGCGTGAAAAATTGCGTGGCTACTGGGGGTGAAAGGACCTAGGATGCTGCCTAGACGGGGGTGAATAGGCATTTTTGAAAAATAACACCTTTAAATATGGAAACGATTAGAGTGAGAGCTCTACAACAGAGTAAATAAACCCCTCACAAGTTAACCATAGAGTATATAACAAGTACTAAGTGAATCTAGGAGCCTCAACCCTGCAACACCAAAGATTATAGTGAAGAACAAGAAAAATCAGCTCAGCCCCTAATACCGAGCTCCAAGCTTGCAGTTTTTTTATTGCAATCTTTTACTCCAAGTTGCAGGAACATACTAAGAGTTCTATCTCACAAAATACACCTGCACACTAGCACAACACAAGAGGATCACAAATATCAAACGAGAGAGAATTGAGACATGATATTGTTTTACTGAAGTTCGAACTCCGCCGAGTCCTACTCTCCGTTGAGGGGACTGCGAGCGACCCAACAAAGATCAGCTCCAAAGGACCCACAAAAGTCAACTCTAGTCGAAGTCTTTTCTGACTCCTTTTATTTTCCTTCTTCCACTAGTTGATCCTTTCCCTTGCGGCAGTGGAATCGACCCTTACAAACTTTTTGAGGCATACCACAAGGATTGAAGAGTCCAAGAGTAACAAATGCAAATCACGAGATCAACAATATGCACAAGTGCTCAAGGGTGGCTTGCTCTCAATTTTTTAATTTCTCTCAGCCCACAATTTGGATTTTGCAAATTGGATCAAACACTCACTAAGAGAGGTTTGGAGATTATTCTCATGGCCCAAAAACGTGTATGAGAACCAGCGCAATGCCAAGGGTTAGTTAGTTAGTAACCCCTTGAAAAACTAGCCATTTTCTAGACGTTGGTCTGGTATGAATACCAGACATGTTCGGTATGACC
>Ga0182004_10004322_pt1 | contig 11440 bp, 10 predicted proteins | sample Sormic07211540_1_FD_120479 | JGI IMG/M metagenome (GOLD analysis project Ga0182004, IMG submission 120479) | Endophyte microbial communities from Sorghum bicolor roots, Mead, Nebraska, USA - 072115-40_1 MetaG | ecosystem: Host-associated > Plants > Roots > Unclassified | place: USA: Nebraska...
TGCCTGTGGACTTAGTCACATTCAACCTCTCCCTCATCGGCAACCATCCTCATCAGCAACCCGCATTGTACTGCCACCCTATCCTGCCATCCTGGACACGTGCCCAAAAACGGTGTCAACAGTCACAAATGCAGTTTTCTCCTCCCTACCGACATACTACATGTGCACTTTGTAATTTCCAAAGACAGTTATCAAACTGGTTGATAAATTTAGGAAAAGTTGTCTCTAGAGGGGAAACAATGCCAATGGGATAGGACAACCTAAAGCAGCCTGGAAGCTAGTGTGTAAGGACAAAACGAAGGTGGTCTTGGAATAATCAACCTGTAGACTCAAAACCAAGCACTCCTGATGAAAAACCTAGACAAATTCTTCAACAAAAAGGATATCCCCTGGGTACATATAGTCTGGGAGAAACTTTACAGCAATAACAGGTTGCCTGCACACAACAAGAGAGGATCATTCTGGTGGAGAGACATTCTCAAACTGCTACCATTGTTCAAAGAATTCTCACAGATCCAGATAAACAATGGCAAGACATGCTTCCTTTGGCAGGATCAATGGCAAACGAAGGTACTTGAGCAGTCATACCCACAACTATACTCCTTTGCAAAGAATAAGATCATCACCTTGCACAAAGCTCTAGCCACTGAAAATTTCATAGACCTCTTCAACTTACTGCTCTCACAGACAGCACATCAACAGTTCATCCTTCTGCAACAGTCAATGTCCATGATTCAGATAAACACCCAACTGAATGATGTTTGGACCTTCTTTGGCAGCAACTCCATATACAGCTTCTCTAAAGCCTATAAAGATTAATGGGTCATCAGCAATTCGAACTAGTGTTTCATTGGGTCTGGAAGTCTCCATGCCAACCTAAACATAAATTTTTCTGCTTGTTACTACTCAGTGACAGACTAAGTACCAGAAACATTCTTAGAAGGAAAACAATGATCCTAAAAACCTATTCTTGTGAAATTTGCATCACTAGATAGGAAGAAACAGCACAACATCTCTTCTGGGGCTGCCCCTTTGCCCAACACTGCTGGGGACTTCTAAACCTTGAAAAAATGCCAAATAGGTCAACTTTTTAGAACATCACAGCCATCAAGGACCAACTTCAAACCAGATTCTTCATGATCGCCACAATAATGATGTGTTGGACAATTTGGAAAGTCAGAAATGAAATGATATTCAATAATAACCAACTGGGGTTACAAGAGGTGAAAGCTCTTTTCCTAAAAGAAGTAGGGCTCGTTTCCTACATGGTCAAATAATCACAGCTCAAACACGAATTTGTTTTATGGCTACAGAATTTACTTTACATTTTTTTCTGTTCCTTCGATGTATCTTGAACTCATCTCCCCCTCTGACCCTGACCCTGACCCTGACCCTCTCTTTCTTTTCTAACTTCTTGTAACTTCTTGTAACGGCTTCATCAAGGACGAAGGTCCCTCCAGGTTCCTCAAAAAAGAATTGGCTGTGTGCAAAACTCTTGCAAAACACAACAATAATATTATTTTTCCACGGTTATGAGACCAGTGACCGATCTATGTTTTTGAACGTACTCAGATTTGTCCGGTTTCGAGATCGAAGAATAGTCAGCGAAATTTGCAGGGAAATGACACGGAGAGGACTCAGAGCTTACGTGCTGATCGATAATATGTGTTATGTAACGCAAGCAACCGTGGTGGTAATATCTCGATTAAGCAAAAGGCTATTAGAAGAAACGTAACATAGGATGAGAAAATTTATATATAAACCTTCGGATGTTTTATTTTGATGACCCCTGGAATGCTTACGTGACAATCAAGCACGGAAATAAATAGTAAAATGGGGAATTTCATGCGCAATACGCACGATTGCCAAACGCCTCTGTTCTCTGCCTCATGTCGCTGTCGCCAGAACTCTAATGAAAAGGATTGGCGACGCAGCCTGTCAAGTGTGTCACATCATTGATTGGTTTCTGTCTAAAAAAAGGCAAATGTCAAACAGAAGTTGTTATATCACCGGTTGACTCTTAATTAGTTGCTAAAAACTAAACTAAATTCAGTTGACTATAGACGATGGTTCTGAGGCAAATTCTTAATTGACCCATGATCTAGTAATATACTGGACTTCAGTACTAGGAACAAAGAAGGAAAGTGCATGACACTGCACAAGTTCTCCTTCAGTTTCGTGCATGTGCAGACATCAGAGGATGCACCGTGTACCTCTCGACGGGCGACACGATGTGTTTAATTTGGTGGAAAAAAATATCAGAATTGACATGAAAGCATGCTAGATGGATGACGACCAAGTAATCCGAGTTTGTTTTGTAAGGTACACGCAGGAACATAGCTAGCTAGCTAGCTAGAAAATACGAGGTAATTAATTTTCTCGCCATTAGTTGCCTTTCATGTTAATTTAAACATTCCAGAACTTAGATATAATACCCAAATTTAAACATATTCAATTGATGAGGAAAGGACTAATCGACGTACGGCGCGTGCATACATGTCGGTGATGAGGGAAGGATCACTGAAAATAGCATGGCATTGGCAGGGAGGAAACTAGGTTACTCCTAGAAATCTAGCTACATATATATATATATATATTATATATACTCGCGCTAGCTTCATGGAGAAGCGAATGAATGGCACACGTAACACGTAAGCCTGCCTACAATAGACGCGCTCATGCATACTACAGTTGCTAGCTCGAACACGGTAATAAGAAGAGAATTAGATTTTATGTGGTACACATAATTAAGCCCATAAGACATCCAGGATTATACCATGGAACTTCCATGATTGTACCCAGCCCAAATGCTATATAAGCTAGCTATAGGGGAGGGCCATGCATCTGAATAGCTAGCTTAATTAGCGTCCAGTACTACTGTGCCTCATCAAAATCAAAAAAAGTGAGGGAACACGATCGAGTCAAGACTAAGGAGAGCGAGATCACACACGTTTCAGCTACTGAATCGTAGCTAGCTAGACATGTCGGGAGCCTCAATGAACTCCGGAAGTAATACTAATAAAATTGTAAATATATTGATGTTTCACAGATTGCACGTACGTACGTGCATCATATTATTATCGTGCTTATAACAAGATAATTTTTGACCCATATGATATGATATGTATATGTCCGCAGGGTTACATAGCTCCATGTATAATAATAATCATTATTATCAGGGAGGACCACAAAGCCGTCCAGAGTACCCTCATCGACCACAGGCATCATCATCGTCATCCTCTCGTGGTTAGTACCATCCATCCATAACCGTAGTTTTTGTAACCTTTACTTTTTGTTGGTTTGTGATCGTTTATGTTGAACCTTTGTTCTTTTTTGCAATATAAGATCACAATAGGGGCTCAAACCTCTCGTGTTTCCCTTAAAAAAATAAACTAGCATCATATTTCAGTGATTTTTTTCTTTTTCAGCTCTTGCGTTACAACAGATCGGAAAGCATGCATGCAAAGCTCTATTACATTTGGTTAAAGCTCATAATCAATTCTGCATATGTGATATGCTGTACCATGCATACACATCGTTTTTTCCTTTTTTTCTTTATTTTTTACCAGTCAGCCGTTTTTTGGAAGAACAGGAAAGGCCACAGGGACCTCTCTACTAAGAAATTTTTATTATCGAAACCAAGAAGAATACAAAACTGAACAAAGCAAAAAAAGCTAAAAGACTAGGTGAAGGACAGGCCCAAAACGCTCAAGACACAAAGGAAACAAGGAAAATTATACTTAAAACACAACTTGATCTAGCCATGACTCAATTCTGGGAAAATAATTCTTCTTGACTCTCCACAAGAGCTGCCTGAACTACATTTGCACGTCTTTCTTCCAATCTTTCCCTTTCAGTTTTAACACAATATCATCTGAGAACTACATTTTTGTCACACAAAGAGGCATGACTAAAAAGTTCTGTGATTTCCCTCAAACCAAATTCTCGAAAATTATCTCTCTTTATTCTTGGTTTAATTTTTTCTCGTTATTATCCTTACTAACCCTTTCCGTTTGCCTTTCACTTGTACATGCACAGAAGTTTGTTTGTTTTCTTCTACACATAATCTAAACCCTTTTCATTTTTCCCGTTTTCACTCACTCTACGCGACTATAAATTATAATAGACCTAAAGTTTGTGTGCGTACGTGCAGCATCGAGCTATATTGGTTAGCTGGATAAGGTACCGCCAACTGGTACTCAAGGGCCGCAGTTCCAACCGTCTTACACCTATGTTCAAGCTGGTCAAAACAATAGCAGAAACACAAATGCAACAGGTACGTACGTACGTGCTCATCTGCATTTTGTTGGACTACTAGTATGTACACTAGCTAGCTCACTGATTTTCGGTCTTTTCTGCCGGCCCCTACCAGCTAGCGGAACGTCTACTACCATGCCCGTGATGGGTCAACGTTATTAAGTACAACATATGGAGGAGGAAGAAGATTGGTCCATGTGTGAGCTAGCTAGTCGTATGGCAGAGAGAGAAAAATAGATTCTGTTTGTTAATTTATATATGCAATAAGCTCTTGATTATTTGATTCATTGATTGTATTTGCACTCATGTCCCTGACATATATAGTGTATAATATGTAAAGATCCATGTACATTCGTTTGTACACAGACCTTGCATAATTCGTTTCTTACACTAATATTGAATTAGTTTCTATGTTTTTATCATTTTATATTGGCGGTTTTTAATACCGCTGGTGTGAAAAAATCACTAAAACTGATGTGATTCACTGACGTCGGCTTAATAAGAACTGCATATATATATATCAATTTACATTTAGAGTTGCCTTAAGATTACTACCAGTGTAATGGCTTACACCGACTGCCATTCTAAGTAGTTTACATAGGCCATCTATGTAATACAAATGTTGTCGACATTCAAATTGCGTCTAGCCAAATTGGAGAGGCTCGTGCCAGTTTTGGACTAATCTATGAAAAAGTCTAGAAAGCGACATATAAGTATACTATATTGATTTTTCAACGGGATAGACCACTTCTAGTCCCTATAAAATAGGGGGTACACGGCCGATTGGGGTATCCAAAATCCAATTGACAAAATTTACATTTATAATACTCCTTTTCCTTAATCTTTTTTCCAACCTCATGTTGTGGTTCATCTCTTGATCCGACCAATGGTGGTGCCCTAGGTTTCCTAGCTGACCTAGGCAACCCACCGATATCCTTGCCCAGACGAGTCCCCTCTTGGGCAAAATCTTCGATGGTTCATTGGCTAGTTTGCTTGGAAACTGGGCATTCTTCATCATGCAAGCACGATAATTACCCTTTGCCAGTGTGCCTGAAAACTAGCCGTTCTTCGTCATATAACACAATTGGTTATCATTTGCTGGTTTGCTTGTAAACCTACTCGCTCTTCGGCGCAGAAGCATGATAATTATTTGTTGCGCTTGACCTCTGGTGGCCTAGGTGATCTAGCCATAGCTAGTGTCTGACCAGCCTTTACATTAACACACTTCTTGTGGCACCGCAAGGACGATTGCTTCGGCACTACTTTGTATCCAAATTTCTTCGCTAGCCATATTCTTAATGATCTATCTTGTACTCACCATGACCATTGCATCTAGCCCAAAAGGCTAGTTTTGATCCCTTGAGATCTTGCTTGCGGCTTACATTGTGTTGCTCTTGTCATTGAAAAAATTTAGTAAGGTGGTCAAATTCATGGAGGTGTTGCCTCGCAATATTATTACAACTGTCCCAAGGTACAACTTGCAAATACATCATATGATTCTAATAATTATTTTGCAAGTCCTGCGCATTCTTGTGCCGGTGTTGCTACTCATGATAATAGTAGATATGTTCCATCAACTAATGCTTATATATATATATATATATATATATATATATTTCATAATTTAGGATATCATTTTCAAGGGCCGATGTCTATAAATTCTTCAAGACTTAATGCTACTAGGACCATACAACATGCATATCCTTCTTCACCATAACACTCTAAAATTTGATTTCTAAAAATTTGAATCAGTATGATTTAATTTTGCATTGTTGTCTTTATTCTATATGAAGAAATAAATATTTTACAAAAATAGACTAGAAAGAATTGTAAGGTAGAAACAACACTCATGTTGTTGCCTGATTTTCAATTTGTTGCCGTAACACTCTAAAATTTGATTTCTAAAAATTAGAATCAGTATGATTTAATTTTGCATAGTTGTCTTTATTCTATATGAAGAAATAAATATTTTACAAAAATAGACTAAAAAGAATTGTAAGGTAGAAACTGTTAGAGTGATCTCTCACCGATTAGGCCCAAAGGCCTAATCGGGCCTTGACCTGCGCCCTGATCGGGGGTGCCTAACCCATCTATGGCTGGAGGGCCCCTGTCACACTGCGCTATAAATATAGGTGGGGGCCGGCGGCTCTTAGTACGAGGTTCACTGTGAGCCTCCATTCCCACCGACAAAACCCTAAACCTGATCCAGAGAGGGGCGCAGCCAATGACGGGAAGCCCTATGCGCCGCCAGTGCACTGCACCACCGTTCTCCACTGCCGGTCGCCACTGCACCACCGAGGTTTCCCCAACCGTCGCTGCCTAGCGCAGATCTGCACCGACGAACCAGCGAAGGCATCCGGATCTTCCACCGCACCGGCACCTGCCTCCAACGATGGTATTCGCACTTCCTCTCTCTCTCTCTCCTCCTTCTCCGGTACACTTGTTTATTCGAATATAGAAAGGTCTACCCCTCCTGATCTACTCCTAGTCGATCCTAATAGTCTAACAATGGTATCGGACGCCTATCTAGTGAGTATATCTAGAAGGTCTGGGGAAAGAAAAGCGAAATCACCTCGGTCTCGAGGTAGAAGATGAACAGTGAAACCCTCACCAAAAAAACGAGAGGGACATAATCACCATTGGTGCTTCACCACCGAGAGGGAAGAAGAAAAGAATACTGTACCACGGTCGGATCTGAGGGCCTCGACGGAGGCATGGTCGTCACCTCGGGGCGGGCAAAGGGCACCACCACGGAGTCCCTCGACGGTGCTGCGCGCGATCTCAACCGCACGAGCGCGCCGGCGAGGAGCACCACGGAGGCGCCACCAACCCTTCCTCCTCAGGCCGCCGTGGACGGCCGGTTGCTTGCTTGTGCGGCGCCGAAGAAAGAAAGAAAGGAAGACAGCAGGGGGAGACGGCCGGACTTGGTCTTTTGGCGGGTTCCTTCTCCGGCACCGGCGGCCGTCTTGGCCGCCTCTGCTCTCGGTGCTGCGGCGCCCTACTGCTGTCTCCAGTCAGAGGCGCCAGGAAGGGAGAAAATGAAATTGCTAGGGTTAGGGTTGCCGGCGGCTAGGGGTTTTTATTCCAGCGGAAATCATGCTCGACCATCAGATCGTTTTAGACAGTCCAGATTGGTTGCAGATCTCGCGGGCCAAAATAGGCCCAGGCGGGTGCGGGGATTCTCGGCCTAGGCCCAGGTTGCGGCCTGGGCGCGAGAATAGGGCTGCTGGTGGATTGCTGGGCCGCGTTTTCTTAACGCTGGGCTGAAAGCGGGAAAAAAAAGAGCGCGCGTCCTGCCGGCTTGCTGGGCTAAGCTGGTTCGCCGACGGAGCACCGCGCGCGAGCGTGCAGTGGGCCGAATTGGCCGCCTGCACAGTGTCTACACAGTTTGTTTTTCTTTTTCTTTTTTTCCCAGAAACTTTTTTAGTGCATTATTTTGATTAAATTTTGCATAGATTTTGTTGCTTTTCTCTCTATATTTTTTGTCCTGAGATAATTTTATTTAGTGAACAGTAATGTATTTGAATAGTTTCTGGAAAATGGAAATAAAAGTTTATTAAAGTTTCCGCTACGCACTTAAAGTTATTTATTCATTTTTCATTATTAAATCTGAACCCATGGGAGATTTTAATTTTAAAAATGGATAAAATTACATATTATTATAATATTGTTATTATTCTGACCAAAGTTGATTGATAGCAATATTATGACATTATTATGGTTTGTTGTCATGCATTAATTCTATTTCTGCCAAAGGTGATGTAGAATTAGTGTAAAAAGTTTAAAATTGGATAAAATTGCAGATCATTATAATATGTTGTTATTCTGACCAAAGTTGATTAATGCAATATTATAATGTTATTATGGTTTTGCTATGCATTAATTCTGTTTCTGCCCAAAGGTGATATAGAATTAATGTAAAAGGATTAATTGTATGTTTTACTTTTGACTGTAGTTGGAACTAAATCATGCAATTATTGTATTATGTTCTCACTTAATTTGAATGTGTTTCAGGAGTCTCATTGATGGCGTATATCAAAGATATTCTAGCCCTCAAAGGAGACAACTACACAGAATGGAAGAAAAAGATTGACCTGGCCTTCATCTTGGCTGAGGTCGATTGGGTCATCTCCACACCGTTTCCCACTGAGCTAGTGGAACCGGTGAGGGGAGCTGATGAGACTGATGCTGCATGGGCAACAAAAGAAGGAAAGTATGCAAGTGACAGAATGCTCTTTGACCTTCAAAAGAGACAGTGGGCCACTGCCAACAAGAAATGTCGGGCAGTGGTAAAGAACACAATTGATCCTACTATAGTGGAGTCAATTGGAGAGTGTGACACTATTGTAGAGTACCTTGAGAAAGTAAAGAGTCAGTTTCATGGCTCTTCAAAGCCATATGCTACTCAGTTGATTAAGCAGCTGATGACAGAAAGGTACTCTGGGCCTGACAATGGCAATGGCATTAGAGAACACATATCAAAGATGAACCATCTAAACAACAAGCTTAAACCAATGGACTTAGAGATCAAGGAAGAGTTCCTTGTCCATGTCATTTTTGCTTCATTGTCAAAGGAGTTTGACACCTTTGTTGTCAACTACAACATCCAGCCCGAGAAATGGAACCTGGAGCGTTGTATAGCAATGTGTGTTCAAGAGGAAGAGAGGATCAAGGCCGCCAATGGTGGCACCCTCAACTTTGTTAGAGATAACAAAAGAAAGAATGTCAATGTCAATGTCAGCTCTCCTTCAAAGGCAAAAGGCAAAGCTCCCATACAGCCCCGGCAGAAAAAGGCCCAACCTCCTCTAGGGAACAGAGATCTGTGTCACTACTGCCACAAAGAGGGGCATTTCAAGCAAGATTGCCCTAAATTCTTAAAGATGATAATGGAAAAGAATTGTGAGAACATTATTACTTTTGTAAATGAATCTATTTATGTACAATATGCAAATTCTACTTGGTGGATTGACTCAGGGGCAACTGTTCATGTTGCAAATTCTTTACAGGGATTCCGTTCGACACGGACTATGCAAAGAAAAGAAAGACAAATTAAAGTGGCAAATGGAGTACAGGTGGACGTGGAAGCTGTTGGCGATGTTTCTTTAGATCTTGCTAATAGTTTTATTCTTTTGCTTAGAGATGTTCTTTATGTTCCTTCTTTACAGAGAAACTTAATTAGTATGTCTTGTTTAGACAATGATGGTTATGGCTGCCATTTTGCAAATGGCAAGTGTGAGATTTTCTATAATAATGATAGTGTTGGTATTGCTTTTTTAAAGCAAGATCTTTATTTGTTATCACTTTGTGAATGTGTTAATTCCGTATGTGTTATGATTGATAATGTATCCTCGTCTGCGGTTTCCAATAGAAAAAGGAAGAGAACTCAAGATGCATCGTCGAAATTATAGCAGTTTCATTTAGACCATATTTCGAGGGGGAGAATAGAAAGACTAGTGAAGAATGACATTCTTCTTCCATTGGAGTTCTCGGATTTAGAGCAATGTAGAGAATGCCTTAAAGGAAAGTACATAAAGAAAATTAAAAAGGATGCTAAAAGAAGCACATGAATACTACAAATAATTCATACAGACATTTGTGGTCCCTTTCCTATGAAAAGCATGGATGGCTATGATTCATTTATAACATTCACAGATGATTACTCCCGCTATGGCTATGTTTATCCAATTAAAGAAAGAATAGAAGCATTGGATAAATTTAAAATATTTAAGGCTGAAGTTGAAAATCAGCATAATTTAAAGATAAAGATAGTCCAACCCGACAGTGGGGGGAGTACTACGGTCGGCACACCCCATATGGCCAAATTCCTAGACCTTTTGCAAGGTTTTTACAGGAAAATGGTATAGTAGCCCAGTATTCCACACCGGGCGAACCTCAGCAGAATGGAGTAGCTGAATGACGCAACCGTACCCTAATGGATATGGTGCATAGCATGATGAGTTATTCCATCTTACCATTGAGTTTATGGATGGAGGCTTTAAAAACTGTCATTTATATTCTCAATAGAGTACCAAAGTAAGTCGGTGCCCAAAACACCGTATGAGATGTGGACAGGAAGAGTACCCTCACTAAATCACTTGCGTGTCTAGGGGAGTCCAGCTGAGGCTAAAGTATTTAACCCAAATATTGGGAAACTAGATCCCAAAACAGTGAGTTGCCATTTTATTGGCTACATTGAAAGGTCAAAAGGTTATCATTTCTACTGCCCAAATAGATACACAATGTTTGTAGAAACGAGGCATGCAGCTTTCTTAGAGAATGAAATGATCAGGGGAGCATGGCAGCTCGACAAATTGATCTTGAAGAGAAGTGGGTATGTGTACCCACTCTGATGATTCAGGATTCATTTTTTGAATTACCTGTTCTTGTTGCACCAATAGTGTCTGCCACTGTAGTGCCAACACCTGTTGTTAGTTCCCCTGTGGCAACAATGGATGAATATGAGGAACCTATCCTTCAGGATCCCGTGGAACCACCACCTGTTGCTCACGAGGAAGAACAACAACAACTCCAAGAGGCACCCACAAATGAGACTCTTAGGAGATCTCAAAGAGTTGGATTATCAGCCATTCCGAATGATTATGAGGTGTATAACTTAGAAGAGGCTCAAATGGAGGGTAATCCCACTTCATTTGAAGAAGCGATCATTCATCAAAGTGGCTTAAAGCCATAGAAGATGAAATGGAATCAATGAGGACCAACGATGTTTGGGACTTAGAACCTATTCCTAAAGGAGCCAAAACAGTAGGCTGTAAATGGGTCTACAAGACTAAATGTGACTCCCAAGGGAATATTGAAAGGTATAAAGTGCGACTTATAGCAAAAGGTTTCACACAAAGGGAGGGAATTGACTACAATGAGACATTTCTCCAGTCTCATGTAAAGGTTCCTTTAGAATCATAATGGCTTTAGTAGCACATTATGATTTAGAGTTGCATCAGATGGATGTAAAGACGGCGTTCCTAAATGGGGATTTGGAGGAAAATTTTTACATGGCACAATCGAAAGGTTTTGTCATGGAAGGCAAAGAACAGATGTGATACCGCTTAAAGAAATCAATTTATGGGTTGAAGCAAGCTTCAAGACAGTGGTACTTGAAGTTTGACAAAACAATAAAGCATTTTGGGTTTAAAGAAAACATTGAGGACAATTGTGTATATTCAAA
>Ga0182004_10004323_pt1 | contig 11440 bp, 8 predicted proteins | sample Sormic07211540_1_FD_120479 | JGI IMG/M metagenome (GOLD analysis project Ga0182004, IMG submission 120479) | Endophyte microbial communities from Sorghum bicolor roots, Mead, Nebraska, USA - 072115-40_1 MetaG | ecosystem: Host-associated > Plants > Roots > Unclassified | place: USA: Nebraska...
GAAGCGACCAAAAGGACTAGCACTAAGCTAACCACCAAGGAGAGGGGCTGTCAAGGAGGACAGACCCTTAGCTCCTGCTAGACTCCACAACCGGCGCTCTTCTCCAGCAAGGATGAGTGCACCACCAAGGCTTGGGATAATGCCATAAAAAACGCAACGGTTCTGATGTTTCCAAAGAGTCCATGCCCCCAAGCACAATGAGAGAGTTGAGACCTTTTTGTATCAATCCGCTTGTTGCTCCACTAGCTTGTTCTCACCAGCTATCAAAAGAAACGTCTGAAGGTTGTGGTGACAAGGAATGGAGGCTGACCTGACTTAAAAGATAATACCAGAATTGCCTAGCAAAGACACAAGAGACTAGAAGGTGGTTGATAGTCTCATCTTCCTGGTCACAAAAAGGGCACTTCTCAGGATGAGGCAGCCCACGTCGCGGAGGCGATCAGCTGTCCAGCACCGATGATGGGCCACCAACCATAGGAAAAAACGACACTTGGGCGGTGCCCAGGATCTCCAAATCCTCTCATAAGGTCCAAACTGAGTAGATCCCAGGAAGAAACCCTCATAAGCAGACTTGGCAGAGTATTGACTACTATTTGATAGCCGCCAAATGTGGACACTTCGACGTCAGGCTCTAATTCGAAATTGTACAACACTTCCCAAAGATGGAGGAAGTCCACTATAACACCAACTGTGCGGGCTCCCTTGGTATCCAAAAGCCAGCTGTGATCAGTAAGAGCTTCAAGTTGGATGGTCAATCACACAAAACCAAGAGGAGACTTATGCTTATGCTTCCTCATTCGGGAGCTAACCACTGACCTAAGCAAATAGGCAAACGTTTCGTGGTAAACAGATTTGTGAGGTGAAGCTGTGAAGGTTCTAGATGCACTATGCCAGTGTAGCACAATACATGTATAAACCAACAGTCCCTGGTTAGATAATGTTATAAGAAAGGAATGATATAATTGAAATTAAGAGGAAAAATAGTTAGCTTTATGTAGCTTAATTCAACAAACCACCGAATGTTAGGTAAGGAAAATTAGAAGACAAATCATATTCTGTACAAAAACTTGAAACCTATCTATTATGATAAATCAAACTGGGCAATTGCACAAACAGATCGGTCTGGATTCAGAAAACAACACATATTTACTTGTATACTTAGGAGCTATGACACATAAAACAGGTGTGACTGGTGTGTATACAAATGGGCAATCTGTGTTCAAGAAGCCATAGAAGGTCTAGAACACCCCAATAGAAACTCTAGCCATCCTAATTAACATTGTCAATGGTAATCTCATTCTTGAACCAGTTCAACTGGAATGCATGCCTATTTTACAGTGCTGTGAGCGTGAGGCACGCGACGTTACTATAGTAGAATGAAACAAACAAGAAGTGAATGAAATGGAATGGTAGGTCCATCATCCTGAAACGCTCACATGGTCAATCATGAACCAAGAAGAGACTTCTGCTTATGCTTTCTAATTCGGGAGATAACCACTGACCTAAGCAAATAGTGCTGCCAAATGTTTCATGGTAAACAGATTTGTGAGGTGCAGCCGTGAAGATTCTAGATCCACTATGCCATATATACTATAAAGAATAAAGCAACGGTTCATGGTTAAATAATGTTATGAGAAAGGAACGCTGTAATTGAAATTATCATGAAGAGAGGAAAAATAGCTAGCGTTGTGTAACTTAATTCAACCAACCACTGAATGTTAGGTAAGGAAAAAAAAGGAAGCCACAAATCATCTTCTCTGCACAAATTTGAAACTACATATTATGATAAATCAAACCAGGAATTGCACAAACAACTCGGTCTGGATTCAGAAAACAACACATATATAGTTAGGAGCTATGACACTGCATCAATGTGTGTATACAAATGGGCAATCTGTGTTCAAGAAGCCATAGAAGCCTAGAAGTTCGAGAACACCCAGATGGAAACTGTAGCCATACTAACATTGTCAATGATAGAAAAGTGGGATCTATTTGTGCTTCCATATGATTCCAAAAAGAACTGGGGACATCCAAACTTGCCTTTTTTGGCAATAAAAAAGTTACAAAACAAGAGTCATCACTCATTAGGAAAGGCTGTGGTTTTGGTGTGCCTGGAGCCGTGGACCATGGTCTCTTGTATTTGTAGACTATCTTATTTTGCTTTGTTGTTGTCCTGACATTGGAAGGCTTATGATCCATGTTTGTAAGTGTACACGGGTCCTATGTAGGATTTCCATTCAAAATAATGATAAAACCAAAGAGTGTTATTGCAATGTTCCTTCACTGCTCTGCAAGACTGCAAGTGACATGACAGCGACACATTTGTCACGGTTGGACTAAACTAAAATGGGAGCTGGACGAAGTGAACAGACCAAACATCACATTCATCTTTACTAGTGTCAACGACAAATTAACAATCCCATTCTTGAACCAGTATCAACTGGAGTGCATGTCTATTTTACAGTGATGTGAACGTGAGGCACGCGATATTACTGTGGTAGAGTTACTAATAAGAATGAAACAGACAAGAAGCAACCGAAATGGAAAGGCGGGGTTCGTCATCCTGAAACGCTCACATTGTCTGGAGGTGGCTGAGGTTCCCGATGCTCGGCGACAGTGCCCCGGACAAGCCGTTGTTGGCCATCTGGCTGCAGCTCCAGCGCGAAACGAAACGAAACAAAACACTGTCACTGACTGACCGGCAACAAACAGCCAACAATGGGGGAAAAAAAAGCGGGGGCCAGGATCAGAGATGGGGGAAGAGAGGGTCACTCACAGCGAGACGACGAACTTGTCCGGGGAGCAGGCGACCATGGACCAGGTGCAGGGGTCGACGGAGTAGATGTCCCAGTGGGCCATGACCCCCCTCTCGTCCCGCAGCCGGCTCTTCACCGCCATGAGCGCCGCCACTGCACAAGGAAAGCAGAACCAAACCGCGCCTAGAGCGTCAGAAACCCCCATCCTGCCATCGAAGCCCCCAAGTCACATGACCAAACCCTAAACCCCAGCCACGGGCGACGGCAAGCGCGTGCGCGCGCGCGGCAGCGCACCTTCGTAGTTGACCCCCTTGGGCGAGAGCGGCGGGTCCCCGGCCTCCACGCCAGCAGTAGCAGCGGCGGCCAGCATCCACGCCGCGACGGCCGCCGCGGCGAGGGGAGTGAGCCGCCGCGGTGCGGCCGCCATCGCGAGCGGGCGAGGGGAGACTGACTGGGGAAGCGAAGCGTAGCGCGAGCGCGAGAGCGAGCGGAGGCGGCGGCGAGGGCGTGGGTGGTGGTGGTGGTGGCCATGGTATATTAGCGAGGAGATGCTGGGGGCGCGTATCGAGTCGAGTGCAGTGACGGACACCCGCTGCGTAGATTAGCGACTTGGCGAGGAGATTGATTAGTACTGTAGGTTACTAGTATTATTTAGGGGTGGGGGTTTTAATTAAGGCGAGTAGGATTACGTTAATTAAAGAGGCAGGGCAGACGGGTGGGTGCGCGAGGACGGGTGGGGAATTGTGCCCAGTGTTTGCCGTCCGGCCTCGATTCCCCTTCTTTTTTGTCGCCGCGGTTTTGTTTTTTTTTTTTGTTTTTTCTTTACTGGGCTGGTGTGCCGATGCTCCTAGTCCTAGAACAGAACAGAAGACTGGGGAGGTGCCTCGAGATGGACGGAAACTTGGAAGGGCTTCGCCAGGGAAGTGGCGCTTCCGGTCTGCCAATTACGACCGGTTTTGTTGTGTTTTGTTCGTCTGCTTGCCCCCTTCCTTCCTCTTCTTCTTTCCTCACTCATCTCTCTCTCTCTCTCTCTCTCTCTCTCTCTCTCTCTCTCTCTCTCGTTTTCCCTTAAATGCTCCCTCTGGTCTAGAAGATGATTATAGGTTTACATTAAAAAAAAGGAAGTACAGAATTTTCCTCATGGGAAAAAAAATGCTACGAAAATATGTTCTCTAAATACGAACTGAAGCATCTTTATAGAAATTACTAGTCAAATTACCAGCTTTCGCAGAAAATCGTTAATCAAATTTATGAGCTTTGTTTCCGTCAAAAAATTTATGAGCTTTGATGCTGCATGTCCTTGACTATTTTTTAAGACAACGGTTCCTGGACTATTTAAATTTTGCGATCAAATCAACATTTCTTTCATACATCTTACTAGTAATCAAAATGTCATTGGATGTTTGTAACTTGTACTCATGTCCTATACAACTCACGTTTTGCAATGCACGAACTACTCGCTGCAAGGAAACTGTCGCTAGAAGCTCAAATTCTTGCCAATTTGGATAATTTAAGTAGTAGATGTTATAGTTCTTATACATGCACACAATGTATTTGTGTTGTTTGACAAAATGCCTGTTAGTAGTAGGACCTACTTCTGAGTTCTGATAAACCCGCTTCACCTGCACTTTCACGCTCACAAGTACTGTAGGCCCAAAAATATAACATTTTTTGGGTACCCTGCAAGGGCTTCTCAACACAAATAGGGCCTTGTTTAGTTCATCCTGAAAACCAAAAAGTTTTCAAGATTCCCCATCACATCGAATCTTGTGGCACATGCATGAAACATTAAATATAGACAAAAACAAAAACTAATTGCACAGTTTAGCTGTAAATCACGAGACGAATCTTTTGATCCTAGTTAGTCTATGATTGAATAATATTTGTCACAAACAAACAAAATGCTACAGTACCGAAAACTTTTCACTTTTCGGAACTAAACAAGGCCTAGGTTCTAGCTCCTGAGAAATACTATTCTATGCTAGGAGCTGTTTTCACTTCCAAAAATGAATTAGGAACCGCTGACTTCACTAATCCCGATTCCTTTAGAGTCATATCCATAATAAAACCCTGTCAAATAAGACTTTGAGTAGTTTCATGGATGTATTTCCCCACAAGATCAAAGTCATTTATGGTGCAGCTCCTATTCAGGCACACCACTAGAGCCAGACTCTCAAATCGGGGTTGATTAAAACCTACTCGACATTGCGCTTACAGGAGAAATCGGAGCATCAGTGGCTCCTCGGCATGGGGACACGCGTTTTCGAAGCTTTTACAGAAAGGCCCTTTGTCTTTTAGATAATCAACCCGCCATCCAACATGTCATTCATAAACAATGATCGCGTTTGGATTTTTATGTATGGAACCCTTATGTAAACTTTAGTTTGACCCGAACGAGAAACCCTCACCATTTTGCAAAACACTCCCTAAAATGCGGAGAGCCCCCGTAGCCAGACCCTAACCCTCCGACCCTATCTACTCGGCCTCTCTCCCTCCTTACTCCTTACTACCACCGTCGTCGCCGCTGCTGCCGGCATATCCTCTCCTCCGCACGCCACCTACGTGCCTCTCCCCACCTTGCCCTCTCCTCCCCGCCGCCTCCATTCCAGAATGAGCAGACCTCCTCCGTGTGATGACTCCACGAGGGACCGGGGGAAATCGAGGAGGAGGAGACATCCATGGATACCATGTGCGGAGGACTTAAGGAGGGTTCGTACTCCCGAAGATCTCCACGCACTATCCGGATCTGGGCACCCAACGAACAAGTCAATCCTCGACAACCGTCGATCCGACTGGATCGATTGCCCAATGGTGGCGACCGAGAAAAGGTATGACCAACAGCTCCCTTTACTCTTCTCCTTTCTTTGTTATTACCATTATTATTTCTACCTCTTCCGTTGGATCCATCCACTTATGTGTGAGCTTGCTCTCCCAGGTCTGAGCCATGAGCTCCTTGTTCGAGTATACATAGCAAGGGGACCTTGGGAGCTGTAGATCTGTGACTGTAATGGATTAGGAGTTTGACTGGGCTACCTGCTCCCCATCAATTTAATGCCTATGTGAGCTCTCTGTTACTTAGCTTAATGATGTCCATCTCTAGAAAATTCAGAAACAAAAACTGAAACAGAAGAATCACATCTTTATCACGGGACGCAGAAAACGGCTTCGAGTCCTCTTTCGCCTGGCCAAAAGGCAAAAGCGCTCCTCCATCCGAGCATATTTCGTGTGGCAGTGTGGCTCCGTCCGCTCTCGTGTTGGAGCCACAACCAGAACCGTATCAAAAGCTTTTAGGCGTTGTTTAGTTTTGCGAAATTTTTTGAATTTGGCTATTGTAACATTTTTATTTGTATTTGATAATTATTGTCCAACTATAAACTAATTAGACTTAAAAAAATCGTCTTGTAAACTACAGACAAACTGTAAAACTAGTTATTTACTTTATCTATATTTAATACTTCATACATGTGCCGTAAAATTTGATGTGATAGAAAATCTTGAAAATTTGGCCTTGTTTAGTTCGCGAAATTTTTTAGATTCAGCTACTGTAGCACTTTCGTTTGTATTTGATAATTATTGTCCAATCATAAACTAACTAGACTCAAAATATTCGTCTCACAAATTATAGTTAAAATATATAATTAGTTATTTTTTAATCTATATTTAATGCTTGATGCATATGTTCGAAGATTCGATGTGACAGATAATCTTGAAAAATTTTGAAAACTAATCAAGGCCTAAGGGGGTGGTATAGCTTCACCTGCTCACTTCGAAACCTGCAGCACCGTTCAATTTCCAATTTGAACCTGTCAGTACCGCGACTATTGACCCTAGAATACTGAAAATTATGCAGGGATACAACGCAGTAATAACCAGTGTGAACTCAATCAAGAAACCTTTACAAGGAACAAAACAACGGTATGCTTTTAGCAACTTGCAGGCTGCCAAGTCAACTGTAAAATGCCGTTGAGACAGAAAATTGAGCAGGTGTATCACGGTGTCGGCGTCGCGACAAATAAAGCGAATAAATGGCGGCCTGCTCAACCACACTAACGAACAGAATCAATCACCAATGGACCACGCCACTGCCCGTAGCCGACAGAACCCATTCGCCCTCACCTGTACCTTTTATTCCCCCATTATATCTTTGTTGGCTCTTCTGCCTTCGCACTAGACACATGTCGATCTGATGCTACTCTAGGATGACAATTCATCCAGGATTAGATCTTCCGTATATAAAACGAAGTTCAGAAACTCATAGCGGGGAAAATGATAGACCATTCAGAAGTAAAATTTTTCTTACAGGAAGCTGCAAGAAACAATTCCCCGATCAGATCAGCACGACTGACAATGAAAACGAATTTGTTTCCAACAAGACTGGGGATATGTGATTGGAACTGGCAAGGGGAACAATAAATGAGTCGATCATTACCATAGCACGATATAATTTTCCATTAATAACATTTACAGAATTACACTGACTGACAACAGGGAATATGGAACACTTACAGGCGCACTACAACATTTAACGTTGGGAGAAAGTAATACAATAGCAGGGACTGAATTCCTTCAATAGCTTAACAATACACCAACCCCTTCCCTCTCACTACTTAGACAAAATCAGATTTTGCATTAAAACAGGTGACAAAGGCTGGCTGCACCAACATAGCACATCTCCTTGTGCAACACATTGGCGCCAGCTCATGTTTGGCTTTCCAATAATGGTCAGATTCTACACCTTGAATGTGAGGAACATGTAGGTTGCCTTCGGCACAACGAAGCATCAGAAGAGCAAGGTTTAAACACCATAGAGGCCTTTGCCTATGGTCCGGTAGTGGGCAATAAAGTGAGCCCAAGATGCCGCCTAGCATGGTCTGGGATCAACCTGTTGATGAGCTCTGGGGAGGCATTTGCTAGCTGCAAATAAATAGGCAAATATGTCGGTATCTCACGTATAGACAGACATTTATGTTCAGCTGCTTTGTGACAAGCATTTGTTGCATGCTGAAATGACCATTTCAGTCAAATGCAACTACAGTTCCCCACATGCTTTCCCTAGTTTGTCAATAGTAAAGCACATGCAAAGCATTAATGTGTATCAGTCTTGAAACTACTTACTTCCTGTTTAAAGTTGAACAGCGGAGGAAATGGCCGTCCATTCGGCAACCTTGCATGTGGTTCTCGCAACTCATCGAAGAATGGGTGTGCACACGCTTCAAGCTGCGAGAGTTACCAAAATTAGCAATAAAATCAACACAATGAAGGAAAGCAGGAGTGGTTAGGCTAGGCATCTCAGACTTGATGGTTGATGCATTACAACATTGTCCTCTTAAAAAGACACTCTAAATGCCGTTATCTTTTCAAGTCCAGTAATTTCACTTCCAAGGAGAGGAAATTTCACAAGGTACGAATTACAGTGCAGAACTGAAATCCAGCTAAGAGTAGTACAAGCATCCGACTCTGTAAATGCTAACAGACTCCTGACTTCTTGAGTCTTGACAAAGGTAATCCAGACAAGGAAAGCTAAGAGTAGTACAAGCATCCGACTCTGTAAAGGCTAACAGACTCCTGACTTCTTGAGTCTTGACAAAGGTAATCCAGACAAGGAAAGCAAAGACCTCCATGGTTCCTTTTTAACACTTGGCACAGACTTCAAGAGGTTAAAAGCTTACAGAGAAGTCCATTTTGGACGGTATAAAGTGAAGCATTGCCATGCTACGGAGGATATAAGGTAAAGGCTTGTACACCATTTATAGAATAGAAAGGAAAAGGATATGGTGCCATCATATCCAATCATTGGTACTAGTTTATTTTGAATCACCAGTACTAGCTTTATACACACAAGCTGAGATGGTTGAAACATTTAACAGCTAGAATAGAAAGCGATGGGTCGACATGACCAACCAACTAGGAAGAAACAATTAATGTCATAACTAAGCTTTGCAATCATTGATAGGTAGATGGCTTCTTTAGTTGACTAGAATCAGTCAAATAGGCAGAAAAAACTCACAGCAGTGCATCGTAGATTTGGTGAATACTGGAGCAAACGTGAAGCGAGATCTATAGCTTCTGGAGGCATCCGCTTGTGGAAAATCTGCAGCAGAAAAGGTATTTTAGTTTAAGTTATGTACCATTCAATGAAATAACGTGATAAATAAATTTCACATACCTTGTGCCATGGGTGGGCTTTGATCTGAGGAAATCTGAACTCGGTGTAGTTCGGATTCATACATCGGATTTCCTCACGTGTTGGAGTACCAAGAACCTGTCAGCAAAGAAAATTCATTCAACACATGGAAATAGAAAAACACTAGTTAGCACATTTCTTCAGAACTAATATAGTGCAATCTGCAGAACAACCAAGTACCTTTATTATCTCAACAAGCTGATCCACCGCACTTTCACCAGGGAAGAGAGGCTGGTAAAATCATTTTAACAAAAATGTGTTTAGTTCTAGGCCTGCTGCCCAGATGGATGCATAACCACAAGAAATCTGTGGGAAAAGCAGAGAAGAGAAACTAACCTGGCCAAGAAGCAGCTCAGCAAGAACACATCCAGCTGACCAAATATCAATTGACGTTGTGTACTCGGTTGCCCCAAATATGAGCTCTGGAGCACGGTAATAACGTGAGCATATATATGATATGTTTGCTTCACCTTTGACCTGATCATTGTGAAATAAAATAGGATTACATTTAGTAAAACATATATTCTATATATTCAGAAACTGGAAAAGCAACAAAACTACGTTAAACAAATAGGCCCGCGTTAAAGAAGCAGCAAAAGAAGAGGCAGGCCTGGTGGAAAACTGGATTCTTCTCTCATCCCTTTTGTGTCACTGAAGCACATACTTAAATTTGAGTCCACATATCCTCAGAGAGAGGAATTTCATCTATTCAGTGGTGTGTAAGGAATTTTTTCCATAGAAACTTTTATAATAACAAAAAGAAGCTACTTCATCACTAAAAACAATGTATGCAAATCAAACTGCACTATTATGCCTTCTTTAGAACAATAAAGAAAAGATATGGTATTAGCTGTAGAAAAGCTCATGGCTGCATCAACTTACCAACATTTTGGCACTCCCAAAGTCACATATCTTCACTTGGTGAGTCAGCGGATCAACCTATAATGAATGAAGAGACTATCAGATTCAGATTAACTGAGAATTAAGGTATTCTGAAACCGACATAAAAAAATATGGACAGGCCATACCAAAAGATTCTGTGGTTTCACATCCCTGTGGCAAACTCCAGGTACTGTGTGAATATAGGCTAAACCTCGAAATATCTACATAAAAGGACCAAGAAAAAAAATCACATCCAATCTACTGTAAATTTAACAATGAAGAGTAGCAGAATTTCCGAAATAGTATAAATGATGTTTTACCTGGTAGGTATATAATTTAACATAAATAAGCGGCATCCTCTGGTTCATATTGCTGTAATGCTTCAACACACGATATAATGACTCAGGAACAAACTCCATCACTAAGTTAAGGAAAAGTTCATCTCTGCTTGTGGTAGAGAAGAAGCAATGCTTCAAGGAAACAACATTGCAGTGATCCATGGATCGCATGATTTGCAGCTCCCTATTCTTGTAGCGCTTGTCCTGCAAAACCTTCTTAATGGCAACAGTCTCACCAGTCTCCAGACATTTTGCCTAAATGCACATGCAGACAATACAATCAGGGTAACTAAAAAAAACCTTAGGGAAGGTTTATAGCAAAGCAACAATCACTGTACCTGGAAGACGATTCCAAATGATCCAGTTCCCACAACTCTCTCTGCCATGTAGCTGATAGTCTAAGAAGCAGAAAAGCACACAACCCAAGTTAGGAAAGATATAGCTGTATGCATGACATTCAGTAATGTCCCGTGACTTTTGGACCCCTAAAATTTACCCTTTTAGGCTCTCCATTCTTCCCTCCAATGGTTGTCGAGATTATATGACCCGTGACTGGATCACTCCCTTCAATCATAGAACCAGCATGCTGTCACAAAGTAAAATCCATAAGGTCGTGATACCCATGTTTAAAATGCCAAGGACTGCGGAAGGTAGTTGAATTGGGGGGATTACAGCCACCCAACTATTGTTAATTCACACAAACAAGGTTTGCTAGAAATGGAAACTCAACAGTTCAGGAAATCCTTATCCACGACCAAAACTAAAATCACAACAAGACAAAACATACATCACAGACCTGCTAATCACACCATGGCTTAGACAGGAGAGTGAGATTAACTGTCATAATCATCTAAAAAATAATTACCTAGTTTAATTCCCCCATTTGGGACACAGTCATGATCACCTACTACACCAGTATGCAAAGGCGCCCCAAGCCGGCATGCTAAAGCCAGGCAACCTGTCTGGCGAAGGCAGGGGGCGAGAAGCTTTGCATAGCGCGCACGCAAGGACCAGGAAGGCAGCGCATCTCCTCCCCGGCAAGCAAAGCTCCTCCTCCTCCTCCTCCTCCTCCTCCTCCTAAGAGAAATCGCGCGGTAGGGGCACGCAGGCAGCTAGACCTAGCCTCGCCTCGCCGCGCGCGGCGCAGATCTACAGACGGATCGAACGAGGGAACCACCAAACACGACGCCGGGTAAACGAAACGCGTGGGGGGGGGGGGGGGGGGGGGGAGGGGAGGGACCGGGGGGGCCCCCGGGACCCCCCGGGCCGCCCGGAACCAC
>Ga0182004_10004324_pt1 | contig 11439 bp, 14 predicted proteins | sample Sormic07211540_1_FD_120479 | JGI IMG/M metagenome (GOLD analysis project Ga0182004, IMG submission 120479) | Endophyte microbial communities from Sorghum bicolor roots, Mead, Nebraska, USA - 072115-40_1 MetaG | ecosystem: Host-associated > Plants > Roots > Unclassified | place: USA: Nebraska...
ATGAAAAAGACAAGAAAGACAAAAGTTAGTCACCTCCAAACACGAAGAAACGATGACGGAGTCGAAGAAGATCAACGATGGGCGTCGGAGATGAAGAACAAAATGAAGAACAAGGAAGAAGAAGCTCCAAGAACAACAATGGTGAATGGTGCTCTCGGTTTCAAATGGGCAGAGAGGAGGAGGGATCTGGCCTATAAACCGGACCTTTAGCACCGGTTCAGGGCAAAAACCGGTGCTAATGGGTGACCCTTTAGGACCGGTTTGTGTGCCAAACCGGTGCTAAAGGCTTTGCCTCGGCCCGTGGTGCTGGCCGGCCCTTTAGCACCGGTTTGTAACACAAACCGGTGCTAAAGAGTCCCTGCCCCGACAGCACCTGTCAGTAGCCGTTGGGCAGAACCCTTTAGCACCGGTTCGTGTTACAAACCGGTGCTAAAGGGGTCTTTAACCCCAGGCCGCAAAAAGGCCGAGGTTTTTGGCCACTTTGGCCATCGACCAATGCCTCATTCTGTAGTAGTGACTAGTCCATAATTAGACACTTATTACTACAAGAATACATATTCTAATGACAGATTAATTAGACTTAATAAATTTATGTCATGGAGTACAGACGGAATCAGTAATTTGTTTTTTTTCTATCCGAATACCGTATGGGTCATCCGATGTGACACCTATTAAACTTTACTCCCTACAACCACTAGGCTCTAGTTTAGATTGCTAATAGTTACTACTAAATCTATTCTAAATTATAAGATGTTTAGACTTTTATAAATACATTATTATTACTATGTATCTAGACATAGCGTACATCTATGCATAGCAAATATAACATATCTAGAAAAACTAAAACATCTTATAATGTAAAACAAAGGGAGTACCAATTAAGGTCTTGTTTGACCTGATTATAAACAGCTTTGACTTCTCTACATCAATGCATGGAGAAGTAGGAATAGATAAATCTAAAAATAGTGAATTTATTGGTTTCTAATTTATTTTGAGAGAAAAGATAAAACTAACTCCCGCTATAATATGCAGAGGAGCTTAAACCGGAGCTGACCGAAGATCTACCAAGAATCAGTTGGACTGGATCCAAATAAACACTTATTAACAGAACTACAGAATTCATAGTTTTTGCTACATATCTAAATATAAATTTCATATAAAAAATATAAATCTAGAAATATGAAAACATCTTATAATTTAAGACGTTGGGAGTACTAATCAGGTAATCATAACCACATTTTAGCAAGTTGAAAACTACTTAGAGGTGAGCATCTCCAACGGTTTTGCAAATGAGCTTTACATTCTTGTTTTTGCAAAGAAGTCTTAAAAATTTTTATCCAACAGTTTGGCAAATGGGCTTTGCATTTTGGTTAACTTGGCAAATTCCGTTTAGCATATATGCCAACCGTGTATTGCGCTTGGCATTTTATAGCCCCACCTGGTTTCCCTGCCGCTGCTGTTTTCTTTCCACGGAAAGTTAGAGGCCGCGATCTTTCGGTTTAGCACATCGATGGACATCAACGCCACCTGTGGGGGAGGCAATCTTCATTAAGCCGGCTGTAGGGGAGGTACGTACACCATGGCCATGGATTCATCCTTCTAGTATGTGCATCGGGTTTTCATGGTGCCTAAGGTTTGTGTGTTGGTGCCAGCTGTTGCTTGGACCTAGGAGTCGACAGCGTGAAGAAAATTGTGGAAAAATAACCCTAGGTCTACACTTTGGATTTTGCCAACCCAATTTTGCCAAATTATTGGAGATAACTGTCGGCATCTAGACTCGTCGTCTAGACACTAACGAGTATAAGTCTGCGTGTCTACCTAAACCCGGATGGTGATGCAAGTGGAACACAGAGAGTTATACTGGTTCGGGCTAAAGATGCCCTACGTCCAGTGTGAGATCGGAGGTCTGTATTGCCTTGCACCCAAAAGTGCTTGTAGTAGGGGGATACAAGTAGGTCGCGAGAGAGGGCCAAGTCCCAGTTCTCGACTTTGTGTAGTGGAGAGAGCGCTATTTGCTACTCTGGAGTGTGCGTGGTCTTGCCTTGAGTTCTTGTGCTGTGACCGTGTGTCGTGAGTCTGCCTTGGATGTGAGCCCTGGCTCCCCTTTTATAGTCTTAAGGGGACACAGGGTTTTTACATGTGTTGACCGGTGATCTCCTTCTAGTAAATGGTAAAGCCACAGTCCCGACCCTGTAGAAGCTTGCCCATCCCGTCCTTGGGGCATGGCCGACAGCATGGTTGCTCCTGTGGAGGGTTGCCGAGCCCTGTTGAAATCGTGGAGGTCGGATCGGTGATACTGTTGTATGTCCTGTAATAGTAGGAGAAGACAGCCAACAGTGGCACAGGTTAATCTCTTCCATACCTCTTTTACTATAAGGCGGTACATCACAGTGAAAGAGGTAAGGCTAAACAGTAGCCGGGGTGGTTGGAACAGTCGCTGCCATGCCCTGATGCGGTATAGGGATCACAGCGCATGTCATGTCGACGGTACGACCACCGTGCGTTGGAAGCCTGGCTTCAAGATGGGGGCTCGGGAGAGGCAGTGTTTGCGCCCGAGCCCAAGAGGGGTCGGGCGAGGCGGAACTTGCGCCCGAGGCCAAGGGGTCGGGCGAGTCGGAGCTTGCGCCTGAGGCCAGGGGGTCGGGCGAGACGGAATCCGCGCCCGAGCCCTGGTGATCTTGGGTGATCTGCCTTATCCTCTTTTTTGCGATTTTTATTTCTTTGATTTGGGTATCCCTTTTTATGGTACCCAACAGTAGCCCCCGAGCCTTTGGAGGGGTGCAGGCACTCCTCCAGAGGTTCTCTTCTTAAGGGACAATTTTTGTTGACTTGGAGCTTCTTATTTCCTTCCGGTGGTGCGCGCAAGCGCACCCACCGGGTGTAGCCCTCGAGCCTTTTGGAGGAATGGTGTTATTCCTTCAAAGGCTTTTAACCCCAAATGTTGTAGTCGGGAGTATTCAAATGATAGGTTACGTGTTCTTTACACGCAGTGCCTGTTCCCCTTATGCGGGGAAGCCCCCGAGCCCTTTCCCCACAAGGGTCGATCAGGTTCTTTTCCATCTTGTCGTTACGTCCCTCATTCATCCTTTCGCTCGGAGGAGGGCTGGGTGACGCCGTACTACCCTCGATGGGCGAGTATCGACGTTCCCTGAGAGCTGCAAGCGGGTAAATCCAAGCGGATATCCGAGCCCCATTCGATAGGGGTCGGCTGGTGGCCCTATGGGCACATCTCGAAATACCCAAGGGCAGTCATGGTGGATGTCAGAACCGTTCGATAGGTTTCGAGGGCTCAGTGCCTCCCTCGATGGGATCCCACTCGCGTGACACCCGCATGGGTCTCGGATACGACTGGCAAAGATGCACCGATCCCCTAGGAGGGCTTGGGCCGTGGCCTCTATTGTGCTCATCCTCAGTTATCCCTTGCTCGGTCATCCTGAGGCGACTATTCGAACCCATTTGGTGGGTCAGTCTCACGACCTCTGGAATGTAGGTGGCCATGGCCTAGGGATTTTTACCTTGAGAGGTTTTAGATAGGTTGCAATAGCGGGTCGGGTGAGACGGGGCTTGCCCTAAAAGAAAATCGCTCTGCTGCTTAGCTCGGGCGCAGCAGGGGTCGGGCACCGCTTGCCCTGGAAGGAACCGCCCTGACGTAACTTTTCAGGGCGCCCCTTTTGAGGCGACTCGCGTGAGGAGTCGAAACGACTGTGCTGTCGCGCCTGAGACGGATGTGATGTTTTGCCTGCGAAATTGATGCGCGCGTGGGCATAGAGGGCGTGAGAATCGGGAGAATTGGGTGGTTCGATTTTTCACCTGATCAGTGTGAGGGTGACGGTTGCTCTTTTCCCCGTTGATCTTCTGCGTGGGAGGTGTGGCCACGGAGCGCTCCTTTTATAAAAGCAGCTGCGGGGGTCCTCTACCCCTTTTACCTTCCCTTGCTCTCAAAATGCCTTTGCCTCCTAATTCCTCTGCTGCCGTCTTCTTGACACCATCTCGCAAGCACCCTCTTTCGCCCTCAGCCATGGCCGGTGACGACGCGTGGTATCCTTGCAACACGACCAGGGTGGTGCTGGAGGCGCGTGTGAAGGGCGGACTCCTCCGCCCTATTACGGATGAGGGCGCGCCGGAGTGGATTGTTCCCCTGGTGAGCGACAGGGAGCCAAACCCGCCTCCGGGCTATGTGGTTTGCTTCCTGTCATTCCTGGAGCGGGGGTTCGAAACACCCGCCGGCCGGCTCATCCGAGCCATTCTTCACTACTATGGGGTGGAGCTGCACAACCTCAACCCCAACTCCGTGATGTAGGTGGCCGTCTTCGCCATGGTGTGCGAGGGGTTCCTAGGGGTCCCTCCCCACTGGAAACTCTAGCTCCATCTCTTCAAGGTTGAGATGTCCTCCCGCAACGAGGGAGGGGAGAAGAGGCCCCTGCGGGTCGGCGGTTGCACGCTGCAGCTCCGCCAGTCGCGCTCCTAGCTCTACATCCGGAGCAACATGCCCTCGTTAAACCGGAGGTGGCAGAACGGATGGTTCTACCTCCGGAATGATGGTGGGCTAATCCCGGGGTATACCGGGAAGATGGTGGTCGAGTGCCCCGCGAAGTGGGGGTGGGGTGCCCCTGCGAAGGAGCAGAGGAGGCTCGACACCCTTCTCGAGAAGCTTCGCCGTGCGTCGGTGGCGGTGGCTTTCCATAAGCGGAGCCTGCTGCCGCTGGCGTAGCGGAACGTGTTCATGTGGGAGATGACCCGGGAGACCCCCTGGGTCGGGGTACGGATGCTAGAGACGCCAGTGCCCGCATCGGAGATAACCACCCGGGTCTCGAGGACTACCCACTCGGACCTGAAGGACTCTCGGGTGGTGTCGATGCGCCCCGAGAAAGGTTACATTTCTCTGGTAAGATGCCGCTTCTTTCTCCATTCTCGCGCTTGTTTCCTTTCTTCCTCGCTTTAGCTTTGATTGTCGTCTGTTTGCAGGGAATGGGGATCATCAAGGACTCCGTGCCCCCAGTCCCGGAGGACAAGGAGCTCCGGGCAAAGAATTGGGCCCGGAATGAGGAGCAGAAGAAGGCCAAGGAGGCGAAGAAGGCGAAGAGCGCGAGGAAGGCGCAGCGCCGCAAGACCGCCGACAAGAGCCGCCGAGAGGCTGAAAAGGTGGGGCTCCCCGTGCCTGAGTCTCCCGAAACTTCGGTCTCTGAGATAGAGGGTGGGGGGGCTCGCACTGGCTCAACGAGCTGGCGGACGACGAGGAGGAGGAGGATGAAGTGATCCCCCCTGTCGGCGGGGGGATCGAGATCCCAGAGGGGTCGAGGGCCCGAGGGGGGTCGGAGGCCCCCGAGGGGTCTCAAGCACCGGGGGGCGACAGAATCGCCCCCTATATTATTGTTGATGATGAAGAGGACGGAGCCCCACAAGAGGGCTCTGTCCCCATGGGTCCCCAGGAGGGGGAAACGGCGCCGGGCAGTGGTTTCGAGATGCCTCCGCGACCGGTGGCGCCGGAGGCCCCAATTGAGCCTCGCCCAGCAGCAGGGGCAGAGCTGGGGGGCTTGACGGAGGCGCCGGGGGCCGAGACCACCGCCAGAGCCCCCATGCCATCTGCAGGGGAGACGGGGATTCACCCGACGACCCCAAGTGCTCCGGGGAGTGCCAGGGAGCTCCAAGCTCCCAAAAGAGTGTTGCTCCCCGTGCGAGGTATGTATTGGTTCTTGATCTTTCTTTTAACTTTTTGTTTTTCTCTTTCTTCTTATTTGTGTCATTCCCCATTAGCTGGAAGCACAAAGTGGCTTCAGTGGGACTTTCACCCTTGAAGGCCGTGAAGAGGGGGGGCTCAGTCGACCCCTAGGTCAGCAAGGCCCAGGTCGCCGCCCCCTTGAGCCGCGAAGAGGGCGAGCTCTCCCACGAGGAAGGGGGGCATGAGATGAGGCGGAAGACGCCAGATCGCCCAGCGAAGGAGGCGGGGTCATCGAGGCCCCAAGAGCCGGAGGCGATAGTCCTGGCCTTCGGGGCTATTCCCCCTTTGGGGGAGGCCATCCAGGAGGGTCAGGGTCGGCCTGAACAGGCCAGGGAGGGCCGGGCCGGGGTGGCGCTTAGCATGCTGCCTCTCGAGAGGTCCCACGGAAAGGGGCCGGCATGACCTGAGGCCCCCACAAGGGAGGGTGGAGGGAACATGGCCTGGGGCTAGAGTCCCATGATCTAGCCCAACCCTAACGATCCGAAGGGGAGGGCCAGGTTCGTGCTGGACGACCTGTCGGAGGCCTAGCTCTGGCGGGGCCTTGAGGAGTGCGGGCGCACCAGCGTCGAGGCAATCAACTGGGCGTCCGAGCTCGTGAGCCGGGACATGTTTAAATTCACCCAGGTAAGGTCTCCGTCCCTTTTGGTGAAGTATTGTTTGTTTATGTCTTTGGATTGATTCCTTGCATAACACCTAATTTTGCAGGCGCTCCAAGCCGCATCCTTGGAGAAATCAACATTCCTCCATGGGGAGCGAGACGCCTGGGCGGCCTGCGACGTTGAGAAGGCTGCGCGGGAGGCAGCTGAGGGGGAGCTCGCTAAGGAATGTGAGGTTTCTGCCAAGCTTCGACAGAAGTGCTTGGTTCTCGCGACCGAGGCTCAGGAAGCCCGGGAAAAGGTTGCTCCCTTAGAAAAAAGGTTTAGCGACCTTACCCTGGAGTCCCAAGAGCAGAGTGCCACCGCCGAGAGGTACAAGGGCGAGGTCACTCGATTGGAAGCTTTGCTCGCCGAGAAAGACATCGTCCTCAACCAAGCTCAGGCTGACCTCTCCGCGACTCAGGGCGAGGTGGCCCACTAGCATCGGAGCTCGGTGGAGAATGGGAAGCGGGCCGAAGGTAAGAACTAAGTCTTGTACCTTAGCTTTTTTAGCATTGGGATTCATTTTCCTGACTTTCATCTTCTCATTCTGTTTTTTCAACAGAGCTGGAGAAGAAGGTGGCTGAGGCAGCCTCTGCCGCCGATGCCTTGAAGAAGTCCCTTGATGCCGAGGTGGCTGACCGCTCGGCGTTGGAGGCCGTGGTCGCCTCGGCGTGTGAGGGGCTCGGGGTGGCAGCGAGCGCACCGGGGTCATCTTTGCGGAGCCGAGTTGAGGCTCTATATTCCTGGGCCGGGGAGAGGCTGAGGGAGGCACTCCACGCTGGGGTGAAGAAAGCCCTGGCGGTGGTGAGATCTCACTACGTCGGCATCGATTTGCCGACAGTTTTTGAGGGCTATGTCCTCCCTGACGATGAGGTGGAGGTCCAGAAGGAACTGCAGAAGCTCAGAGACGCCACGGACGCCCCGGGGGACGCTCTGACCTCCTTCTTCAATGCTGAAGTGGAGCTTCCCCCCCTCGGCGCACAAGGACCTGGGCAGTCAGGGCAGTAAGGCCCTTGTATTAGATTTTTTTCTGTTTATGAACACCGAAGGCCGACGGGCCTTGTTTGTTATGTGACTTAATGTCAAATATGCATGTTCGGTATGAACGTTCCTTTTTAGGGTTTCCTTTGTGTGGTTTTTGCTATCTTTCTCCCTGTGCCGACCCGACCTCGGCAGTGCGGGGTCGGGCGAGCATTTTAGGGTCTGCGTTAGTTAGGACATCTCGAGCCTAGGTCTCTTTCTTTTCCTAAGTAATTTAGAAGTTCGGTCGGATTCGACTCCTGATCTTTAGGGGGTGAGTAGAGGTCGTCCTAGCCCGTGGGCGCGGATCTTTCCTCAGGCTCACGCCTTCTTAAGATTTAGGTGATGAATCTACGGCTTTTTAAATTACTTTTAGGAAAAGAAAGAAAGACTTTGGGTTGGGGCGTTTTGACTTTGTGCGAAAAAGGAAAGAAATTTCGGAGTTGCCACCGGGGTTCCCCCCGTGTAGCCCCCGAGGGAGGCTCGGATTCTGCAAGGCAGTGCCGAGGCTTACTCTCTAAAAAGAAACAATCATATGATTCGAATTTTCATTATTATTTCGTGGTAATGAACATATGTATATTTTTACAAAATTCTAAGTGTAGAAGCGACGTAGCTGTTCTATGTTCCAGGCGTTTTTGAAGACCTCTCCTGCTTCGTTGGCGAGCTTGTAAGTGCCGGGTCGGAGAACTTCGGCGATGACGAAGGGTCCTTCCCAGGGAGGCGTGAACTTGTGACGACCCTTGTTGCTTTGCCTGAGCCTCAGTACCAAGTCGCCGACCTGAACGGCTCGGTCTCGGACTCATCGAGCATGGTAACATCGGAGGGCCTGCTGGTACTTGGCGGAGTGTAGGAGGGCTACATCTCTGGCTTCATCCAGCTGGTCCAGCGCATCTTCTTGGAATGTCTTGCAGCTGTTTCCATCGTAGGCTTGCACCCTCGGAGACCCGTACTCTAGGTCCGTGGGGAGGACGGCCCCGGACCCAAAAACCATAAAGAACAGGGTGAAGCCTGTGGCTCAGCTTTGAGAAGTCCTTAGACTCCAAATCACGGCTGGTAGCTCTTTGAGCCTCCTTTTTCTGAACTTGTCCAACCGGTTGAAGATCCTGGGCTTCAGGCCTTGGAGGATCATGCCATTGGCATGTTCTACCTGGCCATTGGTCTTCAGATGAGCCACTACTGCCCAGTCCACACATATGTGGTGCCTGTCGCAGAACTCTAGGAATTTTCATCCGGTGAACTGTGTGCCGTTGTCAGTGATTATGGAGTTGGGCACTCCAAATCGATGGATGATATCCGTGAAGAACAACACTGCTTGTTTGGCCATGATCCTTGTGATGGGTCAGACCTCAATCCACTTGGAGAATTTGTAGATTGCGACAAGCAAGTGGGTGAAGCCCCCAGGCACCTTTTGCAGAGGCCCGATGAGATCGAGACCCCAAACAACAAAAGGCCTAGTAATGGGGATCATTTGCAGAGCCTGAGCTGGGAGGTGAATCTGCCGAGCATAAAACTGGCATCCCTCACAGGTCCGCACAATCTGCGTGGCGTCGGCCACAACAGTAGGCCAGTAGAAGCCTTGTCAGAAGACGTTTCCTACTAGTGTCCGAGGCGCAGCATGGTGGCCGCAAGCCCCCGAGTGTATGTCCTCAAGGAGCTTGACTCCTTCCTGACGGGTGATGCAGTGCATAAGAATTCCCGAGGGGCTACGCTTGTACATCTCTCCGTCGAGAAGTAAGAAAGTCTTGGCGCGACGAGCTACACGTCGTGCCTCAGCTTGGTCTGGGGGGCAAGGTGCCGTCGACAAGGCGCTGCAGCAGTGGGTAGCGCCAGTCTAGCAAGTCGTCGGGCGCGGGAGGCTCGGACTCAATGTCCATGGCCTCTATCTCGGGAGCCACGGTGGACTCGAGGTCAAGACCCGGGTTAACCGGGGGCGGATCCGAGCCCCCGTCGTCTCTGTAGTCAACGGAAGGCTTGTAGAGGTCGCTGACAAAGACATCCGGAGGGACCATGGCCCACTCGAATGCCATTTTGGCGAGCGCGTCGGCGGCCTCATTGTACTTCTTTAGTACGTGGTTAAGCTCGAGGCCGTCGAATTTTTCCTCCAGGCGTCGGACTTTATTGCAATACGCGTCCATCTTGGGATCATGGGAATTGGACTCTTTCATGACTTGGTCGATGATGAGCCTGGAGTCGCCTCGGATGTCGAGTCGCTTGATCCCAAGCTCGATCGCGATGTGGAGACCATTGACAAGGGCCTCATACTCCGCCACATTGTTTGAGGCGGGGAAGCGGAGTCTGATTGCGTATCGCATCCTTACCCCGAGGGGCGAGATGAAGACGAGGCCTACGTCAGCCCTAGTTTTCATTAGGGACCCATCGAAGTACAAGGTCCAGTATTCAGACTGGATCTATGGCGGAGGGAGTTGGGTTCTCGTCCACTCAGCTATGAAATCCGCTAAAACTTGGGATTTTATAGCTTTCCGTGGCTCATAGGTGATCCCGTCATCCATGAGCTCTGTAGCCCACTTAGCAATTCTGCCATTAGTCTCTCGGTTTTGAATCACCTCTCCCAGGGGGCAAGATGATACTACCGAGATCGGATGAGACTCAAAGTAATGGCGGAGTTTGCGTCGGGCTAAGACTACCACGTAGAGTAGTTTCTGGATTTGGGGGTATCGGGTCTTTGTATCGGATAGTACCTCGCTAACGAAGTACACCGGCCTTTGGACTGGTAGGGCGTGCCCTTCTTCCTTTCTTTCGACCACGATAGCTGCGCTGGCCACCTGATCGGTAGCTGCGACGTAGAGGAGCAATGGCTCCCCCTCGGCAGGGGGTACCAAGATGGGAGGGTTGGTGAGCAAAGCCTTGAGTTTGTCAAGGGCTTCCTGGGCCTCGGGGGTCTAGGAAAAGCGCTCAGACTTTCTAAGTAACCTATACAGAGGTAGTCCTTTTTCCCGAGACGGGAGATGAAGCGACTGAGGGATGCTAGACATCCCATGACCCTCTGCACTCCCTTTAGGTTACGGATTGGGCCCATATTTGCGATGGCCGAGACCTTTTCGGGGTTAGCCTCGATCCCTCGCTCAGACACTATGAACCCGAGGAGCATGCCTCGGGGGACCCCGAAAACGCATTTTTCGGGGTTCAGTCTGATCCCCTTAGCCCTGAGGCATCGGAATGTCTCATCTAGGTCGGCCACGAGGCCGCTTGCCTTCCTGGATTTGACTACAATGTCGTCCACGTAAGCCTCTACCATTCTGCTTATAAGGTCCCCGAAGACCTGGAGCATACATCGCTGATATGTAGCCCCTACATTTTTAAGGCCGAAAGGCATGGTTATGTAACAAAACATTCTGAAAGGGGTGATGAAAGAAGTCGCGAGCTGGTCGGACTCCTTCATCTTGATTTGGTGGTATCCGGAATAAGCATCAAGGAAAGACAAAGTCCCACACCCCGCAGTAGAGTCAACTATCTAGTCGATACGAGGTAATGGAAAAGGATTCTTAGGACATGCTTTATTTAAACTAGTATAGTCTACACACAACCTCCACTGCCCATTTTTCTTTTTGACTAGTACAGGGTTAGCTAACCACTCGGGATGGAATACCTCCTTGATGAATCCAGCCGCCAGCAGCTTGTGGATCTCCTCCCCGATGGCCCGACGCTTCACCTCATCGAATCGGCGCAGGCGTTGCTTCGCGGGCTTGGAGCCGGCTCGGATGTCCAAGGAGTGCTCGGCGACGTCCCTCAGTATGCCTGGCATGTCCGAGGGACTCCACGCAAACACATTGGCGTTTGCACGGAGAAAGTCGACGAGCACTGCTTCCTATTTGGGGTCGAGGCTCGAGCTGATCCTCAATGCTTTGCCTACAGAGGCCTCAGGGTTGAGGAAGACGAGCTTGGTCTCCTCCGCTGGCTCGAAGCTCCCGGCGTGACGCTTGGTGTTGGGTATTCTTAACATCATTACCAAAAGTAGACTAAGTTCTCTAAATCTAGTAACGGTGCCAAAAATGCCAAACCTATCCCTCACACCACTTAAGCCAAGTTGTCATCCCCAGC
>Ga0182004_10004325_pt1 | contig 11438 bp, 8 predicted proteins | sample Sormic07211540_1_FD_120479 | JGI IMG/M metagenome (GOLD analysis project Ga0182004, IMG submission 120479) | Endophyte microbial communities from Sorghum bicolor roots, Mead, Nebraska, USA - 072115-40_1 MetaG | ecosystem: Host-associated > Plants > Roots > Unclassified | place: USA: Nebraska...
CCCTGCCGGGGTCAATGCGCATTTGTGATGACTTCATGTTGGATGCACTGCACGGCCAGGGGGAGCTGTGCCTCACGACCCGCACCGGCGATGATGTGTCGTCGGTGACCATATGGATGATGCCAGTGCACAAGGACGACGATGATCTCGCCATGGGCCATGCCCAGTGGGAGCTGCGCTACTCCATCCCTCTCGGGCTCCCGCCGCATCGTCGTCTCTGCCGCCTGATGGCTCTTGTTGCTGGTGGCACCCGAATTCTGCTGTGGAGTGATCGATTTCATTCTCTACGAATATGATCTGGCAACCTCTAAGCTGAGCACCGTGTGTGAGATGATGGATCGAATGAGGTACCAGGGTCGTCGAACGCGGAAATGGAAGAACCTCTGGAGCTTCAACTTTGTGCCCTATACGGAGAGCCTCCTTCGGATCGGATCACTGCTGCCTAATGATTACATTTGATGCTATGAGATCGAACAATTCTGTTTGGATTGTAGTGCTGGTATATATATCTTCCCCTTCGCTATTTATTTTGTGACTCTTCTTTAATCATATGTGAGAATAATGCAAACATGTGTATCTTGCAAACACAGTATGTGTGGATGTCCATATAGCTTTCATACAAAATACCACATATATACCTGTCTGTGCACAGCCCACAGGTTGTATTTGAATTTATATGTACTTCAGTTTCAGATTAGCACACCCTCTGACACCAACAGTTTACCTGTCCGATCCTTATTTGGACCTATCAGTAGAGGCAATTGGCATCCAATATGTTTTCCAAGAGCTTCTCCTCTTAGCTAGTGATCCATCCCTAGCGGTGCTGATGCTGTATATTGATCGAGCTAACATGTAATGTAAATAAACCTGTGATAAACAAACAAACTAGTAGTAGTTTTAAAACATGGATTGACCGTAAGCACAGCCTTACATGTTCATGGGATACTAAAAATGCCTTGAGACCAGTCATAGTAGGCACTTTGCCTTGAGACCAGTCATAGTAAGCACTTTTTTTGGGGTAGGGGCCTAGGGGGTAGTTTAGCTAGTCTCTGCACCGCATTACCTTTTTCAGAACCCAAAGATTTTAGACAAGCACGGACAACAGGTTATAACATTTCCTACTGCATTAAAACACCAACACCGTTGGTGCATCAACAGGTTATACCTAACATTTTCTACTGCACGACACTAAATCAACATTACAGGAGCAGCAAGCTTATGGAAGCAACAAGTTGATAAACAAATACTGTGTGGCTCAAGTATAATCCTGCATGATCCATAGAATAATACCATAACAGGATAAGGCAGCAACTCCCAAGGTGCACTAGTTATTAACATCCAAAATAAGCTACAGCTTCCACAAGTTCAGAGGTTGCAGACATAGAATGTTCCAAGACACTAATAACGTGCTACAAGCCTACAATACACACTCCAAGTCAACTGCTTCTATGCGACACAGTGTCAGTCTTCATCATCAATCCCCACCAGCATCCTTGACATCAACGGTGAACTCATACTCCTGGTCACAGCCCAAGTAAGAGTCTGACATCAAGTAAATCATGTAATTTTTTCTCCCTGCTTCTGGAGGAGCAGAGAACTCAAGTTTCACTCTCGCCCTCTTCTGGAGTGCCACTCTTTTGATGGCCAGTAACTGGTTTGTGGAGCTGTCACCGATCACCAGCCACCAGCCTTCTTCCTTGGGCTTGGGGAACCTTGGCGCATGGACTGAACCAACCTCAGATGGCAAGTTAGTCATGTCGCGCTCCAGCGTTACCTGCACGGTTACATTGTCACCAGTGCTTATATCGTCACCCGCACGGACCACATAGGTCATATCAACATTAGGGAACCGCTTGAAGAATTCAATGATGTCCTGCAGCTGAGAGTTTGATAGCTGTAAAAGATCCCGCATCTCATCAACACCCACCTCAGCAAGATCAAAGATACTCTCAATGGGCTTCGCTTCATTTTCCTGGCACCTCCGGGCCATGTCTTTCGTGAAGTGTGGAACTTGAAGCAGCACAGAATCCCGATCCCACATGCCTTGTGTCACCATTTGACTCGACTCCATTGCACTAAGAGCAACGCTAAGCCAACCATTGCTGGATATAACATCAACCATTGCCTGGAGCAACCTATGGGCAGAAAAAAGAATCTCACGCTGATCAGCTGCCAGGTTTCCGACCACTGTGTGCCTTGAAAAATGGGCTTGCAGCAGAGCATTGGCCTTCACATGTGGATCACCATACTTAGGCTTGTCGATAGAGAACCTCTGGTGGCGAACAAGCCTCTCAATGAATTCTTCCTCACCCGGACGACCCAGAAGCTCTGCATATTCTGAAGCAGATGCTAGAATCTCTAGGAGTCCTTTCATCTTAGTCTTCTGGGTCAGCATAGAGCTGAAACGCTCAATAGTCGTGTAGCTAACATAGTAGTATGAAGCAATAAGGCCAAGGTTCAGGGGCTTCAGGTACATGTCCTCCTCTATAGCCACACACTTGCTTGATTCAAGATCATTCAGGAAAGCCTCAACTAGCTCAGAAAGATGATCTGAAAGATGCCTGTGAGTTACACCCTGGAGATTGTAGAAGTTAGGATTCTTTGTCAGCCGCCGATACATGAAAGTCCAAGTAAGATAATCCACGGCATCTTGCTTATTCTCTACAACACCAACCACCACCTCAGCATTCATATGATCATGCAAGAAATGGTGAAGATTGCTCTCAACAGGGAAGGCCTCAAAAAGGAACTTCTTGTAGTACTCTTTGCGAGGTGCGTGACACAATATAACACATTTCCCCGAGTTGTCTTTAAGTGGTCTGCTGGCATGACCCATCATTTGAAGAAGATCTGTAATTGGATAATCAGTGTGAGCATTCTCACGGCCATCATAATACTGGGTCCCCATGACAACAACCAAATGAGCAGGCAATGGTCTTCCCCAACACATTGTGCTGCTCGCAACACACACTTGGATCCTCCCAGCAAGGAACAGCTGGGTTACAAGTTCTTGATCAAGTTCACTTAGACCCTCATGCACATATCCTACACCACATTTAAGTGTATTCTTAAGTGTCTCTTCTTCAACACCTCGGGTGAAAGTATCCATCTCATCTTCTGACCCAAGGAGAAACAGAGTTCCACCACCGTCAACACTAGAGTATGCACACAAGTCCAATGCAGTCAACCTTGCATGCTTCCTTGTCGGTACATACACCAGGGCAGGTTTACTGTTCTTTGCATGCTGTGTGATGGCAGTGTAGGTGGGCTTTGTCATTGCTTGCATCCTTGCCTCAAAGTTTGCTATATCCACACCCTGAATGTAAATTTCCAATGGCACAGGTCTCACTGCTGGAGGGAAGTTGAAGAGGCCATGAGAGGTAGCACCAATCCATTCACCGAGATCCTTAGCATTAGCAAGTGAAGCTGAAAGTGCTACGATCCGTATGTTACTGCCAGTATGACTTGAAATACGCCTCATCCTAGATACAATGACTTCCAAAACATGTCCCTTATCAGACCCAAGTAGATGAAGTTCATCAACTATGAATAAGCTGACCTGTTGGATGTGCTTTCGCTGTTTCCACCGGCGAGACAGTGCATCCCACTTTTCAGGAGTACTGATTATGATTTCTCCTTTATCCAGAAGCTTCAAATCAGCTGCGGTTTCACCAGTGAGCTCAACTACCTTGGCAAATTCTCCAAATTTCCGTTCCCAGTCCCTGTATCTTTCTTTTGTGAGAGCTTCAATGGGAGCTATATAAACGACCCGCATGTTGCTCTCACCGGACACTGCCCTCTGGTGGTTCCTTAGTATAGCAAACTCAGCACATATCGTCTTCCCACTGCCCGTTGGTGCAGCGACCAACACGCTGTCATCGGTGTTATACAAGACAGTGAATACCTGAGTCTGGATGGGATTGAAATGCTTAAAGGCACTATAGAGGCCCTCATATCTTGCATTCCTCAATGCACTAACAGGTAGAGGCTGCAGATCAAGCAATTCAGTTGGCGGAGCATATTTTTCTGGTAGAATCAAGTGCCTAAAGCAGACAGGGAGAATTGTCAGAGAACCAAGCCACTTGTCAGACACAACACGTATGAAATATTGAGGCGGCAGTGGCTCATATGTTGGCACTGTGAAGTTCAAAGTATGATCTTCATCAACATACTGTTTCTTAAGCATGAAATATTCAGTGTGAAGAATGTACTCGCCATCATTATCCTCAACAATAACCCAAAAGGGCTCCACATATCCATGTACCTTATCATCCCACTGGAAATCAGGTGTAATTGTCAGTTCAAAGCCCAAAACTGTACGAGTGATGGGCTGGACATGAGCTGAAAGATTCAACTTTGGTAACTGGTGGATGCACTTGTGCAGCTGCCTCCCCATCTTGGGATAGCGGATTAGTTCACCAATTTCTTGTGAGGACAGATCATAGTATCTCTCCCAAGCCAACTCCTTTTTCTCCAGTTTCATTAAGATCGCCTTTGGAATTCCAGTAAATTGCCGCAAGGGAGTCTGGACACTCCACATTTGTTTATCAACCATCCTGCAAAGATTCAGCGCTTTCTCTGCTAGTTGAGCCCATCCCCTCTTCAAAACAATCTCAAATAGTGCTCGTAGGAGACGTCCAGCACTCTGCAATACAGAAGGAGGGAAAACATAACTGTACAATACAATATAAGCAAGAAATTCAGATTCAGAAACTGTATTAAGTAGGTGAAATCATGCAAGTGAATTATAAATTGCAGTCAACAGAAAAAAAAAATGGCGCTACCTGTTGGATGTAGACCATATCAGAACTAAGAGAATGTCCTTCCAGTTTCAACCTAGAAATATATGCTTGCAGCAGAACATTTATCTTTGCACTGGGTTCGTCCAAGCTCTCTTTCACAGGAATTGGCACACGGTCCAAAAGCTTTGCCAGTTCCATTTTCTCATCTAGCCTGACACCTACATACTTAAATTCTTCACTCAGAGAAAACAGTCGACACAGCTCGATATCACCCATTGTAGGTTTCAGGTATTCATTGTATGTTGAGATTGTTCCATGACTAATGTAGTAATAACTGGCAATCCTTCCCAGGTCAGTAACTTGAAAGTATCCTGTTTTCCTGTCATACTTTATCAGATTATTCTTATCCAGTAGATTTGCAGCGGAATGTACCTGCAGCAGAACAAAAATACAAAAGATCAAGAACAGAACAGGCAGAGATAGTATGCTGATTTGCTGAAACATCAACTATATGTATGCAATATCAAGAGGCAGAACTACATCTATGCAATATCAAGAGGCAGAAAAATCAATGATAGGTATGGAATAACTGCAAAAATTTCTTCAGACCTCACTGCAGAATCAATTCATGTTTGCGTAAATATAGGTCTAGATATTACACTTTCTGAAGCAAAATTCAAATTGCAACAAGGCTGTATCAAAATAAAAGTATATGCATTCAATATATGTATGTGTACCTATGAAAAGAATATTTGTTATTTCAATGTGTCTATCATTGCCCACAATGCATATTATTATGTGCACATCTGAAATACTGCACAAAATGTGCAGGTGGTAAGATGAAAAGAAAACACTAGCCAACATAGTGCAACCACTGCACATGCAGCAAAAAAATTATGCTGCAACAGAGAAATCAGGAAAAGGAACAATACCACGACATCATCCTACATTACAAATGCTTGTGTATCCCCGGTAATTAGCTAAGGATGCAATTGCCCTAGCAGCGCTGCAGTTAAGCACTGAAAGTACAGGTTTTTTTAACAGCATTTAAAACTCCATTCCCATACAGTAAATATGCCATACTGCAGAGACTATTGATCAATGATGCAGGCTAATACAATTATTAACTATATACAAGACTGTAGTAGAACACTTAAGAAATATTTTGCATGTGCAGTTGTGAGAACCTATGGGGCAGGTGACCTCTAGTCTAGAAATAGATTAACCAAATAGGATGACACAACAAGCAAGGACCAAAGCAACAATTGAGAAATAAAATAGTAAGGATGAGCAGCTACCACAGAATTTCAAAAACAGTAGTGCACAAATTACTTACCAAATCAGCTCTCATTTCATCAAGTGTTTTGTCACTCTCCAAGATATCTGCTGGCAAACCATACAATGTTGGATTTCGGAGCATCCGGATATAGAGGTAAGTATAGCCAAGCCACGAGCATGCTTCACGAGCATTCTGAATAGTCCCCAGAACAATCTCTGCATTCAATTGATCAGCCAATTTGGATATGAACTGACTCTCAATAGGCAGCTGCTGGTTCATAAGAGACAGGTAGAACCGCAATTCACTGTGGCTAGTCAAGATTATTCCCTCTCCATGTGTATCATACTGAGGCCTTCCTGCACGACCAAGCATCTGCATAACATCCAGAGGGCTTAGTTCTGTCCAATCACCTTCCTCTGGGTTGTAAATCTGTGTACCCTTTATAATAACAGTATGTGCAGGCAAATTGACACCCCATGCAAGGGTAGCAGTGGATACAAGTACTTGAATGTGCTTGTCAGCATAAAGTGCCTCAACAAGCTCACGGTCAACCCTTGCCATACCAGCATGATGAATAGCAAACCCATATGGCAGGAGGTCTTTAAGATCATTGCTTTTGACAAGTTCAGCGTTAGTGCCAAGGATCTCTTGGCTTACACTATCGTTCTTCAGAAAGCGGCTGACTGTGTCATTTGCCAACGCCATGTCTCTGATGGCTTTGGCAGTTATTGCTGTCTCCTTCCTCGAGTGTACAAATATGAGCACTTGATGCTTACCAGCAGCGGCCATAACCTTCTCATAACAGATCTCATTCATCAATGGCATCCTCTGTACTGGCTTCCTCACTGTAATCCCAATGTATTGCTGAGCAAGAGGGCAAGGTCGGTAACTGTTGTCAAAGTAGAAGAGGCTTTCTTTGGGAACGCGCAAGAATAGTGCAACATCTTCGTAGTTTGGTAGAGTCGCAGAGAGCCCAACCAGACGAATATGCTCCTTGGTTGTCTCAATCTGCCTGACAGTCCTAGCAACAATACTTTCCAGAACAGGCCCTCTGTTATCATGTAGCAGATGGATCTCATCAATGATTAACAGCTTCACCATTTGGGTATAGGTTCTGTCCCCTGATTTCCTGGTTACAATATCCCATTTCTCAGGTGTCGTGACAATAACCTGTGTTTCATCAATCTGTTGCTTGGTCAAGTTCTGATCTCCACTGAGCTCCTTGACAGTAACGTTGTAACCTGCCAGACGCTTCGACAAGTTCCCAACGACTTCAGCGACCAATGCTTTCATTGGGGCCACATAGACAATTTTGTACTTGGTATTGTCAAACTCTCCATCCTGCATATGCATACCAATCTGTTGAAGGATGGTAAGCACAGCCACGTTTGTTTTGCCAGCACCAGTTGGAGCACAGAGAAGGATATTGTCTGGTTTCAAAAGAGCAGTATCATAGACCCTGCTCTGAACTCTGTTCAGCTGTGTCATCCCTTCGAAAGCTGCCCGTGCAAACTCTGGCATATCACATATCTTGACAATCTTCTCCCCTGTTTCATAGGGCATAGCCTTCAGTGCTGGCACATGAACCTCCTCATATCCCTTATGAGAGGTTCTAAAGGACCCAGTAGGAAGTTCACATTTCTTGTTAGCCATAAAGAGACCACCCTGCTGGAACGAGAGGCTCTTGAGATCAAGCAGCTTCCTCTGTCCTTTCAGCATTCCACTCTCCATGTCCCGCTCGGCTGCCCTGCGGTCCCTGGCACCATCAGCGCCGGCGGCAGCATCATTGTTGAGGAGCCTCTTAGCCTCATCCCTGATGCTTTTCTCCAGGTTCTTCTGCCTCTCCTTTGCGGATGCTCTGGTTGCATGTAGCTGCTCCAATATCAGAGCCAAGCTTGGGTCACTTGCCATCTCTTCCTCTATCTTCTTCCTCTGTTCCTGATCTTCGGCCCTGGCTAAGCGGGTACACCACACAATCTTGAGACGGTTGCGTAGCAGCAACTTGATGAGATCAAACTTATCAAAGTCCAAGAGCATGAGGAGGCAATTCTCGATGTCTCTGTCGTCGCCCTCAGCAATGATCTTCAAAATATCCTCGGCAAGCTTCTGGCCCTGCTGGGCATCAATGACCCCATCCCCATATGCCTGGGATATCTTCCTCTGGAGCCAGTAAGCATCGATGTCCTGAACATTGACGGCCAGCCCCTGGTTGGCGTTGTGCATGTCGTTGTCGTCGTCTAACTCACTGCCCATCTGCATACCTCCAGGACCATTCAACTCAGCTGCATCATCTTCATCATCCTCATCCAGGTCATCTTGCACCTGGTCAGCACAAACACACAATAGTAATAAGCAAATAAAACATGTTGGGGTCAAAGCCAAATAGTAGGATGGGAAGATCAGTTAATTAAGGAGATATGCATAAAAGCGGCACCTGATCAAAATCACTCTCCTCGGCTTCATCTTCCTCAAACTCGACAGCAACCCCAACATCATCATCCAGGGTAGTGTCCATGGCGTCGGCAGAAGGTGCACCGGCATCATGGAAGTCGGTGATGAGCTTGCCGATGGAGACGAGCTGGTCAAAGAGCTGGCTGGAGATAGGGTTGAGCAGCTGCTCGATCACCTTCTTCTTGTCAGGGTTCTTGACCTTGTCGTTCTTGAGCGTGGCGAGCACCTCGTCGGCGGCCCCAGCGAGGACGTCGAGGGGCTGGCCGCCGAGCTGGTGCTGGATGAGGCTGAGCAGGGCCTCGTATGCGGCGCGCGTCTCCTTGGTCTGGGGCTTGTAGACGGCGTCTTCGGTGAGAGAGAGGACGGAGACCTCGTGTACGGAGGCGGCGCGGCGCCTGCGCTTGGCGTCGCGGCGGGGGAGGTCGGGCGCGTCGTCCCGGCGCTTGGACTTTTTTGATCGCGCCTTGGAGAGCTTCTCGTCGAGCTCGGGCGGCTTGTTGTGGACGGCGCGGTCGCCGAAGGACCTCGGGTCGATCCTGCCCCGGAGCGTCTCGGGCTCGCCTGTGGGCTCGTGGGTGTCGCGCGGGCGGGAGTCGGTGGTGAGCACGAGGCTGGAGTTGGCGCCGTAGTCGTACTGCTTGAAGCGCGCGTGCGCCTCGGCGCCGCCGAGGTTGGACATGGTGGGAGCCGCTGTGGAGGCGGCGGAAGGCGGGTCAGAATCAGCAGCACAAGTAATCTAATCTCGTGGGGCGAGGCGATAGGGGTTGAAATCGAACGCGGAGGGAGACTCAGAGAGGTATGTATACCTTTGTGGGCGTGCGGCGGCGGGTGGAGGAAGGGTCCTCCTCGCGCTCTCCCGGAGGACTCGTCGGCCGTCGCGGCGGCCGGCGGGAGTGAGGGGGGTTTGTGCGGTGCCTTCCCCTCCCTGAATCTGAAAAAAACAAAAAGTGCGAAGGCAAGGATGATGCCTGAGCCTGACGAGGTCGGTTGGAGACCGAGGAACCGACTTGGAGCCGAACCGACTTTCGATCATTGGGCTGGCCCAATTATAAGTCGGTGGTACGACGCGAGGAAACTACTGTGGGCCTTGTTGGCCCATTAAATGACAACGATGGGATGGGAGATCCAGCCAGGCCTGGCCTAATTGAGCCCTAATCTACACCTCAGTCAGATCAGATGATTGTTTCTTATAGTATTTTTTTATTATCATATATAACACGAGCACGAGATTATCCTAATTTTGTGATTTTCTCTTGTAGATAGATAGAGAAGAGAGATTTAAAATGTGTCAAGTCAGAGCATCTCCAACGGTTTGCCATTCTAGTTTGGCATTTGTGTTATTTGGCAAAAAGGTAAAAATTACTCCTCCAACGGTTTTGCAAACTTGGCATTTGAGAGGCTCCCCTTGGCATATTTGGGAGTTGGCTTTTGGATTGGCAAACGCTTGCGGCCGGTTTTCCTGCGTCAATTCCGTGCGCGGCCTGGTCTGTTTGGCGCCGTTTCCTTCGTCAGAGGGAGTCCTTGCGCCAAATAGAGTCCGCGCCGCCATTGGTTTGCCGCGACTCAAAGACACAGATCGAGTCTGCTACGTCGTCTCTCCCCGAACGCGATTGAAATACGCCGATCGAGTCTGCTACTTCCACCAGGAACGGTATGCATCACAAGGAAGAAGATGAAGGCGACGACGGACACGAACCTGCGACTGCGAGCGGCGGCGCCTCCGTTCGCTCGAAGGGAAACATGCGCGAAGAAACACGCGCGTGTGACAGAAAGACGTGCACAAAGATTTGGCTGGGTCCACTAGGTAATTGCCAAATCCAAAATGCCAAACCATTGGGAATCGGCCATATTTTTTCCTTTGCATTTGCAATTGGGAGTTGACAAACAACAACAAATGTCAAACCAAAATTGCCAAACCATTGGAGGTGCTCTCAGGATTTTCTTTCACTGGATGGAAATAATGGAATTGACTGGAATTGACCGGTTAGACACAAACAGATGGACATCATGGACGCTATGTAAACAGAAGAAAAAAAGTATTAGTACTGGTCATCTGTTTTCTTTTATTTAGTATACTAAACAGAAAAAACAAAAATGAGTGAATTGAAGAAACATAAGCACGCACGGTCCCTGATGTACTGTAGTTACTAGCAAGGACGACGGGCGCTACTAGGTGAGATGAGCAAGGAAGCCATGCATTGATAGTTTGCTCGGGCAGTGCCGTATGGTACATGCAATTGCAAAATGCAGCAGCTGATCCGGCCATGACTGGGACACGACTTGACCACTACCTACTCGTATATATATATGGACATTTATGCATTGCAATGCTTCGAGCCGTCCTGTTTATATCCTTTTAAAAAATACAGAAATTTCATAAAAATCATCAAGCAATTTAGAGAAATCAATTCATTTTCAAAAGAAAAAACACGGAAAGAAGAAGAAGAAGAAGAAGAAGAAGAAGAAGAAAAAGAAGAAGAAGAAATCTTGTGTTCGAAAGATGACATTAGATTGTGTGTATTGGTCGCCCATTCAGATGAATTCACTATGTATGGTATGGTTCACGCTAGTAGAAAAGGCTAGCTTTAGTCCTGGTTCCCTAACCCCTTGGTCTTGAATTTTAGGGGGTGTTTCGTTCTTGGATTTAAAAATAGATTTGAACTCAAGATATCTTTTCCTTTTAAATTCACACTAGAGGCACAGTCCGGAACTAAAAGTACCTTTAGTCCGAGTTCATGTCTCAAACCAGGACTAAAAGTTATGCTTTTAATCTGGATTCATATCTTAACCTGGGATTAAAGCTTCTGGCACTAACATGTCTTGATAACCGTTACAAACCATGACTAAGGGGTTGTTTGGTACAGCTCCGCGCAGCTCCAGATCTCAAAAAACAGCTTTGCTCCATATTTTTTTAACCAAACGGTCTCAGCTCCAGCAACTCCACCGCAGATCTGCTCCATAAAAAC
>Ga0182004_10004326_pt1 | contig 11433 bp, 7 predicted proteins | sample Sormic07211540_1_FD_120479 | JGI IMG/M metagenome (GOLD analysis project Ga0182004, IMG submission 120479) | Endophyte microbial communities from Sorghum bicolor roots, Mead, Nebraska, USA - 072115-40_1 MetaG | ecosystem: Host-associated > Plants > Roots > Unclassified | place: USA: Nebraska...
AAAATAGAAATAGTAGCACTTTCGTTTGTATTTGACAAATATTGTCTAATCATGAACTAACTAGGCTCAAAAGATTCGTCTCGTCAATTTCGACCAAACTGTGCAATTAGTTTTTATTTTCGTCTATATTTAATACTCCATGCATGCGTTTAAAGATTTGATGTGATGGAAAATCTGAAAAATTTTGTAAATTTTTTTGAAAACTAAACAAGGCCTTTACCGATCGAGATGCGTGAGGACTCGCTGCTTCTCCTTTGGCCTTTAGGTGAAGCAGCCGCGTCTTGCAACACCGTTGCCGGAACGTGCTTTAGCATCTTCCTAAATATACTAATCAAATCAATTCCATGGCTGGGAAGTCGCCCCTGTACAATACTCACTAGCTTCCATACAGTACGTTGCGTTTGTCCTCCAGCTTGGCATCCATGCCATGCCATTGTAGGGCGCACACGCCAGAATGCGGTCCGGAGCCCCGTCCCGAAGCAAAACATCCATTTCCAGCGACGCGGAGCGCGACCCGCGAGATAGTGGTGGCCGGCCACCAAGGCCTTGTTTTAGTTTCGAAAAGTAAAAAATTTTCGGTACTCTAGCATTTTCATTTGTTTGTGACAAATATTATTCAATCATAGACTAACTAGAATCAAAAGATTCGTCTCTTGATTTACAGCTAAACTGTATAATTAGTTTTTGTTTTCGTCTATAATTAATATTTCATACATGTGCTACAAGATTCGATGTGACGAGAAATCTTGAAAATTTTTTTGGCCCAAGCCCGCGCGGCACGACCGACAACCTGTCGTCCGGCCTGCACCCGCTGCAGCGCGGGCCCCGCCCGTCACCCCGGCCCCCCCGCACCGGCGCCGCCCCAGCTGCACGCAACTCAAGCGCGCAGCGCATAAACTTGGTCGCTCCCTCCCCCCACGCGTGGTCAGTCGTCACCCTTCTTCGCTTCCACTCCTCCCCACCATTCCGAAGCTTCCACGCCTTTCCGCCTGCTGCTCCTCCAGGCTCCGTCCGGTCAGATCCGCGCCCCCTCGCGCTCTGGTCGAGGAGGAGGCCGGAGGCCGGTGCCGCGTGCGTGGGTAGCTTCGGCGGGCGGGGAGAGAGGTAGCAGCAGCAGCAGCAGCAGCCAGGTGCCATGGCGGTGGAGAAGACGCTGCCCGGCGCGAATGCCGGGAGGACCGTGCTCGTCACGGGCGGGGCGGGCTACATCGGCAGCCACACCGTGCTGCAGCTCCTCCTCGCGGGATTCCGCGCCGTCGTCGTCGACAACCTCAACAACTCCTCTGAGCTCGCCGTCCGACGCGTCGCCGCGCTCGCGGGGGACCACTCGCGCAACCTCTCCTTCCACAAGGTCACGACGAGGCCCCACTCATTCCTAGCCTTCTTCTTATTCTTCCCCGTGGATCTCTCTCTCTCTCTCTCTCCCGTTGGCCGTTCCCGCGCAATGTGACGCCCCTCCTCCCCTAGATCTCCGCGGTGTCGTCGTCGGCCTAAATTGGCTGCGCCGCAGGGGATGCGGTCCCGCCGTGTTTTTTTTTTTCTTTTTCGGGATTATATTATTTCACCCACTGCCAGATTATTAGCTATAACAATGCTGAGGTCCTGATTTGGCAGGCGTCTCTTGTGCTGCTTTTGGTGCCGTGTCGGTATACAATCTGATTCCCTTTGGCTTTTGGTGTTTCAAGTATAGCTGCTCACTGCTGTGGTTAGTTTTGGGGAATCAATTGCGACATTGTCACATTTCGTGTAATTAAACAAAATTTGGTTCACATGGATTACTCATGATTGGACTTTCATTTAGTGCTGCACTACAGTATTGGATTACTCATGCTTTGGTTGTTTTGTTAGGAGATTTCACAATTTGATTCTGCATTCCGAGTTATTTTTTTTTTAAAATGATGGTGTGCGTTTACTGATCTATGGTAAAGTTGTTTCCATTTTATTTACTACAAGTAGGAAGCAATGCTTCTAGTTAACCTTGTCTTAGAGATTGCCAATTGTTGATGGTGGTTAATGTGAATTTAATGGAAACTAAAAATGATGATTACTGATAGTAAGGATTTTCATAACATGGTGTTGCCTGATTGCCTGAGACCATAATGGTGAGATTTCTACTTAAAGGCATTTTTGCTGTAAAATCCATCACTTGAATGTGAGCATCCGTGGTCTGTTACTTGTAAGCCATAGGATGCTCAGATCTGTTTTCTTGGCGTTCTATTTAAGTAGCTTTAGCTCCATCTGTCATAGCTTGCAGTTAAGTGCAGAGGGTGGTTGAAGACTAATGATTCAGCTCTGCAAATGTCCAGTTGGCAGCATTGCATGTTAGTAGCTTTGAATTATTTGGCCAGCTCATTCAGTTGATCCTTGCCTGGATTGTTAGGTTTGTACAATTGGCATTAGTTTGGGGGTGGGTTGTGGTTGATCCACCCACGATGGGACTGTGGGAGTTGTTGGCTAAATTTTTTTTTTGACTTATGTCTGCATTAAGTGACACTATGTGATTATGTTTCTTGGCTTTTCGTGTTCTGCTGGTTATGGACAAGGGTTTGCCTACCTATTTTTAGAAATCTGAATAAGTAAAATTTGGAAGGAGGCTGTGTGCTGTGTTCGTCAACACAACAATTCAGACCTAAACAACTATAAAGAGGGATGCAAATGAGATTTTAGTTATTCAAATATTTCACAATTTTTTGGAGGATCTGTTCATGTTACAACACATTAAATTATCTCATGCTTCCTGAGGATCTGGTCTAATAGAAGAACCTGTGCTTTAGCAACCAACCTAATGTAAAGTTTGTCAATACTAGCGCAAAATCAGTGATTCTAATTTGTAATAACTAAGTGTCACAAGTAGAGATTTGTTCCTTATTACTTTGAGGTGCTTTTACTTTAAGATCTAGAACTACCTTTTTGATGTACGGAAACAGTTTCCATATCTAGAACTTCCTTGTGCCATTCCCCATATTCACAAAGTTACTATTGGATGTATGTGTGCATCTGTTGCCCTGTAAAACTGCATCTGTTCACCAGTTTATGCTTGGAGTTTTCTGAATTCTATTTTATTTGGATGTTCCTAGTCTTTAATACGTTTCTATCACAGCGTTTTGCAAAGTGAGTATTTTATGGTGCATTGTGTGATTTTGCAGTTTTGCTAAATTTTTATTTGAAATAGAGCCTGGATTGCTTGGAGGATGAACAACATTTTATTTTCATCCTGAGCAACCTACTTCAGTGTTTTGTTTGTTAAATCTAGGGTGTCCATGCCTGTCCATAGTAAAGTATGCTTGCTTACTTTAGAAATTCACATGAGCACTCCTGTTGTTAACTATTAACCTAGTAATGAGTAAGGGTCAGTAATACGTTGCTTTTTAACGCATTGGCCACTTCATTTCAGCTCTGATGCAGTGTAGTTACTGCTCAGTATTTAGCTGCTTTGATTGATTTTTCATGCAGGCAGAACGTACCCTCCTCTGATGTTGTTCACTTGTTACAAGATGGCGTATGGTGTTTTGCCATTTTACTACATAAATATTCAAACTCTAACATTACAGCCTTATTTGATTCTGCAGATTGATCTCCGTGACAAGGGAACGCTGGAAATGGTTTTTGCTTCTACAAGGTAGAATTACCAGCTGTTCTTCTGTACTGGCTTTGTTGAATTTTCAGATCATTATGAATTCCTTTTTCCTTTATGCAAATTTGCATCTAGCGTCTTTTTTATTATTAGACAATTTGCCCTTCAGATTTGATGCTGTTGTCCACTTTGCTGGATTGAAAGCTGTGGGTGAAAGTGTACAGAAGCCATTACTTTATTATGACAACAACGTCATTGGCACGATAAATCTTCTAGAAGTTATGTCTGCTCATGGTTGCAAGAAGGTATCCATCTTTATTTTCCCACTAACTTCCACTGGAGTCAGCACTTCAAGTTGCTACTATATGTCTTTCCTGAATTTGTCTGCAGTTGTATGCTAGGTTATTACTTTGATTTAACTATAGGATTGCTTATTAGGTCATTTTGTTGACTTATGTCTTATTCTGTTGCACCCTGTGCATCAAGAATTAACTACTTGAGTTTGTATAAGTGATCTTCACATGCTATTATTGGGCTATCATTGTTTTAATTGTTCGTGATCTTCATGTTAGGTATTACATATTTCCATTGTGTGGAAGCTTTTCAGTTGCTAGTGCATCTTAGTAGCTCATGTTATTACTGAGGTGTCATCTGTGTTCTAGTTAACTGTAGTTACTCTGAATGCATGGTGGACAGATGCCAGTGTGTGCATTTCTTTGGACCCATTGGGCATAGGACTTTTTTTTTTCTTTTATTCAAGGTGAACATAGACTGGATGGTTCTGGTTAGAAGGGAATGCACGATGGTGTCCCTAAACTTTCCCCATATTCCCATCTCATCTGTGTCCATGAACTCTCAAAGTGATCATATAGGTCCTCCAACTTTCAAGTGGTTCAAAGTATAAATTCGGTTTCATGACTGGACCTATAGTGAGCTTTGAATGAACCACTTGAGAAGTTGAAGGGCCCAGATGAACAATTTGAGAGTTCATGGACCTAGATGATAAATGCAGAAAAAAAATTTAAGGACCCAGGGTGCATTTTGCTCTTCTGGTTACTTCCCGTTGTGCAATAAAATCTCTCGGCATTTCTAGCTGAGCTAGTTTGTTTGTTATTCTAATCTAGTTGGTAAATTGATCACTGGATGCGGAATGCGATCAATTAATAGTCACCCTACTTGCACCATCTAACGTCGTCCTTCTTCCTCGCCTCACCTTCCACTCTGCCTCCCTCTTGACGTGTGACCATGACCCACCCTGAGCCATTACGGGTGTGTTTGGTTTGAGATTTGGGGTTTGGGGATTTTGGTGGCCCTGTGAAGTTTTGGGTTGGGATTTGGGGTTTGGGGATTTTGGTGGCCACTGGTTGTAGAGGTATGGTTGGGGAGGTTGTCCACCCAGCAGTGGTGGTGGATTGTGGGCGGGCCAGCAAGGCGGCAGGGGCACTGACCAGTGACCACTGCAGTGGTGATGGATGACGGTTCGAGGTTTGGGGATTTTGGTGGCTCTAATTGTAGAGAGGTGGTTGGGGAGTATTGAGTTGCATGCACCGACCAGTTCAACCCAAAAGCTTAAGCTGATAGGGAGAGGTGGGCAATTCACTTATATTCCAACACTCCCCCTCACGTGGAGGCTCCCTCAGGCCTCAGACGTGGAATAGGAGCGAGCAACAATTATTTTATTTAATTGTGCTAACCAGGATTCAAACTCGAGACCTCTGGCTTTGATACCATATTGAGTTGCATGCACCGACCAATTCAACCCAAAAGCTTAAGCTGATAGGGAGAGGTGGGCAATTCACTTATATTGCAACAGGGAGGAAGACTGGCAGCTGTGTGGGTGGTGAAGAAGACTTCTCCGTTTTATCAGTTTCCTTCTGTCTGCTTTGATACTAGTTGGATGGTGAAGATCTCCAGGACGTGGGAACCCCTGGGCACAGTTTTTGCTTTGATCATATTTAATGGTGTCAATATTGGTGCATATGCCTACACAATATCTGCTTCCCCTTTTAATAATATTGATTAATTGCATTATTAACTGTATAATTATTTGCATTTTTTCTTTAAGACATGTTTGATTAGTAATGCTATGGATTGGCAAATTGATTTGTCATACCAGACTGACACTGACATATTATATCTCCTTTTGTTTTAAAATGTTTTAGTTGGTGTTCTCATCATCAGCTGCAGTTTATGGATCTCCCAGAAACTCACCTTGCACAGAAGAGTTTCCTCTGACTCCAAACAATCCATATGGCAAAACAAAGGTCTGCTGCCTCTTTTTCAATGCAAAAACCTTCTGAAGTTTGTTGGCTCTCCAAGATGACTGAAAATTTTCAAATGGTTGCAGCTTGTTGTTGAGGATATTTGCCGTGATATCTACCGTTCAGATCCTGAATGGAAGATCATTTTACTTAGGTACTTCAATCCAGTTGGTGCTCATCCTAGTGGATATCTTGGTGAGGACCCACGAGGAATTCCCAACAATCTTATGCCCTATGTTCAGCAAGTTGCGGTTGGTAGGAGGCCAGCTCTGACAGTTTTAGGAAATGACTATGCGACAAGAGATGGAACTGGGGTAATTCTGTTGCATATGATATGCTCAATTATGTTTTTTTTTGTATACCATTCAAATTGATTAATCTGATGCATTTGAAGGTGGATATTCCGAATAAAACAGTAGTCAATTTTCTGTCAGAACCTAACAATCTGTGGTCGGTATAGAAGTACTAATAAGAGTTCTAAAAACTGAGCAAAGTCATTCCTGCCTTAAAAAACTTGACTAGGTCTGTGTTTATACAACTTGCTGCCTAATGCATTGATCCACCTTCTCGTTGAAGTTGATCTTCAACTACACAGATGAAGATTTCCTATAATTTACTTTTTTTCCTGTAGATTACTATGTTGCATAGTTTTCACCTTTTTCTTTCTCTTCTTTGGCACCTTGCTGTTTATATCTCTCTATATTTTTTCCTCTGCATTTTGTATCATTGCTATCTGACTCTCTTTTATACCACAGTAGGGGAATTCTTGTACTGTATTTCCCTTATAAGAAGATTAATTCATTGCTTTGACATTTCTTTGTAAGCCACAAGCTTAACTTGAATTCTGGATATAACCATCTGGCTGAAAATTTGGAAGATTCTTACACTAGAACTTATGATACCCATGTGCTTCTTACTTCAGTCAATTTAGTTTTACATTGCATATAGTTAATGATTTTGGATCAGATATTTAGGCATATCATTGTGACATCTGCGGTTCACATGCATGAGGAAATCATCCCATCTTTAATCAGACTATCTTCTCATCTTTAATCAGACTGTTGTTTTTACAGGTCCGAGATTACATCCATGTTGTTGACCTTGCTGATGGACATATTGCTGCATTACAGAAGCTTTTTGAGAACTCTAGCATAGGTGAACACTTTGACATTAAATGATCGTTGAATTTCTTTCCATCATTTACTGTATACTTTAAAAAAACTAATTAGACCAACCTAGGATAAACTAAGGTGGCATTTATTATATTATAAGAAGAAAATAGGCTCCCAAATTCGCCTCCATGAGGACTTGAACCTGGGTGACTTGGGGTATACATCAACACCCTCGACAACCGAGCTAGTTTCAGCTTCCTTTGTATAGTTGTATACTTATTTGAATGCAGTAACATTTCTGTTAGGCCTTGTTTAGTTCCGAAAAAATTTTGGATTTCGGCACTGTAGCATTTTCGTTTTTATTTGACAAATATTATCCAATCATGGACTAACTAAGCTTAAAAGATTCATCTCGTGATTTACAGACAAACTGTGCAATTAGTTTTTATTTTCGTCTATATCTAATGCTGCATGCATGTGCTTCAATATTTGATGTGACGGGAAATCTTGAAAAGTTTTTGGTTTTCAGGGTGAACTAAACAAGGCCTTAGTTGTATTTTCTTTAGATTCACAAATTTTATTTTGTTTTCCTAGGTTTTTTAACACAAAATGCAGGCTTGTACAAGGCACAGAAATACATACTGTTTGGATAAATATACTTTTTACAGCATGCATAACAGATATGCTCATTTTATGTAATTTGCATTTGTTCACTAAAATCAAACATTTGGGATACATGGGTATCTGTCCATATTTTCTATTTCCCTCGTGTGAGGTGCTTGATTCAGTTGTGTTTATACTTTTGAATCTTGTTTTAAAATTTGATACTATTTGCAGGGTGTGAAGCATACAACCTTGGAACCGGAAGAGGTACATCTGTGCTGGAGATTGTTAAAGCGTTCGAGAAGGCTTCTGGGAAGGTATACAAGATAAACAAATTTAGGCCTTGCATGATTATTAGCATTTTGCAATGCAGCTTACTTGGGTTTACTGCCTTGATAAGCTTTCGTTTATGCTCACATGTGATTTATAAGGACATATTTTTTGCTACCCTGTAGAAAATCCCTCTGATTTTTGGTGAAAGACGCCCTGGTGATGCAGAGATTCTCTTTTCAGAGACTACTAAAGCAGAGAGGGAGCTTAACTGGAAGTAAGTCATATAACAAGACATAATATGCTTATCATGAGAAAATGGCTTTATTATATGATCAACGTTGTCTTCCTCTAGAGCAAAATATGGTATTGAAGAGATGTGTCGCGACCAATGGAACTGGGCCAGCAAGAACCCTTATGGCTATGGATCGCTTGACTCTACCAAGCAGAATGGCCACCAAACAAATGGATCTGCTGACTCCTCCAAGCAGAATGGCCACCACACAAATGGTTCAACTGACTCACCCAAGCGGAATGACCACTATGCCTATGGGTCCGCCGACTCACCCAAGCGGAATGGGCACTATGTTTATGGATCATCAGACTTCAAGCAGAATGGTAATGGTCACCTGCGCTGAGCAGAGCTGTTTGACCTGTGAGCTCCCTGTACATTCGGTCGCGATGTGAGCTCCCTGTAAGGTCTATCGTGAACCCACTATCCGAGATTGATGTGGATCATTGGGTTGACAGGTCATACAGTATAGAGTCGTTGGCAGCGGAATTCCAGTTTGCTGTGGGTAAAGCCTATCTTCTGCGTTGTTTATTTTTCCCTTCTTGCAATTATGGTGTAGGAATGTGGTCATAGTGTATCAGCTGATTCTATTCTTTCCCTGCTAATTGAACTGTATTACGCTTCATCAAGTTTGGCTGATTACTGTTTAACGGGGAAAACTTGCACCTGTGTATGATTATTTATTTGTACATGTACTATGCTATGTATGTATGAAAGGGAGAACTAGCCTCGCCCGCGATAGCCCTGATGAATTTAGCCGCAATTGCTCCCAGATCAGACTGTTGTTTCATGTGAATGTACATATGATGCCGCTGCAAACTTTGAGCAGACAAAAGTCGCCCTTTTTTTTAGGGAACAATTATTAAATGTTCGCTTCCCAAATGCGTTGGTCTTGCTCTGAAGGATTATTACGTTTTGGAGCCATCGTGCCTTGCATGCTAACCTTGCATTCTGTAACGGTTTGACGTGAAACACATTTTCGTGCAGTTCGTGTCGCGCGTTGTGCAGAGATCAGATAACTAAAGAAAACGGTGAAAGCCTCATGATTCTGGTGCCTGCTCTTCATTTTAAGATAAAGAATTACAAAGATAGCATGAGATTCAAAGCTAGTGCCATCAGTCAGGTATCTAACTTCAGCGGGACGACAGTTCAATCTCCCTTTCATTAGCTCTAAACCCTAGCAAAGCACCATGCATTTATTAGACCGAGATCAACACAGTAGCTTGCCCCTCTTCTTTTTAAGATAAAGAATTACAAAGAGAGCTTGAGAGATTCAAAGCTAGTGCCATCAGTCAGGTACCTAACTTTGACGGGACGACAGTTCAATCTCTATCCTATCATTAGCTCTAACCCCAAGCAAAGCACCATGCACTTATAGATAGATCGAGATCAACACAGTATTTGACCCTCTTCATTTTAAGATAAAGAATTACAAAGAGAGCATGAGAGATTCAAAGATAGCGACATTAGTCAGGTACCTAACTTCAGAGGGATAACAGTTCAATCTCTATCCTTTCATTAGCTCTAACCCCAAGCAAAGCACCATGCTTTTATTAGATCGAGATCAACCCAAGTATCGGAGGGAGATCTAGTCTAGTTAAATAAACACAGCACATTAACTGGAGCACAGACCTTGCCTATCAGCCGTCGGTGAAGTAGAGATGTGAGCGGAGGAAGTATCGAGATCAACCCAAGTATCGTAGTGGTAGGGTGTTGTAGCATCGACTCTTAGGATGCAGCGGCACTGACGAATCACCTTGGCCATACCTTGAGTCAGTGGTACGGTGTTATCTCATCGGCTTGGTGCAGCGGCACTAGCCAATCACCTTGGCCATATTCAGTCAGTCAAAGCTTGAAAGGCAGCGGCCTTCGGGTTGATCTAGCACCTTGTCTAGTTTGGCTGATCTCTTCATGCTTCAAATTTTTTTGTGGAAGTTGATTCTCTGTGACCAGTGATCTCTGATTGAAATTGATACCCTATGATTGTCTTGGATAAACTCCACTAATATGAAATGATTTTACAAGACGATACCCTTTTATTAACCGAGGCGGTCACAAAATCTATCCGCCTTGATTAAGACCTACGATTAACAAAGGTGGGCATTATCTATTTACTGAGGCAGACACTTTCGCTCATCTCGGAAAATCAATTTATGGAGGTGGACGCCTTAAAGCAACCACATCTCAAAATAGTCTTATGATGCCCGCCTTTATAAATCAATTTTTGAAGGCGAGCACACTATAAGGCCCGCCTCCAAAAAAGGCCAGTCCAGGCCCGATAACCGTCTTCATATAAATGTAGAAACTTAGGGTTTCTTCCTTCACTTCTCCCTCCACAACCGAGCAACGCTCTGCCTTCTCACTTCTCCCGCACGTAGCGCTCTCCCTCCACCCGAGCCCTACAGCGACGGCACGATTCCCACTCCAGTGCCTTTTCCCACTCCTTCCCTCTCTTGTTCCTCTCTCCCTCATCCAAGCAGATCTGGAGGCCGTGGGGGTGAGCTCGAAGCGCGGCGGTCTCCCTACCCCCACGTGAGGAAGCCAACCTCCCCACGACGACTCCATCACGGTGGTGGGCTTCCTCCTCGCGGCCAGGGAGGCCGGATCTACCACGGCGGCCTCCTCTCGCTCCCTCCATCTCCCATGATGCGCGATGGCTCCATCATGGTGGTGGGCTTCCTCCTCACGGCTAGGGAAGCCAGATCCACCATGGCGAACTCCTCTCCATGTGAAAGGTCCAAATGGCTAGGGGGGGTGAATAGCCTATTTAAAAAATCTACAAACTTTACTAAGCAAGTGTGTTAGTCAAACAAATGGCTAAGCAATCCTAGCACTAGCTCAACTAAGCTATGCAAGCCACCTATACAAACTAGTAAGGCTAAACACTAATCCACAACAACAAGAGAAGGCTACACAACAACTCTACTCTAAACAAGAACTAAGCTAAACAAGCTAAACAACTAGCAAGATAAGCAAGTATGTAAAGGAGTAGTGAGTGATTGTTATACCAACGTTGTAGAGTAGATATATGACCAATCAATCAATCACAATCACAAGAGAATCCTTGGCAAGAGATCACACAAGATTTTTTACCGAGGTTCACTTGCTTTCTGGCAAGCAACTCCTCGTTGTGGCGATACACCCACTTGATGGATCACGAGCTAATTGACAATCCAAAGACAAACCCTCAACTGGTGTCGCACATCCACTCACAAGATGGGGATCCTCCAAGCCACGAGCAATCCACTAGAGTAGCCAATTGCGATCTCCTGCGGGGAAGGCTCAAGAACCCCTCACAAATCACTTGGTGAGGCTCGAAAC
>Ga0182004_10004327_pt1 | contig 11432 bp, 5 predicted proteins | sample Sormic07211540_1_FD_120479 | JGI IMG/M metagenome (GOLD analysis project Ga0182004, IMG submission 120479) | Endophyte microbial communities from Sorghum bicolor roots, Mead, Nebraska, USA - 072115-40_1 MetaG | ecosystem: Host-associated > Plants > Roots > Unclassified | place: USA: Nebraska...
ACCTTTTTCTTTTTATTTATTTTGGCTGAATTTTTTTGAAAAATCACAGTAAATCACATAAAAATCATAAAATAGAAAACTCAATTTTGTTGGACTTCAGATCAGTAGATCTACACATTGAATATATAATATAGTATGTTCTAGTATAAATTTTTTTGATGCATTCTTAGATCTATGTTTTTCTGTAATTAATTAGACTAATTATAGCTACATTTTTTATGGTCTAATTGTGATGAAATTTATATGGCAAGCTAATTATTCTATGTTTGATTTATAGTAAAAATTTTATACTCATTGAATCATGTATTACTTAGTTATAGATTTATTTAGGTTTATGCTTGTTAAATTATAATAAATGTATAACTAAGTTATACATGATCTAATAAGTATGAATTTTTTTACCATAGTTTAAACAAATAATAATTAGTCTAACATAAAAAAATTCACCACAATTGGACCATACAAACTATAGCTATGAATTATTCTAATTAATTATAGAAAAATTGTTCTAAAGCTACAATAAAAATTTAAAGCATACTATTATATGTTCACTATGTAGATCTACTCATATGGAGTCCAACAAAATCAGATTTACGATTTTATGTGATTTACTATAATTTTACAAATATTCATCCAAAATATATAAAAATAAAAAAGATAAAACTGCCTTCAAAACCGCTCATAACCATGTCAGGGACGTAATATGCATGGTTTCAAAAATTGAGGGATGTATTTTACCCGATTTTAAAGTCTAGGGATGAAAAATAGACTTTTGCGAAAGTTGAGGGACGTAAATTGGACTTCTTCCTAGTATATATGCATACTGGGCTGAACTTAGAGCATAATAGGGCCCATCTTTAGACCCAACTACTAAAAGTGTTGCTGGGCTGCAGCTAGGCCAATAGGGCAATGTGCCTTTATTTTTTTCTTTTTTAATTAAAAAAAAAATAAAACCTGTGATGACACCTGAAGTCTGAAGACGACTTGCTGCCTTTGAATTGAATGAAGAAACTAAAGTACAGGAGCAATTCAAAAAGGTGTGCCTCGAACCATCCTTGTCTGTTTTGCCTACTTTCCTTGGGGGTTTCCCTTTTCAATTTCCTTTTTTTGGAGGAACAAAAAAAAAGTAGTATGAAAGGACGAGTGGAACGATCAATGGTGCGGTGGGAAGCAAAGGAAAAAAAGAGGGCTCTGATTTTGTCAGCCCTCCTTCTACAGCCACAAGTGGCGCCGCCGCTGCCGCCGCAGTTGAAAAGAGTAGCATAGCGGAGCTGGTAATAAAGGGTTTACTAGTAGTAGGAACGTAGTACGACGATGTGCATACCAAGTCAACTACGGGCACGCATCAACATAGGTACGGTTGATCGCTTTGAAGTTTGTTGTTGATTCATTCATGCCAAGTCAACCTATATATTACTCCAGTCATCAGTGGTCATTGCTAGAACAAGTAGCTAGGGTATGTATATATACAGCTTTTTAATTTCCTTTTTTTCCTATCAAAAAGAAAGGGAAAAAAATGGTTGGCTGAAGAAATTTCTTGTGTGGAGAGAAGAGAATAGCAGCATGGAGATTAAATAACAAATTAAAAAAAGGTACAATACGTACCGGGTCGAGCAAGATGTTGGAAGTCTTGAAGTCGCGGTAGATGACGGGTTTCTCGTGGTTGTGAAGGAACGCGAGGCCCCTGGCGGCGCCCACCGCGATGTTGAGACGCGTTGCCCACGACAGCACGGGCGGGAACTCTGCAACACACGCATGCATATCAGCAAGGAAGATCATTATCTATTAACTGTTACATATCACATGCAGAATAAACAATAGAGAGAAGTGAACCAACATGCTACAATATGCATATGGTGCAGCAAAATCTTTTTTTTTTATTTTGCATTAGTACATGCGGTGACCGTACTACAAATGGACCGGCATGGATGGGATCAGTTAGAGCGAGAGACAGGCACGGCAGCATTCGTCAGCAATTTAACTAATACAGTACCTAAATATGACTAATCCATTATATTCAGCATGATTGGCTAGCTGCAATTTAACATTGTTGATCGATCGATATTGCTTTGTCAACTGCCATGTCCCCGTGCGGCTAACATAGTAGCATGTACGTATATCTACAGTAGGTCAGTAGTGCATAATTAAACTACCCAATAAACTATAGCAGCGCCAAACGCAAAAGCGTGCACTACACTCATATATGCACAGACTTCATCCATTCTAATGAGTTATAAATTAAAGTTATTTTGGATTTATTTTAAGTCAGTCTTATCTAGTTTTGACCAAAGCTTATATCTAGCTTGATGGTCGTAAATATATAAAGTTATTTGATATATCTTATTGGCATGCATCCACACGATCGATAAATAAGTTTACCTCATTTGAGATATTTGGATATGTTTTTTCTATATAAATTAATTATAGTAGAATTTATGTATATCTACCGTGCGTTCGATAAGTCATTTCAACGAGGGTGGTTGTGGACTTGACGACTCGCACGGTTTTCGATCGAGCCAGCACTCCAGCAGAGTGTAGTAGTTAGCCGGACATGAAAGAAATTGGAGCGTACTGTACATATACTAGCTAGCTAGTACGTAGTACAAACAAGTGTTAAACTTTGATTAATATTCATTCACCGTTATGCATCCGCCCACTCGCGTGTTCATCTTTTCAACCACAAACTAATAAAGCCGCAAGGAAACCAAGGGGCCCATGGCAACTAGGAGTGCATTAGTATTAACAAAGTCAACAGTCTCATGCAAGACTGGTCAACCACCTAGCTTGGGTAGTTTGGTCAATATCAATTGGTCTCCCTTTCTAGGCCTAGCCTAGTAGGCTCTTTCAGACAGTGTTTTTGTTGTTGTTGTTTACCAGCTAATGAAATCCGATCCATGATCAGTTGTTTTTGTTAGTGCGGGCTAGCTGGAGCACGTTGTACACACGTACACATTGCAAATTGCGTAGACGATGGATGCGCCATATGGATGGATGGATGCAGAAAGCAGCTATAACTAGCTAAAGCACAGCACGCACCAACTGGCCTGGATCGTCCACCGTACCCCATCGCGCGCGTTTCCGTTGACAGCAACGTGGTAAAAAACAATTAGCTGTCTACTAGCTAGCAGTAAGCTGTGCACATGTACATGTACAAGCCAAAATGTATATACGTAGTAGTGCAGTAGAACTAAGGCCTTGTTTAGATGCACCCAAAAACCCAAAACTTTATAAGATTCCCCGTCACATCGAATCTTACGGCACATGCATGAAGTATTAAATATAAATAAAAATAAAAACTAATTACACAGTTTGTCTTTAAATCGCGAGACGAATCTTTTAAGCCTAGTTACTCCATAATTAGACAATGTTTGTCAAATAAAAACGAAAGTGCTACAGTGTTAAAATCTAAAAGTTTTTGGATCTAAACAAGCCCTAAGCGAAGATATATGCTGATCTCTAATCATTTAGGTGATATATATGCATGTGGCTCCAAAAGTAAGCCTAGTTTGTCAGCTTGCCGGCCTATTTACGGTGATATAATCGATCCATTGTCTGCTGACATGGCACGCATGGCCCAACTAATAATAACTAGATATATAAGTACTAGTTGTTCATATACAGTATACAGTATGATGCTATTTTTATGCCAGTACGCAGTACTCTGAAAAACAGTAGCATGTAGGCACGAACTAATTTAAGAATTAAAACCAAGTATGTGCAGTATATATGCGTAAATCAATAACAAACGGATGATAAACTTAACGAGTGTATAAAGTACTGTTATATTACTAATTAACCGGCATGCATGCATATATGCAGTAGAGATTAGATAGACAAAAAATAAATAGTAAAAAACTACTCACTCTTGAAGAGGTGGTTCTCGAGGCTCCCTTTGGGCATGTACTCATACACCAGCAACCGGTGCTCCTCCTCGCTGCAGTACCCGACGAGCTTGACGAGGTTCCGGTGGCGGAGCTGGCCGAGGAAGATGACCTCGGACAGCCACTCCTTGTGTCCCTGCGTGCCCTCGGGGTCCCACAGCTTGACGGCGATCTGCTGCGCGCGGAGCCCCGGCTTGGCGCCCTCGGCGACGGCGCCGCGGTAGACCGGGCCGAACCCCCCCTCGCCGAGGAAGTTGCTGTCCACGAACCCCTGCGTCGCCGTCTTGAGCTCCCCGACGGTGAATACCTGCAGGTTCGACCCCACCAGCGACACCGACAGGTCCTGGTCGGAAGCCACGCTCATCACGTCCGTCAGAGACAGGCGCTGGTGCTGCAGCCCCGTCGTCGTCGCCGGCGACGGGGACGGGAACGACGACGGGGCCGGGGACGGCGCCCGCCCCTGCGGCGTCGTGCTGCGTGGCTGGACCTTGTTTCGCCTGCTCCCCGCCGCGGCGCCGCCGAGGCAGCCGCGGAAGAGGAACTGCCACGCTGACACCGGCTTCTGCTTCAGCTGCTGCGACTTCTTCTTGGACGACGACCTCGCCATCGATGATGGTTTCTACTAGAAGGCGCGCGCGTGGTGGTGGTGGAGGAGTTGAGAAAATGAGGAGGAGATGGAGGGGGTATTTGTAGAGGCAGGCCGGCCGGCGAAGTAGCTAGCTACCAACCATGCCGAATAAATGGACACGGGACGAGACGACGGAGGAGGAGCAGGCAGCAGCAGCAGCAGACCGCTTCTTCCCACTTGCATTGGCTAGGCTAGCTAGCTGTACCGGTAACACGGGATGGGGAGCCGCGTTGGATGGATCGGCTTCCATTCCGAGCCAATTCCACAGCGGATGACATGTCGCCGCGTTGACCGTTGACTTGACAGCTCAACGCCCTCTATTTTTTTTTTGTCCTTCCTGCCTCCACAGCCCCATTTGTATGTACAACACTTTTTCTTTTTTCCTTTAAGGCATTGTTTAGATCGTGAAGTTTTTTGGACTTGATTACCGTAATATTTTTGTTTTATTTGACAATTAGTGTCTAATCATGAACTAATTAAGCTCAAAAGATTCGTCTCGCAATGTACATACAAACTGTGCAATTAGTTATTTTTTATCTTTATTTATTGCTCCATGCATGCATTCAAAGATTCGACGTGATGGGACAAAAAGAAAAATTTTGAGAACTAAACAGGGCCTAAATCTGTTGACGCGGCTAAAAAACCATCATGTTTTCTTTAGCAAAAGACAATGCTCCTCCCTCCTTTCTAAATCATATATATATCACTTTGCTTTGGCTAAACTAAAGTGAAACTTATTATCTAATTTATACTAAGTTATAGAGAAATACACAAACAGTTAGATCATCAAAATAGTTTTTCATTACACCCACTAAAAAACATGCATTGACAATGCATTTTTGTTTAATATTATAATCTCCTTGTATTTTTTTTTAAAAAAATAGATAAATTTGGCTTAGACCAAACTAACTTGAATTATTGACCTATAATTTGGGACATGGGAAGCAGTAAAAAATAGGACCACATTTAGCATTTAGTCATTCATTGTTGATCTTGTTCTATGGAGACTATGCTCATCAGCTTGATGATGACAAAGTATCCATTACCCAAGATGGTTAATATAATAAGCAACACTATGAGCTCAGTTCATAGCTAGAATATAAATGTACTGTGCTACATATGTACTACTCCCCGTTATAAAAAAAATTGCTATGAAACTCGTGTTGGTCAAACTTTTTAAAGTTTGATTAGGTTTGTAGAAAATATTAGCAGCATTTATATCTCTAAATGAGTTTATTATAAACATATATCCAATGATCTATGCAATGATGCTAATTGTGTATCATAAATGTTAATATTTCTTAATATATATTCGTCAAAATTAAAAGTGTACGTTTGAACTCTCGGGAAGCAAGAATGACACATTTTATGGGACCTAGAGAGTAGTAAATTTATCTTAAAATTGTTACTACCCTCCATCCAAAAAACATAACTAAAAAATAGGATTATTAGTTTGACACTAGAATCCTTTTTTTAATTGCATTTTTTGTTATGAAAGTAGTAACAATTTTATCACATAATTTTGTATGGGAAGTTGAAAACTGAGATATAGTAGCCATTTAGGTTTGAATATGTTGCCAATGACAACAATGCAATTCACACGCATAAGCAACATGGACTTGAAAGGGAAGTGCATGTCATCGTTAAAGAACAGAGATCCTTGAGGACGCGTGTGGCGCATGGATTGCCATGTGCACGCACGTATAGTATAGTAATAAGCTTGTGAGAGAAGCGAATAATGAGAGGTTGCCGTTTCTTTATGCCCAACCTAAAAAAGGAGGCGAATTAGGTTTTTGCAGGGGACAAGCCAGAACGTGTTGATTTTTTGCAGGTTCTAACTTTCTATCGATCTCTCTAGTGTAAAGCATCCGTGAAGCTATAGGGGTTTGCCGCCATTTAGGCCTTGTCTAGTTCGCGATTTTTTTCAACTACTGTAGCACTTTTATTTGTATTCGACAATTATTGTCTAACTATATATGGACTAACTAGACTCAAAAGATTCGTCTCGAAATTATAGATAAACTATACAATTAGTTATTTTTATCTATATTTAATACTCTATGCATGCGTCTAAAGATTCGATGTGATGATAGAAAATCTTGAAAATTTCTGGGAACTAAACAAGGCCTTAATCCTTCATTTCATTTAATGTTATAGGAACAGAGTAGTGCTAGGAACCAATCCAAATCAGCTAGGGTTTGGCTTCCATGATTTCTAGTAAACAAAATGATTACGAAGACTCCTCACACGTACAGCCGTACAGGTGAGGTGCAGCACGATCACCGGCCAAATGCCTCCTCGCTCGTTCCGTTATTTTGCTTTGCCATTTTTGAAGGTGACCCACCTCAACTGCTCTGCTAGTTTGAAGAGGCCAAATTTATGTAATTTCATTCGTGCTACGTTTTTTTATCCATCGGATCATGCTATGCTATGCATGCACTTATCCCTCATAAAATGGATTATCTTTACTTCCTCTCTACTCAATCTTTAACATACATCCCTCTCAAATGAATTATCTTTACTTCCTCCCTATTCAATCTTTAACATACATTACCTATTTAAATACTCTATAACCTCTATTCATTAGTAATAAAGCTACCAATTATACTCTTGATGTTTCTAATTATTGTGATGTTTTCTAGGATTTATCTTTTTTTTTTAATTTCTATCTATGTCATCTTATGAGGATTAAGCCTTATTTTGGCATGGCTTCTACAAGCTCCAGCTCTATGCTACATTTCAAATAAACTATGAGCTGGTTGATGCTAGTTTTGATGTGGAGGCTTCATTGAGGACCTCCAATTAGTATGACGAGATGTGTTGTCTGTGGGTCTTAAATTTATATTAGGTGAAAACCTAAACTTAAGTTATGTAAGCTCTTTTTAGACCCGTTTATGTGACATCAAGAATCTATATTTTGGCTTTCAACTTTGATGTTATTAGATCTTGTTTGTTATGTAATCTTTTATCCACATGCTAAGTTGAAGGTCTCAAGAATATTTATCTTTTATTTTTAAATTTTTTCTTTTGTATTTTATTAGAAAAATAGATTCTAGGTCCAAGATGGCTCCACGACATTTAAGATATATGGTTTAATTAGCTAGATCAAACAATTATATGTGTAGTAGTATTTTTCTTATAAACTCACAGAGTGCTAAAAAGACCATCAATATTAATATATCATAATATTTCAGTCAAAATGTAGAAACTTATCTAAAATAACAACTTACAAAATTTACTGTCAAGGAGTATTAATATAATTAAATGTGAATTGTCATTGATGTGTGCAGTTTGTTAAAGGATTGTTTTTTTCATGATCTATAAACTATTAACTTAGAATAATGTTTCATTCAAAATGTATGCATGTTTACTTCGCGTATACGGTGGCACTTGCACATAACATTTTTAATTTAACAAGGGTACAAGTATGAAACTTGGAAACATAGTATATTGTACTATTATGATTATTGAATTATTTAGTACAATAGCTTATACCAGTATTTTTGATATATATTTGAGGAGTATTTTATGTTTTTATAATAGTAGAAGTGGATAATTTGGATATAAATTAAAGGTGGTTGCTTTATATTATCATGCATAATGACATTGTAGATAACTTAGGGAAAATTTAGAGGTTACTAGGAAATGCATAATGACATTTGTGGATAATTTAGGGTAAATTTATAGGTTACTAGGAAATATGGGTAACTAGATGTAAACCTAAAATTATGTTCAATTATCTTTTATAATAGTAGAGATGAATAATTTAGATATAAATTTAAGGGGTTATCTTATGTATTGGTCATAATGATATATGTTAGTAACTTTTTGGAAGTAGAATATATCCAATTACTATTGTTGGTAATGATGATTAGAATGTTTTTTCTAGTTCTGGTTCAATCATAACTTACTATCGAGACGAGATATAAAAAACTTAGCTATTTAGGTTCTTTTGTGGTATACATGTTCATCTGGGTTTAGGAACGGTACAGTATGTCTTGGCATTGTTGACCTCCTTGTCCTCCTAGTTGATGACCTTGTCGCGAGGCTCCTCCCTCGCCTAGATGTGCCTCCTCCTCTTTCTCAAGGACTTCAGCGTCTTGCCCTTTGGCTCCGGGGACCCACCTACCATGCAACACTCGCTTGACCACCTCGTCGCATGTCAAGGTGCTTGACCTATATGCAATGCAGCAATGGCCTCGATCTCATTCTCGAGTGGCACAAATACCTTGTGCATCACCATTGTGCCATCCTAGCTTCTTCCTCCTCTCTCTGCCTCCTCGTAGGTGGATGCCCGATCCATCGTGCCCGCAAGGCACTTGACCTCACCATTCTGATGCTCAACGACAGGGAGGACATAGGCATCATCTGATCATCGGCTAGCACAACCACTTCTTCGGCTGTGCCAAGGATACCTACCCCCACGGCAGCGGCCAGGGCAACCACTACCGGAGCTACAATGACAAGAGCTCTGGCTCTACCTCCCACGGCACCCACATAGCCGTCACACTTGGAGATGGAGAGAGAAAAAGAGAGAGAAAAAATGAAGAAGAAATAAAAAAATCTAAATATATTCTGCTGACAAGAGACCCGGCCCACATGTCGGAGACAAGGAATAGAGAGGATAGGTAGACCTGACACGTGGGCTCCATATGTTGATAGTCGCCATGCCATGTCAGCATATACAGTAGGTTATGCTTCATTTGGATGGTCTAAATAATAGTTAAAACAAAATTTAAAGAGCCCGTAACAATATTTTGTGAGTAGAGAGACCTAGATAACATCTATTGTGAAGTTGAAGGATCAACCATAATCTATATTTCTTTTCAAAGTCAAAGTCTTGTCTTGTTTTTAAAGCAGAAGCAGCTAAAGCGGACGTTCAAACGAGCTGCAGTTCTGCTGCGCTTGTCATCGTCGTCTCATCGATTGATCGTCGTCTTCTCCTGCCGGCCGTCCGGTCAACTGGATGCGGAACGAAAGACACACGGTGGCGCGTGGCAACTGCATGCGAGCCATAATAAACAAAACAATTCTAGCGTCGTGTTGGCGGCGTTCACAGCGAGCAGATCGCCATGAATGATCGGCATGGCATGTATATATATTGAAAAGCGGCTGGGACCTTACTCCTACACCTACACGTGACGGTGCACGGGAAAACCGGATATGCTCGCGATCGCACGACCCCGGGAACGCTGGCGCGTGACAAACGGGGCTGTGTGTGTACCTGTAATGCAGCACCGTCTGGCTTGCTTGCTTGCATTGCCCTTGCCCCCCGCCGCGACTCCCAGTTCCAAGGATCGGAACGAGCTAGCTAGCGAGCGCTCGTGTCCGTGAACCGGCCGGGGAGAATTTTTAAAATCACGATCGCCCATATCTTTTTATGGGTAACAGTAGCTACTGGTAAGATATATTATGGCATGACTGATATAGTATATTCAGTGACGAAGTTAGAGCAAATTAGCTAGAAAGAGTACACTTAACTTGTGGGTATATAGATATCTTTTATAAATGTGCATATATGGTAAAATTCTGAAAGTAATAACTGTTTTTACAAAAAAAAAAAAAATTAGGGAGGAGGGTGGAGGTTATCATGTAGCTTTGCTTCTGAATATATTTAATATATCAAATAGTTCTATGACAGTACAAATAATGTGCACGTAATGGTTTAATATCATAATGGAATTGTGATTGGAGATGAGGCGAACATGCATGTATGTCGTGCTTTACTTGAGATGTTTTGCCATTTAAGTCGAGTAAGTATAGGAATTTCTATTATTAACGTTGGTTGAAAGGGGAGTTTTCAAAGGGGTAGGAGTTTCGAATTCTAATGACTTAAGTTATTTGATGGAAGCTTCTTTTTCCATTGACGTTCCAATCAATGTTAATTCAACGATGTCTCTCCCTTTTATCTCCCGTGTCCGCTCGTTTTGCTTGGCTATAAGATAAAAAGTCTCATCTGTTGTCCATATACATATTCTTGAACATTTGCACATACAACCATGGTTTTGTTGCTCTAAGGTTTTCCCATCCCGTACCTCTGTGCACACGGAGCATCGGGAGAGCAGGTGCCTCCGGAACCCTCGTCCGCGTGCGAACCTTGCACGAGGTGTGCGGTGATTAGGTTTTTAGGGAGCGATTACCCGGCTGCTCGATTCACGTCTTCATCGTCTACTTCCTGCTGATTGTGGTGGGATCGCACAACGACGTCTTCTCCCGGGTGATCGTTCACGGGACTAAACAGTGAATCTCTTCCTGCATCGACTGTGATCCACGACTTCAAGCAATACACTATGTTAACCAGTGCAAATGGAGCCTCCATACTCTCGGCATATGGCCCCTCCTCTGGATATAATCGAAACTCATCTTTTTTTGTTTTGTCTTTAGTATTCTCTATGATATGTTCATCATGCCATGCTTATGTTGCTTCTCTCTGTTATGCATAACATGCCATGTTTATATGTGTTTGATCATGTTATTGTTACACACATGCTTTATGATCTTGCTGATATGTTATGCATGCCATGGTTTAATGTTTTAAATCATGTTTATGTTATTCAAATTAACATATATGATGCCATGATGATTAAATTTCTTATTTCTTTATATGTATGTTGTTTTTTCCGGATTAAAATGATATAAAAAAGAGTAAAATACACTGGCGGTCCTTTAACTTGTCAGCTTGTGCCACTTTGGTCCATGAACTTGCAAACCCGAAAAAGTGACCCTTGAACTTGTCCGCCTGTGCCACTTTGGTCCATGAACTTGCAAACGCGAAAAAGTGCCCCATGAACTTGTTGACGTGTGCCACATTGGTCCATGAACATGCAAATACGAAAATAACACCAGCTGCATGACACTGTTCTGCCACGTGGCCGCCTCTGGTAGGCCATGCATGGCACCGTTTATGGTGTTGACATCAGCGA
>Ga0182004_10004328_pt1 | contig 11431 bp, 11 predicted proteins | sample Sormic07211540_1_FD_120479 | JGI IMG/M metagenome (GOLD analysis project Ga0182004, IMG submission 120479) | Endophyte microbial communities from Sorghum bicolor roots, Mead, Nebraska, USA - 072115-40_1 MetaG | ecosystem: Host-associated > Plants > Roots > Unclassified | place: USA: Nebraska...
CTCATATTCCAGTACCTACTTTTTCGACGACTTCGTCATATTTTCCTTTTTCATTACGAGTTCTTAGGAATTCGTCGACTTAAGCTCGGCGTATTCTCAAGTTCCGCGTGATCACCTCTTGGCCGTGACATCCGGGCGCATCGCTGTTGTAAGGACCAAAGTGGTCGAGTTACCACCTTTGCCGATAGTAAGGTCAAATCGGCTGGCACGCCTTAACGTTTAAATCGGGTATTAGCCCTTTGTGTTTGCAGATCAGCTTTTGCATCAACAAAGATATCTCTCTATATATTTTTTTCTATTGAGACAAGGTCTTTCTCTTTTTTTCTTTCTCTTCTCTTTTTTTCATGGACCTTCATGTGTCATGTATATTTATTTTGCCTAGCCCTTTTTCTTGTGTCTCATCTTATAAACAATATTTGGAGAGATCTTCTAACAATTAGAGCACGGAGCAACTTATTTAGTGGGAATGGAGGGCATATTTTTGCATACTCCCAGTGTAGGAGCAGCAGTGTGGTGTGTGCTTGATCTTGATCTTGGGAGCATGATAAGTCTCTAAACAAGGGTCAACAAGACTTGACAACACTCAACACAAAGTAAATAGCTTTTGTAGAAGGTTTGTAAACTTGTAAAGCATATATGGCTATGGTAGGAATTCATCACCATTGAGGAACAATTAAGATTTTGATTATTTTTAGGAATAATTCTTTGGTAACCATACATGCCTAGATTAATATTATAGCAGCTTTTGTCTTAGTATCTCATATCTCACAACTTAGACTTAGTTCCAGCACTTACAACCCACATAAGCATTCAAGTTCATGGCAGTCTTATATCAGCTAAGTGACCCATACTTAGAGAAATATCAAGTTGTATGCTAGGTACTAAAGAAATATTAACAGAGCAACTATTCATCATTTCCAAGAGGAAACTAATCATGCATTACATACATAACATAAGAAGGCATAAACGAAATATTTTTGGTATTTTATAATTTTCATTTTTTTAGTTGATCTTGACAATAATTAAACTTGCATGATAACAAGTGAGAATACTTACCTTAGCGGGGGAGAGAATCTCCCCCAAGCTTGCCTTTTGTCATGACTCCTCACTGAGGTGGATAGGATGGGTATGGTGGATAATGAGGTGAATACTGTGGAGGATATTGTGGAGGCGGGTATGGTCGTGGTTGTTGCTGTGGATACTGGGGAATATATGGTGGTATTGGCATGTTGTGGTGTGCATATAGATTGGACCAGTTTCTACTACTTGTTTCTTGGAAATTTTGGAGCTGCTGCTGGGTCTGAACTGTGATGTTGTGAATAGCTCAATGACTAGTGCACAGTGAACTGAATTGATTGCTTAGCAACTCCATGTCATGATGACTGTTGTGGGTCCTCGTTTCCTGCAAAGAAGAAAGAGAAATTCGAGCATTGTGTGTTCTGGACCTAGAGGCATTTGAAGTGCCTGCATAGTCGCTATCGTCGTCAGAGTCATCATATTGTCTAGCTCGTGCTTTCCTCGTGTGAATGGGCCTGAAAAACTAGCACGTCCTCCAACTCTAGGAATATTAGGCATTAATGGGTGGCCTCATATAATTTTAGTTCTAGACATGGCAAAGCAAGTCTTGTTTGCCACTTACAGATTTTAAATTCAATTGTGTTATTGGGGCCTCCCGCAATAATGAGTGCTTGGATAAAATATTATTTCTTCAAGACAGTTCTAGGAGTGGTTATGTACTAAATAGAGTCATCAATTATATTAACATTGTTGCAAAACTTGGTAATTATAGAGGTGAAATCAAATGACCCTATCCTTATTGGTGCAGAAATCCAGTGTTGTACCATGGCTTTCACAGGTGATATACAAATTTTACGAACCATGGCATAGAGTATTCTACTATCAATTTCTCTAATGGTTCGTATGGCATCTCTAGGGAATAAAGTGACACCCATTCATTTATGCATGAACCGTAAAGTGGGATGACAAATATGGCTAGTGCGTGGTTGTGCTTTCCCAACTATATTTTCCCTAGTTCTCTCATACCAAAATTCTTGCTTTTTAAAATTCTTAGTGGCTAGCTCAATATTGGTTGTATAGTTAATAGAGCCAAGACATGCAGAAAATTGTTCCCATTCAAAATTAAATTCATGACCACGTAAATGAAAATAAATGGAAGTTTTAGTTTTTTTACCATGCTCATAAATTCTAAGGTAAGAAGCTTACTACTAGGGCATTCAGAGAAATCCCAAAACTCACCCAATCCTATTGCACCAAAAACTTCAAAGAACTCCTCATCCATACCTGTGTAGTGGAGGAATTGAGGGTCAAAGTGGTGTGTTTGAATTCGTGGTGGCGGATTTTGTTAAGGGTGACCATCTCCTCAGTAGTGAGCCATATTCCGGTTTCCTGGTCTTGTATCTTTAGGGGTTGTGCTTCTTTATCTGGTTCTTGTTCATCTTGCTGCATGTCCTCCTCGTATATGTGTTCCTCTGTGTCATGGACGGATTGTTCGCCTCTAGAGCTGATGGATTAGCGTGAAGTCCTTGATGAGCTTCCTCTAAGGGCTAAGCATGCCTTTATTGCCACGACTTTGAATGGGTTCTTCATGCCTACTAGGGAAGAAAGACATACACTATTTGGACAAGAGAGGTTACTGTTAAGTGATTTACTCACCGGTGTTTACCACTTCTTGACTCCTCTAGCAATGAATGTATCACTTTGAGAAAGAGATGGGGAGGATTTCGATGTTTTTGCTGGTGGTCTTGAGTGTAGCAAAGTGTGTGTGTGCATGGGAATAAAAGGAGTGAAGAGCATGCACAAGGAAGGGATCGGCCGATCCCTGCACTCCCTCCAGTTTTGCTAAGTGACAAAGTATGGTGTCATGGTTGTTTACTCCATGTGTGGTGGAGCATCTAGCACTTTTATCCTTTGGAATCCTTTCTTGAAGTAAGTGGTGAAGGGAATAAAGAGTAAAAGGAGCGAACAAGATGTGACAATGGTTGGTGGATGCTTGCTCAAGAGATGCTTCACAGGAGGATTCCTCACAAGAGTGATTTGCTTAAGGACTTGGATAAGCATCTTTCATTATTAGCAAGGAATGATTTGGTCAAGGGTTGCATGAGTAGAATTAAGAAGAGGGGATGGATTTTGTCTTAAATTACTTATTCTACTTCTTAAGTCTACTCATGATTGCTTATGTACCACTCCATAAATTTTGTTAAAGCAAAAGACAAGAGAGATTTAACTCCTAGAATGAGTGTCAACATTTATCTGGTTTTATTCCAAGAAATATTCTTCTCACACATGTGTACTAGTTTATTCTAGACAATGGTGGCAGGGGCTACCCACAGAGGGATCGGGCGACCTCCACCATGGCTCCCCATGGTGCTCAGGCTAGAGTGGATGGCACAAACATTCAAGTAGTGGCACTCAAATTGATTGGAAAGGACAAAAGTTTGCCAAGAATGGGTCAAAAAGATGCTCAAGTAGGTCTATGTACCATCATATGCTAGTAACTATGTTCTATAGGAAAGGGAATATCATGGAATATCTAGCTTTGCAAAGGATAAACATGTAGTAGGTGGAAGACACCAGGGAGGGGTCGGCCGACCCCTCCATAACTTGGTGTCGATTTTGCTTAGCATGTATTTTGATTAGCCTTTACAATTGATTAGATTGACAACAAGGGGAGTTGGGAAGTAAATGGAGTAAAATTTAATTGAGTGTCAGTATACTTACCTTGTTGGAAGGGTTATTCTTAGGTACTTGCAACAGGACCTCCTTCTTGGGTTGATGTAGATATTTTCTTTGAAGGTATCACTAGTTGTATTACCTTTCTCTTCCATATTTGTTTGTTCTTTGGTCATGGTCTTGGATTGGGTTTCTTCTTGGTTTTGGTTATGAGGGTAACTGTCGCCAAATCCATTGCCATGATCAATGAGCACTACACGACCTTGGGTTTGAAGTTGAATTTTTCTTGGGTCCCATTGATGGTGAATTGAATTTCTCTGGCTCCAACATCAATATGTGCATTGGCGGTGCTGAGAAATGGTCTCGTGAGGATGAGTGGAGTCTTCTTATCTACTTCCATATCAAGGACCACAAAATCCATGGGGACAAAGAATTCGCGTATCTTAACGGGGATATTTTTAGCTACCCCCGCTAGATGGTGAATTGACTAATCCACCAACTGCAAATATATTGACGTAGAGGAAAAAATAGCATGATTTAGTTTATCAAAGACCACCTTTGGCATGACACTGACGCTTGCTCCCAAGTCACAAAGTGCATGTTCAAAGTGTTGTGTCCCAATGGAGCAGTCGTTGGTGGGACACCTAGGATCCTTCTTCTTTTCTGGCAATTGGTTTAATATAGCCGCATTGCATTCTTCAGTTAGTTTAATTACCTGTATTATGGGTAGCGGACGTTTATTGTTGAGGATGTCTCTCAGGTACTCGACTTAGGTTGAAACCTGCATTGCATCAAATAATGGAATATTGACATATAATTGACGAATTAACTCAATAAATTTTCCAAATTGCTTATCAGTTGTTTTTTCCTGGTCCTTGGAAAAGGCAACAATATGTTGGTGTCATAGAACTCATGTGGTGTTGTCTTCCCATGGAACCTGGTATTTTCTTCTTTAAATGACGGTTCCTCCTCATCTTCTTCTTTTTCTTCCTCATCTTCTTTATCCTTTCTTGTAGTCTTCCTTGTCATGTTAGGATATGGTGGATCACGAGTGGTCTTACCCCCTCTCGTGGTCACCACATTTAGAGTATCACAAGAATTTACAGAAGATGGAATAGTAGCAGCAATTAGTGCTATTTGAAACTCTAGTGTTTTATTAAAGTTTAATTGATCCTTAACAGAAGAAGCAAGGGAATCCATCTTAATGGTTAATGATTTAAGAGTCTTGTCATTGGCTATCAATATGTTATTCATATCCTCATTGATTTTAGCTTGATTTATGACAAGATCTCTAAGTGAAGGCTAGTTGGATTTGCTAGTGTTACCTTGGCCCTTGAAGCACGAAGTCATCCCTCCTTGCTGAGATTGTCCATTGTTGATGGCGTTCATGACTTCTTGGCTTGCATCTTGCACCTCGCACCATCGATTTGTTTTACTGGCATGTGCAGAGGCGTATTGTTGGATGGCCTCTCAATCTTTCTTGAATTTGGCTCGTTCATCCAATTTCTTCATCAAGAGCTTCATCTTTTGAGAGATGGCATTTACCTCTTCGATGGCTTTCATGCCTCTCTTCTTGTGTTGAGGATGTTCTTCACTCCATCCTTGATTTGTCACTATGTTCTTAACGAGATTATTGGCTTGCGTGACATTAAGGGAAGTGAATGATACTCTTGTAGCGACATCAAGGTGAGTACGAACTACTAGAGTTAGCCCATGATAGAAACCTTGAAGTAGGAGCCATTCCTTAATTCCATGGTGTGGACACTCTCGAATGTACTCCTGGAGACGTTCCCATGCTTCAGGAATAGTTTCGTCTGCTTGTGGTTGGAAGCTCAAAATCTTGGCCCTTAGAGCAGATGTCTTGCCCATCGAGAAGAATTTTGTGAGAAATGCATTGGCACACCTTCTCTAGGTATTGACATCATTGGGCTAAGCATAAAACCATTGCTTCACTTTCCCAAGCAAGGAGAATGGGAATAGGCGGAGACAAATGGTGTCATATGTGACCCCTTTGATGGCAATGGTGCCACACACCTCTAGAAAGTGCTGCAGGTGTGCATTGGCATCATTGTGTGGCTTCCCACAGAATGTGCTGGCGTGCACCATGGTGATGAGTGATGGCTTAATCTCAAAGTTGACTTCTTCTACCTCCACCCTAGGTCCTATGGTCACATGGGCTACTAAGGGGGCTAAGAAGTCTGAGATTGATGAGGTAGCCACGTTGGTGTTGAGCCTCCTTGAGTGAATTCAAGTGTGAGCTGAACCTCTGACGGGACACTAGATGATGTCTAGAGCTCTATCGGGATATCTCAGGATTTTTAATGTGATTGTCTTGAATTGGAACTCACTCATACACTTCCTTGCCTCACAATATGGAGGAACAAAGGCAAATGGTAAATTCCCCTACAACTACTTGATACTAGATTGATGATAGATTTTCCGGATTCGGTCTTATTAAGATTTCTAGGCTATGCTTTCCCCGGCAGCAGTGCTAGAAATGCTTGTTGGCAAATCTTAATATCGTCACTAGATATTAGCAATGGTGCCAGAAATGCTAGGTGGGTAATTCTATAACTATTGGATATTCCGCAAGCGCACAGAATGTACACATGTAGCACTTCACCAAGGATGAGTATTCTAAGGTATCGTTATTTATTTTATCCCAAAGGAAAGTAGGAATGCTAATAGGAAAGAGATCCCTATCTCAATTTAGAACAACTAGTGCAATGAGGGAGATAATCGATAGGTAGAAGGAAGGTGGTGATTCAAAGATAATTGATTAAGACAACTAAAAGACAACTAGTGTAGATAGCTAGGTGGGAGGACAACGAGTGAGAAAGGTTCATGTGACTCTACTTCTACTTTCGTGTTCTAATCTAATCAAACAATAGAAACAACTAGAATTGCTATCTTACTGCTTGGTTGCTAGGGATAGCCGAGAAAGCAGGAGATAGAAACCCCTACTAAAGCGACTATACTCTTATGGACGCCTTGCCTTTTAAGAACTAGTTTGCACGTGAGGAGATCCTAATGCCGAGCACTGTTTGGAATATGCCCTAGAGGTAATCATAGAGATGATGATATTACGATTGTATCCATGACATATATTATGAGTTTGAAGAATATCCATTGTAGACAAACTTATATTGATTGACAATTATGTGAATTTTTTGTGAAACTCTTTTACTTGTATGGTTATTCTAAAGTTGTCCCTGATCAGAGTTCATGTGTGGACACGCGTGAATATTAGATTAGCACATGTATTAGTTGATGACTGTGTTTCACAAGTCATAGATATAGAGATGTCAAACTAATAATGTGGGCACATGTATGACATGGGGCTGGACTGACCCAACATGAGATATTCTTATTATCTCTTTATACATCATTATGTATGTTATGTCCTTAGATCTGAGATTGTCATATGTTCTCAAGATGTGAAATGACCTACTTAGGGACTCTTAAATGCTACTCCATAACAGGGTAGGTATAAATGGTGGTCTTCGGGTTTGTCGGGAAACATGCTGTGAGACATAGATGATCAAGATGGAACTTGCCTCTCTCTATGTGAGAGAGATATCACTGGATCACTCAAGTGATTGGATCAACAAATGCATGGTCGTGCTTGGGTTAAGTGTTAACCCATGAGTTGGACCAAATATTGTGTGACAAGGAAATAACATGTATATGTACATAGTGGTTCGTCTGATATGATCTTTATGTGCGTATAGGAGTTGTCACGCCTTGCTAAAGGCCACTGTCAACTATTGGGTGAGTAGGAGTGCTCGACCCATGTCTATATGTATGTGAACCCATAGGGTTGCACGCTTAAGGGCTGGAAGCCTAATTCGAGTTGGAACCGAATTAGATAAGGCTTAGAGTTTTCTAATTGGGCCTCCAACTCGGGGCTGATTGAAGGACGTCTATATAAGAGAGGGAGCGGGCACGGCCAGGGTGATCTCACGCCATTAGGCAGCCGCCGCCGCTCACCCATGCTCACGCCTATTGCTCCTCGTGGACCTAGCAGTCCGGAGGCGCAACGCTTCTTCCCCACATGTGTAGGATACCTTGGAGGTGCTACATCTGGAGCACAAGGACAAACCGCGTGAGAGGGATTGACATGGTGGACGACCATGCAACTACATGACACTGCTACTACGCGCACGACTACACCGAGTCGCTTTCGCTACACCTGCGCGTCTAGTGGTAATCCCGTGATCTATAACTGACAGTTGATCCTATTTTATGAGGTCGAAATTTTGTTTTATGGCTAGCGTAGTGTCCTCATAATCCTTCAGTGGTATCAGAGCCATTACTGCATTGTTATAGATTCGATTAGGTACATATAGAGATATGTGCAATTTTAGATGAGTTTGTGATCTTGATTCATGGTCTTGCTATGTTGGTATTGTAATGATCTACTCATACCGGTCGGAGTTTTGCCATTCGAGTTCAGTGATACATGTAAACCCAATCATGGCGAGATAGAGATCAATCAGATTGATCTAATTGAACCCTAGGTCAAGTGCCGGACGCATATGATGTGCGGTGGTAGTAGATGAGATCTACTGTCGGGCGACGGATTGCCGGGAAAAGTGTTGTTTGGTAAAACAACTGTAACTTTTGATCTATAACTCGAATTGAGACGATCTCTAAACGAAAATTGTAGCAAGGTCCCATGACCGGTGCAGTGGCCCAAACTTTATTTCCTTGTCTTGTTGCACCTGACTAGGCTTGAGGAAGGGCCAGCTTGTACGCCTTCTGGTTCCCTATGGTTGAGCATTCTGGTTTCTTCTCTAGGGTGGCTTGAACTTTGCACCTAATGCGGGAGGATGATATGAGAAACACCTCGCTACAAGTGGTTTTTCTTGTGAAGAACTTGCCTCCAAAGCTCTTTGTGATTCTTCGAGGCACTGTAGATGTTATTGTTATTTTCTTAGGTCATACAATCATTGATGAAGTCATTGAATGCAGTCCTGGTAGTATTGCCCATGGTTTTTAGCATTTTAGAGCTAAGACCCCTCTAGAAACTTGTAATCTTCTTAGCATCTGTATTGATGAACTCAAAAGCATAGCGAGCAAGATTGTTGAAGGAGTACAGATACTCCTTCATAGTCTTTGTGCCTTGAGTGAGCTTCAAAAACTCAGCGATCTTCATTGGAGTCAACCCAGGTGGAATGTAGTTCCCACGAAAAGCAGTGGTGAAGCGATCCCACGTGATAGGGGTGTTTGCATGAAAAGTGGTGCGATGATGAGACCACCAGATCCCCGCCGGCCCCTGCAACACGGTATACTCTGCTTTAAGCTCTTTAGTCATTCTGAGCAAGCAGAACTTCTGTTCCGTGTATAATTATGTCATACTAAATTTACTCGATAGAATAAATTCATACAATAAAATAGAGGCACAACCATTCATTTCCAGAACACAACAACATCGCTAATTAGATTACTCAAATGCATCACATCGCGTTCACAGATGTGTAATTAGTTCAATGATGAAGCACTGTTCGTCACGGATTTAATGGAGATCATCATAGATGAGTCGCGCACGTGCCTGTTTTCGTCATAGAATTGGAGGGTCACATTATTATCACCACTTATCTATGACGAAACAAAAATTTTCATCATAGAAAGTGATATTTTGTGATCGTTTTGAAATCATCATAAGTAAATTTATCATGGAAAAAGTCCGCATTACTCCCTCCTCGTACTAAGTTTGTCCACATAACCCCCTAAACAATTTTTGCGTTCATTTCACCCCCGTGGTTTCACAAACCAGAGCACTTTTCACCTTTAGTAGCTAATTAAAACCAGATTAGCTAACCCATGGCTGGTTTTGCCAAAATGAGGTGCCACGTAAGCGTACGATGTGGCAAAGAGTTACGTAGCGCACATAAACTCCCTCGGTTTTCCCTAGGGCCTAGCCCAGCCCATCTCGTCTGTTCTTGTTTTCAACTGTGTCGCTTTGTTCAATACAGGCAGCTGATAGGGCACCATTTGGAGCATGGAATTAGTGGCTACTAGCGTGGACAGGAGTTGGGCGCACAAGCAGATGCTCACCATCATCAGCAGGCACAGTTGAAAGCATGAGTAAGCACGCACACACTTGCTGCACGTGATCTCTCTTTGAAACTGACATAACTCAAGTTGAAGACTGAACAAAGTTCCAATTGAAATTAAAGTTGTGGTTCAACACGAAACTGACTAGTTGAGCACATTGTATTTGACTAAAAGGTCTGTTGAGTTCCTAACATTTAACTTTTTTCACTGCAAAACAGAGCTGCTAAGCTTAACACACAACTGAATACTTAGTAGTTCACTGGCTTGCTTGAGCCTTGCGAGCACCATTGAGCCTTGGAGAACTAATTAATCTTCACGCTGCTTTAGGAAAGAACAGTACGAACATCACCACGAGTCCTGCTCTGAGAACGCACGCCTGTAGCATCATCTCCATTTAGTTTAGTCTTCTTTTGTGGCCTTCCCTCCTGTAGTACCTGCAAGTTTCAGTAGGTAACACAAGAATATATTTTTTAGTTTATAGGATAAGGAATGGTTCAGTTTACATCAGTGCGATAGTATATTAGAACTTGCCTCTTTGCCTTTCTCCATAATGCTTCTTTTTTTGGATTTACTCTTGCCACATGTTCTTGAGTTGTGACCTGTTTTGTGGCACTTACTGCATGTAACTTTGATTCGAACTTTAGAAAGCTTTTTTGCCTTGGTAGATTCACCTTGTTCTCTTCTTCTCTCTTTTCTTGGCCTGCCTGGCATCTTCACATATGCAGGAGGCTTTGGTTTGCGTTGGTCCATTGGCCACTAGTGCACCCCCTCCATTGGCATCATGCAATGATCATAAATCCTATTGTAATTCTCAACGGAATAGCATTCTGCTATGTAATCTTCAGGTGACTTAGAGCTCAGATATAAAGCAGTGATGGCATGAGCACAAGGGATACCTGCTAGTTGCCAGTACCTACAAGAACATGTTCTCATATCTATGTCAATGTTATACCTCTTGTCCCATTCTTTCACCTCAAAGTCATCCTTTCCATTCCAAATGGCAGAACATTTCTGTGCTAGATTGATGAACTTGTTGAGCTTCTTAAGAATGTTTGGACAAATCGTTGAAGTCCAGTTACCAGATTTAGTCCTATTCTGTTGTATCTGTACAAATACCTTAGTCCTAATGCCCTCAAGCACGGAAACAATTGGAAGAGCCCTGACATCAACTATCCAATTGTTGAAGCTTTCACACATGTTGTTGTCTACACTATCACAGTTGGAGCCAATGTTGAACCATGCTCTACTCGAGTGCTTGGGGTTCATGTTCATCATGTCCTTGGCACCTGCAGATGTTAACTGGGCTAACTTAGCTCTACAAAAGTTGAAAAAAGGCACACTTGAAAGCCCAAGTTTGGTTTTGGTAATTAATGACACCAAGTTGCTAATGCCTTGTGTTTAAGTGATTTGAGTTAGGCATAGCAACACATGTGATGAAGGTGTAAGGTGACATGGAAAGGTGGCCACATGATTACAAAGAGACGAAGCATGAAGTGAAGATCATGGTGATAGACGAGGAGCAAAGTTATCAAGGCAAAGGTATAAACATAGGGTTTTACTTTTGCCGGTCTAAGATAAGTAGAGAAGTGATTGACCGGGTTTAGGATAGATAGTCGACTATCAAGAGGGGAAATCACGGTCATCTCTTGTTGACACCGTTTTTGGACACGTATCCAGGATC
>Ga0182004_10004329_pt1 | contig 11431 bp, 13 predicted proteins | sample Sormic07211540_1_FD_120479 | JGI IMG/M metagenome (GOLD analysis project Ga0182004, IMG submission 120479) | Endophyte microbial communities from Sorghum bicolor roots, Mead, Nebraska, USA - 072115-40_1 MetaG | ecosystem: Host-associated > Plants > Roots > Unclassified | place: USA: Nebraska...
AATGTGAGGGTCAAATTATGGTTCAATCTAGATCACTTGCCTAGAATATGTAATTCGGTTTGATCCAAGGACAAGCTTTTTCACACCTCATAAAGTATAAGGGTTATCTTGACCATGTTGAATCACACAACATAAGCTCATATTCTAGATTCAACACTAGGCTCACTAGCTCACAAACATGTCATATGCTACAACTAGATCAATCAAACATACATAGAAGCAATAGTGGTACCATACATACATCAAAATCCTTTGATTCTCATGAATGAGCCTATTGTCATGCAAACATGTCTATATGTTCTAATCATGTCCTTATCAAGTATGAATGCTATGTCAACCAACTTTACCTTGCTTTGTTGGAGGAGAGGCATGTCATATAGAAATGTGGGGGTGCACTCATCTCAAGTTGGAGAAGTCAAGTATGTTCAATTTTGTTTGATCCAAGGACAAGCTTTTTCATACCTCATAAAGTATTGACACCATTTTTTGACACGTATCTTTGACGCGCACCTGGAGTTAATGAGGTGTAGATCGGCTGGCGGAAAAATGGTGACTAGTCTACAGGAGAGTTGCCGATGAGGGTTGGTGCCGATGGGAAAATGACACGATATGACTAAGTCCAGGAGTGGTGATGGGTTCGTGCCGATGACTAGCATTGATGGCTGCCGATAGCTGTGAAAGGTGGTCTGCCGATGGTCATGAAGAAAAGCGCGGGGGTTGCCGATTGACTCGTGATGGTGTACCGATCGGTTGTGGATGATAATTTAATGCTTTCCATAGTTGTTAGAGTTTGTTTTGTATACGGATTCTGTTTAAATATGGAGTTCGAGTCCTAGTCGTGTCTGATTGTAGCTCTTTTAAACAGGGTATAAATATAAACCCCGTGGCAATGTAATGAAATATCTATCAACCAATCAAACACAAGTTTTTACACCTATTCTGGCATCTACTTTTCGACGACTTCGTCATATTTTCTTTTTACTACGAGTTCTTATGAATTCGTCCAATCAACCTCGGCGTGTTCTCGAGTTCCGCGTGAGCATGTCTTGGCCGTGACATCCGGGCACATCGCTGTTGTCGGGACCAAAGTGTTCGAGTTACCACCATTGTCGGTTGCAGGGTCAAATCGGCTGGCACGCCTTAACGTTTGAATCGGGTATTAACCCTTTGTGTTTGCAGATCAGCTTTTGCATCAACACATCTTTTGGCACCCTCGGTGGGACCTAGATTCAAGGTCAAGATCAACATGTTGAACACCGATTTCGACTTGGAGAACGTCATCCCCGTGACGGAAGCCAATCTCAGAGATGAGCAGAAGCAAGCTCTGGCAAAGGCTATGGAAGAGTACAAGCAACTATGCTTGAAATCCTTCAGCATCAACAGGAGTGGCGAGGTGATCCAAAAGGAAGCATTGTCGGCTCCTTGGCAAATAACTTTTGAAGCCAATCCTGGTAAACTGCAAGAGATGGTTGATAGTGCTGTCAATCGTGCTCTGATCAATCAATCTGGAGTACTGTCCAATATAGTTTTCAATGCTGTGGCTAGAACTTTCAAAGAAAGACAAGTGCCACCATCTTATGTGGGTCCTGTTTACCATCAGCCAGGGTCATCGGTGGTAACGGCTCCATCGGCCACTACGGCCGTTGCGGGTGTAGAAGTTACTTCCCCTCCAAGCACATTAGGGATGACTAATGCGCAATCTACACCGATGACGACCAATCCATCAACATCGGAGGGACAAGTCAAGCTTGCTACAAATTTATTAGCATCAGCAATGTCAGGGTTTGTTCCTCCTAATTGGTGGGGATATGGTATGCCCCTAGAGTTTATGCCAAACAGCTCTGGGACGTCTCAAGCGGCTAATATGACAGGCAAGGCTCCTATGGCATCGACACCCCCAAGCTCGCCGATGACTCAGAATCCCCAGTATTCTACAACTACTACTGCATGACCATTTCACTGGGAATTCTCAAGCGCCAAATTTCTAGGTGCCTAATGCATCGGCATATCCAATGCCGACGCAACAAAGGCTTGTGACACAACCAGGGTATGTCAATTCAATGATGATGCCCAATTATCAGTCATCGGTAGGGCCTACACCGATGAATGTCAATAATGGATGGACAGGGTAGTTTGTCTTTCCACAGATGCCTCAGCAGAATCATCAGGCTATGGGATTTCAACAAGGACCAGTGCAACCTGGATTTCAAAATCAAGGGTTGATCAACCAGCCGATGAATCTTGGTTAGCAAGTTGGTGGTTAGCAGGCAATGGCTAATCCAATGTTCCCTGGAGATCGTGCACCACAGAGACACGTGGAAGCTTATCAGTAGGTGCCAGATCCACAGCCAATTCATCGGCAAGATGCCGATGCTTATTGGGCCGATAAGATAGCTGAGGTGATGAGAGACCAATTTGGGATTAAACCCAAAGTCAACACTTACTCTTATCGGACACCGTATCCTCCTGCAAATACTTAATCCCACTTCCAAATCGGTACAAGGTACCAGATTTCACCAAGTTCTCTGGGCAGGATGATACATTGACCATGGAACATGTTAATAGGTTCATCATCCAGTGTGGACAAGCTGCTAACAGAGATGAGTTAAGGGTTCGCTTGTTCTCATCATCTTTGTGTGGATCGGCCTTTACTTAGTTTATTTCATTACTTCCAAATTCAGTGATTACTTGGGCTGATCTAGAAAAACAATTCCATAAATACTTCTTTTCTGGAGTTCATGAGATGAAGATTACCGATTTAGTGGGGCTGAAGCAATGCAATGATGAATCGGTTGAAAGCTTTGTGCAAAGGTTGCGAGATGTCAAGAATAAGTGCTATAGTCTTGTTCTGGACGATCGGCAGCTAGCCGATTTGGCTTTCCAGGGGTTGTTGCCGCATATCAAAGACAAGTATGCTTCTCAAGAGTTCGAAAGTCTGAGTCATTTAGTATAGAGAATTTTTGACCATGATATTAAACCTTTTGAACCTAAGAGAGCATGGAATAAGAAGGTGTCATTTGTCGATGAGGTAACAAGCTCAGACTCTGATGAAGAACCAGTCATCGGCTTGGTAGAATGGGTGAAGAATAAGAAGCCGATGTCTTGCCCTTTTGGGCACAAAGAACCAGAGAAGTTTGCATTCGATATTACCAAAGCCAATAGGATATTTGACTTTCTACTTCAGGAAGGGCAATTTAAGTTGTCACCCAATCATGTGATTCCATCGGTAGAAGAATTGAAGAATATGAAATACTGCAAGTGGCATAATGCAACATCTCACAGCACAAATGAGTGCAAGGTTTTCAGGCAACAGCTGCAGTCGGCTATAGAATCTGGGACAATTAAGTTTGATAATTCCAAAGCTCAGAAGCCGATGAAGATTGATCAACATCCTTTCCCTACAAATATGTTGGATGCTAAGGGAAAGACCAAATTCTTGACATCAGAGGCACCTGAAAGAAGTGCATCGGTAGATCCTCAGCACCAGATTACTGCCGATGATGCCAAAGGCAAAGGTTTGATCCAAGAAGGGACCAGTTCAGGAAGGCCTCCCCGATCTGGCATTGTGATTACTCATAGAAGGCATCGGGAGACCTGGCAGTAGCGAGCGGATCGGTATCGGCGCCAACAGGAGGATCATCGTTGGGAAGAGGAAAGATGTCGACAAGAGTGGAATCGGCATAAGGATCATTAGAACTGCCCGTTCTTTATCCACTGTTGGGAGCAAAATATCAAGCTGCCCACTTTTAGAGACTGCCCTGAGTGCAATGGTTATGATCGATATGATAGACCTAATCGGCAGTATCAGAATGATGATCGGCATTTTAATGGGCCGATTAGGGGAAGAACCTCGGTTCATGATCGGCTGGGTTGTAGGCTCAGTGTGCATGACAGGCTTGGTGACCGTGTCGGGTATTTTCCCAGAAACCAAGAGGGCGTTGAGGAGATGGCGGATGCATGAGTGCCCGATGAGTTCATATTTTGTAGGGATGCTAATACTCATCGGGTGGAATCAAGGGAAAATCGTCGTCAATCGGTTAGACAGCCGCAACTTCCTCCATGGTGTCCAGAGGGATTAACTAGGACACAGAAAAGAAGGCTACAGCGGGAAAGACGGGAAGAGTTGAGCAAAGAGGAGAATTCTGCTAAGTCCGGAGATCAGCAGCAGTTGGATCCTAAAGGAAAAGGCCATCGGCAGATGTTAATATGGTATTTATATTGCCGATGGAGTTCCTTGCACATTTTAGTGATGATGAGGGAGTAGATTTAACCGACCAGATAGCTTAGTTGGCTCTGGATCCGATGACAGCTATCTTTGAAAAACCCGCTGATAATGAGAGACAACATCTTAAAACTTTGTTTGTCAAAGGCAGGGCCGATGGGCAGTCGATGACCAAGATACTTGTTGATGGTGGGGCTGCTATCAATATTATGTCGTACGCAGTTTGTTGGAAACTTGGGAAAGGAGATCAAGACTTGACCAAGACCGATATGATGCTGAAGGACTTTGAAGGGAATGTGTCTCCAGTCAAGGGAGCCATATGTGTTGAGTTGACCATCGGTAGCAAAACTTTGCCGATGACTTTCTTTGTCATCAGTGGAAAGGGTGCTTATAATCTACTATTGGGAAGAGATTGGATCCATGCCAATTGTTATATCCCATCTACAATGCACCAATGTTTGGTTCAGTGGGTAGGTGACAAGATTGAGATTGTCCCAGGAGATTCTTCATATGTCATCGCATCGGCAGAGGCAGATACTTATGAAAGGACTAGATGCATCTCCGGGGAAATTTGGGAGAAGGATTTTCTCAAGGTTGCCGATTACGAAATTCCACCGATCCAAGCAGTCGGTTATGATGAGGAGTTTTAATGGATAGGTTCGCCGATGATGGAAAATTAGGCCACGGGTTTACATCGGCTGATGATTTAGTAGAAGTAGATATAGGTAATGGTGATAGGCCAAGGCCTACTTTTATTAGTGCTAAGTTAGATTCTGAGTGTAAGCAACAGTTGACCGATTTGTTAAAGGAATATAAGGATTGCTTTGCTTGGGATTATACTGAGATGCCTGGTTTAGACCCATCAATCGTTGAACATCGGTTGCCTATCAAATCTGGATTTTGGCCACATCAGCAGCCAGCTCGCCGATGTAATCCTAATTTTCTTCCTGATATTAAGGCCGAAATAACTAAACTTATCGAAGCTAAATGTATTTGGCAGTGTCGGTATGCCGAGTGGATTTCCAATGTCGTTCCAGTTTACAAGAAAAATGGGAAGCTTCGAGTTTGCATTGATTTCAGGAATCCTAACAAGGCTACGACGATGGACGGTTATCCAATGCCAATTGCCGATTTGCTAGTTGATGCTGCGGCTGGACATCGGATTATTAGCTTTATGGATGGCAACGCAGGATTTAATCAAATATTCATGGCCGAAGAAGATATTCCAAAGACTGCGTTTAGATGCCCTGGTCATGTTGGGTTGTTTGAATGAATAGTCATGACCTTTGGCTTCAAAAATGCTGGTGCTACCTATCAGAGGACTATGAATTTTATCTTTCATGAGTTCATCGGCAAGCTGGTGGAAATTTACATTGATGATGTGGTGGTTAAGTCTAGGGATTTCACAAAGCATCTTGCCGATCTACAAAAGGTGTTAGAATGCACAAGAAAACATGGTTTGAAGATGAATCCTAATAAGTGTGCATTTGGTGTATCGGCAGGGCAATTTCTTGGTTTCATGGTGCATCAGAGAGGAATTGAAATTAGCAGGAGGTCTATTGATGTTATCAACTAAATAGTTGCTCCCACCAACAAAACTAAACTTCAATCTCTGATCGGTAAGATAAATTTTATCAGGCGATTTATATCTAACTTGTCTGGTAAAATTTGTGCTTTTAGTCCTTTACTTAAGTTGAAAGCCGATCAAGAGTTTGTGTGGGGAGAAGAGCAACAGTCAGCACTAGATGAAATCAAGAACTATTTGATAAATCCTCCAGTTCTAATTCGACCTCAACAAGGGAAGCCTTTCAAATTGTATTTGTCTACCGATGGGATGGTCATCGGTTCAGCTCTAATTCAAGCATTTGAAGGGAAGGAACGTGTGATTCATTAATTAAGTAGAAGACTGATTGATGCTGAGACTAGGTATTCGGCGATTGAAAAGTTATGCTTATGCTTATACTTTTCATGTGTTAAGTTGAAACATTATTTGCCATCGACCGAATGCACTGTTATATGCAAAGATGATGTAGTCCGATATATGCTATCTATGCCGATTATGAGTGGTAGAATCGGCAAATGGATTTTGGCACTGTCAGAATTTGATCTACGTTACGAATCGGCTAAGGCAGTCAAAGGGCATATTATGGCCGATTTGGTGACTCAGCATTGCGGTGCAGTGGGGACTTTGGAAATTGTCCCTTGGACGCTCTTCTTTGATGGATCCACGTGTGACCGGAGGGACAGGAATCAGCATAGTACTAATTTCTTCTCAAGGAAAGAAGTATGAGTTCTCTCTGCCGATTGTTGCCACGTCGACAAATAATCAAGCCGAATATCAGGCTTCGATCAAAGGGTTGAAATTGTTGAAAGAGGATCATGCAGATGCTGTTGAAATCTTTGGTGGTTCTATGTTGGTTATAAATCAATTGGCTGGGATTTATGAGTGCCGAAGTGAAGTCTTGATAACCTATTATGAAAAAAGTATGCAATTATTGAAGGAATTCAAGGATTTCCGATTAGAGCATGTTCCTTGATTGCATAATGAGGAGGCTAATCGGTTGGCTCAGCATTACTCGGGATATCAGCCTATCTTAAATGTATTATCGGCAATTAGTGCCGATGATTGGAGAAAGGAAATCATTGAGTATTTAAAGGATCCATCTAAAAAGGTTGAGAGGCGAGTCAGGTTTCAAGCTACCAAGTATGTACTCCTTGGAGATGAATTATATTATCAGACAATACATGGAGTTCTTCTCAAGTGCTTAGGCTAAAAGTTTGATGGGTTAGATCCATGAAGGAGTATGTGGAGCGCATCAGTTGGCTTTTAAGATGAAATAGATGATTAGGAGAAATGGGTATTATTGGCCGACTATACTCGAGGATTGCTTTAAATATTTCAAAGGATGTCAAGGATGTCAGAAATTTGGCAATATTCAAAGGGCACCCGCATCGGCCATGAATCCCATTATTAAGCCTTGGTCATTCCGGGGATGGGCTATTGATCTAATCGGCCAGATTAACCCACCATCAAGCAAGGGGCATAAGTTCATCTTAGTTGCCACTGATTATTTTACTAAGTGGGTTGAAGCTATTCCTTTGAAGAAAGTAACATCGGCTAATATGATTGATTTTGTGAAAGAGCATATTGTTTACCGATTTGGTATTCCTCAAACAAATACTACCGATCAGGATACTATGTTTACATCGGGAGAGTTTGATGAATTTGCAATCGGTATGTGGATTAAAGTGTTGAATTCTTCTCCTTATTATGCTCAAGCCAATGGGTAGGCCGAGGCGTCTAACAAAGGAATTATTAAGCTCATCAAGCGAAAGATTGAAGAAAATCCTAGGAGGTGGCATGCATTATTAAATGAAGCTTTGTGGTCATATCGGATGGCATGTCATGGATCGACCAAAGTTTCACCTTATCAATTAGTATATGGACACAATGTAGTGTTACCAAGGGAAATTAATACTGGATCTAGGCGAGTATCTTTTCAAGATCAATTGACTGCCGATGATTATGCTACTTTGATGAAAGATGAGTTAGATGATTTAGCAGGACATCGGCTGAGGGCTCTGATAAGTATAGAAGAAAATAAAAAGAGAGTTGCTAGGTGGTATGATAAAAAATTAAAAGCTAAGGAGTTTACCGATGGAGATTTGGTATGATAACTAATTTTACCGATTGGGACTAAAAGTTCAAAGTTTGGCAAATGGTCTCCTAATTGCGAGGGTCCTTATCGGATAAATCGGTCTGCTCCTGGTAATGCTTATATTTTTTAAACTCTTGAAGGAGTTGAATTTCCCAGGGCATTAAACGGAAAATATTTAATGAAGTATTACCCAAGCATTTGGGTTGATGCATGAAAGTTTAAGTGCCGATAACACTCCTATTGGCTGGATTAAGATGTATCTGGGACTGAGCATGATGTTTTAAAGGATGCCGATAACAATCCTATCGGCTAGACCAAAATGATCAGAAGTTTTTAAAGGCAGAGCAAGACAAGTTGCCGATGAAGAACTCTTGCATTTAGCAAGGACTTGATGGCCGATATGGCACGCAGGCGGATTTGGTCGGCTTCTTCTATCTCCCGGATGTCTTCATTGGCAGAGCCTTCTATTGGCTTCAGCTTCTTTATCTGCAGCGCCTTGCGGGCCTGGATGTTCCATTCTTACTGCAAAGTCTTGAGCATCTCGTGTAGTTGGCTTTCTTCTTGTTGAGCTTGGGTCAGGGCTTCTTCAACTTGTTTAAGCTCAGCTAGTAAAGCCTCCCTTTTGGCCGATAGGGTGGAGATCTTTTGCTTCAATTCATCTCCTGAGGACTGCAGGATGCCAATGCTTTTATGTTTCTCATCAGCGAGACGTTACACTTGCATTATTTCCTCTGAGAGTTGGGCGTGGGAGGCTCTATCGGCAAGACGCTGGGTCACCTTTTGATACTGGAGTTGATGGCTTTCTAAGTGTGCAGCCTAGAAAAGGATCTCCTCGGCATCGGCTGGAATTTGACCTCGAAGGGACTTGAACAGGGCCTTGGCGGATCGGAGTCATCGACCAATTGGGCCGTATCTTGGTGCAGTAAGGCCAGCAAGTCTTCCAGTTTGGCTTTTACTTCTACCGATGAGATCCCTATCGCTTGAGAAGAGCTTGCTTCCTCGCCCTCATCATCGGAAATCTCGATGGCGAAGGAAAACAAACTGTCCGGAGAGTCTTGTTCCTGGAAGGAAAAGTGAGATAGGTTATTTGATGATTAGATATTAATAATATAAAGAATGGAAATCAGATGACTTACTTGCTTCAAGGCTATTTCACGCCTCTGGTTGGTTCGTGCCACCGGTACCACAGGTTGATCGGCTGGAGTTGCCGATGGAACAACGTCAACTGGGAAATAATAATGATAGCTATAAATTGGAAAAATAAATCCATCGGTGATGATTTTATGGACGATACTTTATCTTGAGGGGGTGCAGAGCTTGTCTGGTCTGAAGAAACTACCGATGATATGATTGGATCCACTGGATCGGCAGTCTGCTCAAGCACATCGGCTGGTACTTCTTGTAGTTGAGGTGGAGACGGTGCTTGCTGTGTCTGGACTTCTGGTGAAGAAGGGGATGATTCCATGTGAATCGACAACACTCTAGGAGGAGAAGAAGGTGGTGTTGTCTTCTGGCGTTTTGGCTGCGTCTTAGTGCTCTTGGGGGTCTTTGTCTTGACTTGACTGGACTGGTGGGCATCGGCACTTGTTTTTGTACTTTTGCTCTTTGCCGATTTGCCAATTTGCTATTACAATAGCGAAATTTCATAAGACCAAATGTATAACAGAATATTAATGAAATTTTGCTAAAACAAGTGAAAGTTACCGATGAGGTTCCCATAGCAGTAGATGTGTCCTGAAAAGATTGTGTGAGTATAGAATGGAGTCGATAGAAATTGAGGAAATCAAAGATTTACCTTGAAAGCTTGTGCTAAGGTAGCTGCGGTGACCGATGGAGATGTCTTTGCTCGCCTGGTGGTTATTTTTTGAAACGCACATTCCGGTGCATTTGAGCCGCCAGGCTTGGTGCATTGTTGCCGATTAGAGAAATCGGGCCTGATGGAAGGAGCTCGATCGGCTTTCCGCTCCTGCTGACTGTCGGTGGTGTATCGTCAACCTGTTCAAAAGGGAGGAAGTAAGTTACCGATAAGGATAAAAGTAATAAAAGGATTGAAGCATCGGTTGAAGACTTATAGTGTTTTCGGGGACTTTATACTTGGGGTCGATGATACCACGGTATGTGAGAGCCGATGTACAGAACATATGCTCTTTCCACTCCTCCCACCACTGTTTGTATGCTTGAGTAATGAAGAGAGCTAGGATCCAGGCCGATAGATCAATGTCTAACGTATCGGCATTTTGTGGGAGTTGGGATATTCTGATCCATTCAAGACCGCTGGTTATGGTCTCCCTTGGCTTCACCACGTCGGCATAGTAGAGTGCAATCGGCAGCTGTCCAAAGGCCAGTTGACGAGCCAGTGCCGATGGATTGTAGAACTCATAGGTGAAGTTAGAAGTTTTCCCACTACCAAAGAAGTTCACTGGTATAGCTCTCGGAGTGATAATTGCCATCATCAGATCATGGTCCTTATTGAGGGCATCAACAAAGGGGTGGAAAGTGAGCGGGAATCTGGTTTCCGGATGCTCATAAGGCATCCATGCCCGCTGGTCTTTGGCCAGACCCTCATAGAGAGTCTGGAAGAATCGACTGACCTGGTCTTCATTGCCACCGGTACCAGGTAGGACTATGGCGGCCTCACCATAGTTCAAAGGGGAGCGAGTTGTCGATTCTTCCTTGTCCAATTCATAATCTTCGGCTATGTCTCTAGGAAAGTGCTGTGCAAATAGATTGAATCCAAGGCGCTTATGCATATGAACGCTGAGCCACATATTGATGAACCACCAAGGTCCCCCTAAGATGCCGATGGATTGGCCTAGCAAAAGTTTCTTGGCTACTTGATGAAGAAGATGATAAACAGAGCCTAACAAGTATCAGCCGAGGGGAAAACGACCACCGCCGGCTAATTTCTCTCCTACCGATAGATAAACGGAAGTTGGTCCTGCCGATCGGCCGCAGAATACGAACTTATCTAGCCACATATTCAGAAAAATGGCGTGCTCCCTTTCCCCAACAGGTCCTATTTTTTGGTACTTCTGAATGTACCCAGACCAACCGCTGATGCTGCGAGTTTCCACTTTAGAGCTAGGTTTATTATCAAACAGATTACTGTTATCGGCAGTTGATATATCTAAACCAGTGAGCATGAGCACATCGACAAGAGTAGGAGAAGCAGGACCATGTGCAAATACAAACGCATTAAGGGTGTCTGACCAAAAGTATGAAGCAGCTATCAATAGCGATTCATTCCTCTCCATATCGGCAATGGATAGCCCAATGCATTGGTCTAATTTCCGTTCACCCCATTGGACTTCATTTGAGTTGCCGATTCTCAGGAACCAATCTTTCCATCCCTTGGTGGGACTGGGCCAGGAACGGAAAGCGTCTTTCCACAGATCTAAGGAGAAATTCTCGGCTCTAAAGGGGATCCTATTTGTCTCTGCATTTATCAGATCAGTGGGATCTGGGTTTCCCAATGGGCCAAGACACTGAAAGTGGGGTTGATCGGTAGGAATCACGATTTTATCGGCCAATTCCTAAAGGGTTTGAAGAT
>Ga0182004_10004330_pt1 | contig 11430 bp, 9 predicted proteins | sample Sormic07211540_1_FD_120479 | JGI IMG/M metagenome (GOLD analysis project Ga0182004, IMG submission 120479) | Endophyte microbial communities from Sorghum bicolor roots, Mead, Nebraska, USA - 072115-40_1 MetaG | ecosystem: Host-associated > Plants > Roots > Unclassified | place: USA: Nebraska...
GATTGGATGTTGAGCATGGATCAGCCTCAGTTCACGGGGCATATTTATAGTAGTCGCTGCTGCAGACTGGATTATTCTTGGAGTTGGAGGCGAGGGGGATAAAGGAAAGGGGTTGTACACGTTGACTTGCGTGTGTGAAGAAGAATGAGCTAGGCCTGGCATCACATTGTCATGGCAGGGTTGTTAGGCCCGTTGGCAGACTACTACTAGATAAATGCGTGCAGGTAGAAGAAAGGATTATATAGATTCTCCGAGCATGGGAAGCAGATCTATAGAAGTACCTGAGAATATAATCACGTTTCCATGCATGTTGGCTTCTACTGGCTCAGTGCCTCATGGTGAAAAAAAAAACTCATGTGCAGCTTATTAATACCACTTCTATATTTCAGTTGCCTATTTTTTTTTTTGTTATGGGAAAACTCGATCTACAGCACTCAAGTGTTTCTCAAGCTCTCAACAGTCTAGATTCAATCTCTTCTAAAAAATCCAGCCGCTCCTCCCCCTCTTCTCTTCTCCAAGTCCCGTGGGCTTAGAAGAGGCTCGGGGGACCAGGCCGACCAGACAGTGGGGACAACGGGAGGACGACGGTAGAGGCGCCGTCTAGGCTAGGTCAGGCCGGTGGCACCCATAGCCTTGACGGCGGTAGGATCGTAGACACTTTAGGGTCTCGTCGACGAGACCTGTGCTGCGGGCAGGGCGGCCGGCGGTGGCGCGTCAAGAGAAGGAATAAGAACAAAGAAAGAAAGAAGTACTCGAGCACTCGGTAGACAGACCCTTTTTGTTATTGTTGAGACAATATGTAATTTTGTCATTATATATATGACTATAGAAAATAATCTAGTACAACTTATCTCTTGTGAGTTGGTTCTTTTTAATTGATTATTAATGGTCTAAAAGTTTAGAAAAACAGTTAGACACCTAAACTGAAGTACATCAAGTCCATATCAATAAGTGCATTCACGTGAGCGTCTGAAAACCTCTTTGGCGTGGACACATACGTCAGTTCAGTTATTCATATGCACACGTAGGAGCGCGTGTCGTCGTCGTTGTGTGGTTGAGGCGCCGTTGTGGTGAACGAACGAAGCCGCCACACGTCGTCGTCGCCCATCGATCTTGAGATCTTCGTCAATTCGTCGTCGTCAGCTGGCCACGTAGGCACGTATATGTCATCGAGCTCTCTGTTGCCGCATGACCTTCCGTGCTCCCAATGCAACTCCATCGATCCCTGCTGCCAGGGAATGACGAGAACGCCATGCATGAGAGTGCATAACGTCTTTCCCCTTCCCTCTCCGTCACAGGTTTTGTTGAGACGAACGACGACGTTAATTGCCGATGGGTGGTCATAGCTTAGCTAAGGGTAGGCAGGCAGATGGATAGATCGAGGGTGTACGCCATGCATGGCCATGATACATGCATGTGCATGTGATCGCTCCGGCGTTATTAATTAGCAGTTCATGGGTTCATCAACGACGATACCGGCCGGCCTTAAATATAATGATTTTTATTACTATTAAACGTGCGCGCGTACGTCTTCCAGTTCCAGCAGCTTCACGTACTCAATTAATCTCAAATTATAAAGACGTTTGATTTTTTTATACTAAGTTTGAACATTCATCTTATTCAAAAATTTATACAAAATTTCACTTTTTTGTCGTGGCTTGGTTTATTAATACAAATTCTACAAAAATGACTTAAATTTGACTCTGTTTGTATAAATTTTTTGAATAAAACAAGTGATCAAACTTAAGATAAAAATGTCAAACGCCTTGTAATTTAAGATTTGAGACGAAGGAAGTACTCCCTCCGTCCCCAAATACTACTATTTCTAGCAGATTTCAAACAAATTAGTGTGGCAAACAAAAGACCATTCTACCATCAATTAATTTGGGTTCCACCATTTAATCATGCATGTTAAGCCATGGTTCTCTGGTTCCAACGAGCTACATTTAATGCTAACTAAACAGACTCAACCAATTATCATGCGCCAAAGTACTACTCCCTAGAAGAAATTAAATGGGCTGATGGACTGAGTATGCTAGTAGAAATAACAGTATTTGTGGACAAAATTTTCTCATAGAAATAGCAGTATTTAGGAACGGATGGAGTATGTAAAGTGGAAGCTGCCGTACCCGTACTGCGCGCCAAGAAGAATCGTCATACGTGCTTCTCGCTCCCACGTAACAGCCGCTAATAAATGTTGATGTGTCTCCGGCGGCGGTTTAACCGTTGCCGGCCGGGAGCGCCAAGGCTTTGGCCTGGCCGGCAAGTGAAGGGACCCAACAAAATGCAAAGAAAAGAAAAGTTCGATGACTCAAATAAATGCATTTTGATATTTAACGAATGAAACTGAGCCCAATGCAAAATGTAAGTTTAAATACTAAAATGGTTACTTTGATAGTCTCCGATAAAACTACGCCCAAAAATAAACTTTGGGGCCGAAACAATTATTTTAAATATTCAGGGACAAAATTGAGCGTTAGACGATAGATTTAACAAAATTGATACTGTGATACTATGATCACGAGCCGATGGGTGGCTTGGTACCTTTGCCGATGACCAATAGTTATAGCAGCTAATCGAGAAGGAACCAAACCAAACACGCGAAGGAACGAGAGAAATCATCACTGGCTCCATAGGTGCAGACTGTTCGGGCTAAGGCGACAGGCTGTCCATGGCTAGGATGCTGACTCTCCGAGACAGGATGTCGGACTGTCCACCGGTCAAAAACAAAAAAAGACACAGGCCTTGTTTAGTTTTGAAAAATGAAAAAATTTCGGTATTGTAGTACTTTTGTTTGTTTGTGACAAATATTATCCAATTATAGACTAACTAGAATCAAAAGATTCGTCTCGTGATTTACAGCTAAACTGTATAATTAGTTTTTGTTTTCGTCTATATTCAATGTTTCATGCATGTGCCACAAGATTTGATTTGACGGAAAATCTTTAAAACTTTTTAGTTTTCAGGGTGAACTAAACATAGCCACAGACCAAAAACAGTTCTATAGCTAGTGGACCGTGATCGTCGGACTATCTGGGATTTATAGTCGGATTGTCCGCCATTCAGTGCAGTGCAGCATGAACACCTAAGGCCCTGTTTAGTTTGCCCTCTAAAATTTTTTCATCCATCCCATCGAGTCTATGGACACATGCATGGAATATTAAATGTACATAAAAAAATAAACTAAGGCCAGTCTCAGTGAGGGTTTCACCAAGATGTCATGCACATTTATTAGAGCGTCATGTCAGACTTTTTGCATGAAACGAAGAGGAGCGAGAAGGAAATAGTTCCGCTGGCGTTGTTTCCCACACGGTGAAACATAATGAAATCCCCACTGAGGACTAAAACGTTTCACCATCTTGCATGCGATCCAATCATTTTGCAGTAATTAAATGTTTTGCCCAGTCTAGGAAACATCAAGGTGAAACTCATGCATTGTGGAGGTTGTTTCATTGATGCTCTGTCAACAGATTTGTTTTGGAAACAGTGCATTGAAACGGGCCATTGAGACTGGCCTAATTACACAGTTTGGTTGAAAATCGCGAGACGAATCTTTAAGCCTAGGCCTTGTTTAGTTCGCCAAAAATTTTGCAAAATTTTTCAGATTCTCCGTCACATCAAATCTTTAGACGTATGCATGGAGTATTAAATATAGATGAAAATAAAAACTAATTGCACAATTTGGTCGAAATTGACGAGAATCTTTTGAGCCTAGTTAGTCCATAATTGGACAATATTTGTCAAATACAAATGAAAGTGCTACTATTTCTATTTTGCAAAAATTTTCGGAAGTAAACAAGGCCCTAGTTACTCCATGATTAGCCTTAAGTGCTACAGTAACCCACATGTGCTAATTACAGATTAATTATGCTTAATAGATTTGTCTTGCAGTTTCCTGACGAGCTATGTAATTTGTTTTTTTATTCGTTTCTAAAAACCACTCTCGACATTCTTACTACACATCCGATGTGACACCCAAAAAACTTTTATCAACAATCTAAACAAGGCCTAAGAGAAAAACCTTGTGAACAAACTTGCACGAGGCTGGCGGATTGTCCGTGCTTGAGGGCCGTACTGTCCGCACCTGGGCTTGAAGCGAAGCGCGAGGCTCGCTTGTGCTCAACCCCGAGTGGCGGACTGTCCGCGGGTAGTCCCTGAACCATCCGTGAACATGAACAACACAGAAAACAGAGCCCTAAGAAAATCGACTCCTTCCTTGGTCCACTCTATTTGCGACCAAAACAACACCAACTGTCACCAAACTTGGTACACAAAATTACAAGGCAGTAGGGGAGCTATCTCTAAGAGCTCATCGCTCAATTTGAAGCCAATCAACGAAAAATCGAAGAAGAACAAAAAAACACCCAAAAACTGCCTGAAGAACTTGATTCGTTCCGATCTATGAACTCGTGAGGATTTGGTCGAATTCATCTAGTGGAGAAGATCAACTCACGTCATACTTCACCCCAAAACAATCGGTTTGAAACGAAGCACCCAAAACTCAAGATCCAAGCTACACAGAGAGAGGGGAAGGGGAAAAACGTGAAGAACACAAACGTGATTCACAAAAGCTCGTCACAAATCCAATGAGAGTACTCAATCTCTTCTAAGACTCCAATAATCATGACTACGATATAATTTTATAATACTTATACCAAAAACAAATATGGTTACAGCTCTCTCAGACTGAATTGTACTGTATCTGTGACATATCATCATATCCGTGCTTGAATTTCAAAGGCAACTTTAAGTGACAACATGCTTGCCATTCTTCCGATTCTACACTACCTTACCTGACCACGTGGCGCCAAGTTAATTGCATTTGACAGCCTTGTATGTTGCGCACAAGTGAAAAATAAATGTCTGGTAATGATGCAAGCAATGTTGAAACTTTCAACAGACATATAGGGAATAGTTCTGAACTTTCAATAGCCACAAGTAAAAATGTCTGGTAATGTCTTCGGAATCTTAAAAATGTATAGTTCTGAACTTTTTTGTAGGGAATAGTTCTGAACATCTAGGGTATAGGGATTGCAAACATATAACCCATCATGGTATTTTTCAGATCGTTGAGTATTTATTTAGGTCCTTCTAAATTGACCTGTCCATTTATTTATTCAAAACAATAACAGTGTAGTATATATCATCGTCTGACGTCTGGGCATTTACATTACTATATATCTTTTTTTTTAAAAAAACTACATTACTATATATTTACCACCACGTCTCCTCGTAGAAATGTGCTTTCATGGCTGAGGGGTGGGTTTAGTTCTTTCAGATATGGAGGCCCACATCAGTTTTTTGTTTTTGTTGGTGCCCTTCTAAAGTTGACTTCCTCGGCCCACACCATCCTGTTGCCATCCTGAGAGCCGGGCTCTGTTGTTGTGGCCCATATATCCTGAGGTGTTCCATTTAATCGTGTGTTCTGGTCCGCTAGATTTCGTGTGCCACATGTCGGACTCGGTCTCGGACTCGGGACTCCAGTTCGAGTCGGACGCGACGAGGCCCCCTGCTTCTCGCCTTCGAATTGCACCGAGACCGATTCTTATTTCTTGCCACAAGAGAAGCATCCCGCAGAGCCATATTATAACAACTCCAGTACTCCACCACGAACCAAGCAATCTTGCTCGACATGAGTTTGAAACCCAGCAATAATCTGCGCTTGCCTCGCAAAAACCTCACAGTCCCGAGTTCTTGTTTGGCTTGCTTCCAACCGTGCCCGTCCGCCGTCGTTCGTCCAAGCCGCCTCAGACTCCAGTAGTCACATCACACACGACCTGCTGAAGCTAGTGTTCATGGCGTCCCTCCTCGCGCTGCTCCTTGTGTCCGGCGCTTCCAACGGCACCTCGTCTGACGGCACCAGCTACCTGCGCAGCTCAGGTGCCAGCGGACCCGCCGCCGCGCCCAGGAGCAGCAGCAGGTCGCTGGCAATGGCAATGGCAATGGCAATGGCATCATCGTCTCACCACCAGAGCGTGTTCAGCCTCGACAGCTACGGCGCCCGTGGCGACGGGAGGCACGACGACACGCCGGCGCTGGAGAAGGCGTGGGAGGCGGCGTGCGCCTCGCCACGGCCGGCCGTCGTGCTCGTCCCCAACGGCGGGCGCTACCTGCTCAAGCTCGTCACCCTCCGTGGCCCGTGCAAGTCCAGCGTCACGCTCACGGTGAAGGGCACGCTGGTGGCGTCGCCGGACAGGGCGGACTGGAGCGACAAGGACAGGAGGCACTGGATCGTGTTCCGAAGGGTCAACAAGCTCACCGTCAATGGCGGTGGCACCATCGACGGCAATGGCCAGAAATGGTGGCCACACTCGTGCAAGATCAACAAGACTCTGGTAAGTAGTGTAAGCTTGTGCTTTACTAGGAGGTGAGTGCATGTCCTGACTTTTTAGCTGAATTGGCTTTCTCTTTTCTTCAGCCTTGCAAGGTAGCTCCAACGGCTTTGTCATTCCACCACTGCACGAATCTGAGAGTGGACAATCTGAAAATTATGAACGGCCAGCAAATGCACATGTCAGTCGAGGATTGCACGGATGTGGTATTAGCACGGTTATCCATCACAGCGCCGGCCAGGAGCCCTAACACTGACGGCATCCACATCACTCGGAGCAAAAATGTACGGGTCACAAATTGCAAGATCAAGACTGGTAAGTAGCATGCATGTCCACGTTTCACATCATATGGAATATATGCATTGTGTCTTCAGGCTTCAGCGAACTTAGATTTGTTTTTTTTTTCCTGTTGAATTTTACAGGGGATGACTGCATGTCAATCGAGAACGGGACTCATAACCTTCATGTCTCCAAAGTGGTTTGTGGTCCGGGGCACGGGATCAGCATCGGAAGCTTAGGAGACGACAACTCACGAGCTGAAGTCTCTGGCATTACCATAGATTCGGTGCAACTATATGGCACGACAAATGGAGCACGCATCAAGACGTACCAGGGAGGAAGTGGGTACGCCAAGGACATCACGTTCCAAAACATGATCATGTACGGTGTCAAGAACCCGATAATCATCGACCAGAACTACTGCGACAAAGCTACGCCATGCGCTGAACAAAGATCAGCGGTGCGGGTTAGCAATGTTGTCTTCAAGAACATTAGAGGGACAACCATCACCAAGCATGCCATCAAGATGAACTGCAGCAAGAATGTCCCATGCCAAGGAATTACCTTAAAGAACATTGACATGAAACTAAAGGGCGGCAAGGGCAACATAGATAGCACATGCCAGAATGCCAAGTGGAGAAAATCTGGGTTTGTTCACCCACAGCCTTGCATTGCCACAAAGTAGGGGGGCAAGTGAACTTAGTTGCTTGTACTTTGTAGCATGTACATATGGAGTGTAGAGGCACCTAGCAATACTCAGGTACACATAACACATGTTCCTAAAGAGTATTCATTAATTGGATCATTCATGTGAATTTCCTGTATCTTCTTTTATTGAAAGCAGCAGCAGTTGATGTTTCTAGGAATACATGCCCTGTTATAGTAAATCCAATGTCCTGAAGTTAAACAAAAACAATCCAATGTCCTGTAAGGTTACATGCAGCTTGAGATATGTGGCCTGCAATGCGTGGATGGTGTGGAAAAATGGAAAAATATAAAGACCTCCTGACGAATTCAAGTAGATCTCTGAACTCTGAAGTGAACCAAAGCTTTCATTATTCATACAAATTACAAGGTAAAGTCTTTTTTGCTTCCTCTAGAGCAACTGTAGAGACTTGGGAGGGCAAAACAGCATTGTTAACACCTCACATATTAATTGCCTGAACACTGCCCAGAGAAATATATACTCTCTACTAAAACTCTGATTATATACAACTGACTGACTGACTGACTGACTGACTGATAGAGAAACCCAGAGTATTCTACCTAATATAAGGAGCTAAGCTTGATCAGCCGATCTTCTCTGTGTTGGTGTCATCAGTTGGCCAGATGACCGTCTCCATGAGCCGCTCTCGCATCAGCGTCAGGTTCTCATCAGAAATCTTCTCGTACGTGTTTGCGTGGTCATATTTCTGACAAACAGATTATAATCCAGAACCCAACCAAAATGTCAGACATCATATACGTCGGCAATAGGCAGGCTACAGCAGCACTTGCTTATCGATGGTTTGTTACCTTGATCCATTTTCCATATAGGTGAAGCCTAGTAATCATCACTCGCTCTGCAAGCTCCTGCCTCTCCTGCAAAATAAGCAGAGGCAATTGCGTGAGCTCCATTCGTAGCTGCAGAAGATCCGCACAAAAATCTTGTGTGTGGATTTAGGTGTAGTGTGTATATACCTTGCTGAGAGCACGGAGGAAGTGTTTGCCGTCAGTAGGTTTGTTGACAGCAACGAAGCTACAGAAAATGGGAACGAAGAACATGCATGTTTACACAACCGTGAGCAGGGAGAATTCAGAGTAGAACAGAGAGGATTTGTTTGCTATTATTACTTGTAGAACCAACGGTAGCTTGGTGGGTTCAACTCGTATAGCTGGGTCAGCACGGTCCTCACGGCTTTGTAGGTGAAGTAGTTCATCAGTTGCTGCAACCACAAACACCAGAAGGAAAGTTCAGTTCAGAAAAAAAAAGGTCAGCCGAAAGCAAGCGCCTTGAATTTCTCCGAATTGAAATGAACCAAACGAATTTGGTCTCAGAAAATCAGAACAAATCCTACGTTTTTCCCTCGATCTCGTTGCTACGTTTCAAGAACATTACGATGCTTTCTCTGCGTTTAGCCTGTCGATCAGCACAGCTGATGACCAAGAAGTGCAAGAACCGGTACAAGAAAATCTATCCCAAGTATTCAACAAAGCTGATGGAAATTAGGTGCAAGAACCTAGTTTAGTTTGACGTACCCGCTGGACGTCGTCAAAGGAATCCTCGTACTGTCCCGCGAGGTTGCAGACGATGGCGAGGCCGCCCCCCTTGCTCCTGCTGCTGCTCCGTCTCTGCTGCCGCCTGAGCGCCCAGACCGAGCACGCCGGGCGTCGAGCCTTCCTCCTCCAGTCGCCGGCGAACAAGCCGGTGGTGCTGCCAACCCCTGACCCTCTCAGCCCCGCCACGCCGACGGCCGCCGGCGTCACCTGGACTCCGGCCATGCTGCTGTCTGTGTACCTGTGTTTTCTTGCAGCAGCCGCAGCTGGTTTCCCCTGTAAACCTGGTCGACGATCTGGGGAGCAGCTAGCAGCGGCGGTGCGGTGCGGTGTGGTATAAAAGAAAAGAAAAGAAAAGAAAAGAAATCCAAGTGGCGCAGGGTAGAAGAGGACTTGCAGTGCTGTTTCGCCTCCTCGCTCGCTCCGTCCGTCCTCGTGGCTGCCTCTCGCGCTGCCGTGGCTGCGTCCCCCTCTCACCAACCAAATTTTGTGAGGCCCAGGGCGCACGGCCGTGAGTCCGGCTGTCCGGGTCCGGCCGTCTTTTCGCGTCAGCGCCACTGGGCGAAGATTCTGACCGGAATCCAGGGCGGCCCCGGCGTGTCATGGACAGCTTTCCAGTTTGAGTTTCAGGAGGAGGCCACGGCAATTCCAGTTCCCCTGGCGCACCGCGTCCGATCAAGGCTGCGAGCACATGGAATGGAAGCTTGAGGTTCAAACAAAGGAACCGGTGTGCGAGCAAAACGGACGGCAAATCGCAGTGCACGGAGAAAACAGCATTTACAGTGGAGGACAGGCACGTTGTGTACGTATTTCTCATGGAGAACTGATACTCAATTAGTGCTCCACAACTAGTCAGCTGCCACCTGGAGGTCTGGGCAACAAATACAGTTCAGTGCATGACATTTTACAAATTTAAAAAAAAAAAACCCTCACCACAAAAAGACTGCCCATGACATTGGGTTGTACCACAAAGGAAACGAGTACTACCATACAATAATAATCCATAGCTTTCCACGACAACACAGATACAGCAAAATAGTAACATGAAAGGCAATAGCAAAATACAAATTTCAGAATCATAATATATGATCATGTGGATAGATAAATATAAAACCAGATGACCTGCCTCCAAAAGCAATCACCGTGATAAGTAAACTGCAACAAATGATAATGGCACAGAAGGCAGCCAAGCACCATCACTGCAATCAGTGCCTCAAGTTCTGCTAAAGACAAAGCAGAACACATTCACAGCACAAAGGCACAAAACTGTATCAACCAACACAAGCCTCAAAAAGCCTTCGCCGTGAAAAGACTATCGTGAGATAATTATGTAGCATTCATAAATAGTACCATAGTAAGTACCACAATCAAAAAATTGACAGTAAAGAACAACATCCAGGGCAAAACAGAACCCAAAGTTGACTCCCACAGTTCTTAACTATATTGAAAGCGCATTTAGACAACTCTCAATGAGTAGAGCTTTTCACTCAACCCATCCTAAGCCTCTGCTGTCTCAGTTGGAGCCTCAAGCACAAGACCCTTGGTGGGCTTTCCCAGAAGGTCTGTGAACTGCTGGAATGGAGTCATGGAGAATTTGGTCTGAGTCCAGAATTCAGGAGTAAGGAAGCCATAGGTCTTCATCAAGCAGTCGAAGGTCGCCTGCACATAACCAAAACAAATTACTAATAAATGCCACTGGATAGACATCTATATATGAATGTATGAATTAAATTGCAGCAGAACAAAAATACTAATATATTATATGTTAATAGGTCAACTGTTGCGTAACTACAAAACAAACTTAAGTTAGTTTAGAATTTTCGATACTCCATGACTCACGAGCTAAGTATATTTAACTTTAGATACCACACTGTTCACAAACTAATATCATACAAAATTCCAATACAGGCCATTAAGAAAAAAGAATCCGGTGCTAGAAAAGTAGCCACCCAATAATAAATGTCAAAACAGTTTAAAATTACAGCAAACTAGTACATCTAAATATGAATTGGAACCTAACATGAATGAGATTTTGACAATTAACATCCAATCCGCGAGCCTTTCAATATTTGACACTGACATCATAATGATGTGTAGAGAGTCAATCTGAGTCATTGACATGTGGGTCTGGGTGTCAAATTGTGGAAGGCTTTAGATGTCAATTAAATTCTCTGAATGAATTAGGCAAATCATAAGAACAATATACAGACAGTGTCCGCTGCAATTTTGTAATCGCATCAAGTACAGTTAATTGATCCTAGCATATGATACTTGATCAAGATAACACTACATGTTCAACATTTCACATAAATAAACATATTCAGCTCATCCTTGCATTCCATAATACCAGTCCTAAGGTGCAGAATTTGCGAATGACAAGTATAAAAGAAGCATCACATCATAATATGAATAAGAGCGTAATAGTACCTTGACGAAGTTGCCAAGGGTCTTAGTGGAGCCACGGGACGAGGTGAAGACATCCTCAATGCCAGCGAACTGCAGCACCTTCTTGGGCACACGCGCGGCGACGATGCCAGAACCCCTGGGTGCGGGCACCATGCGC
>Ga0182004_10004331_pt1 | contig 11427 bp, 12 predicted proteins | sample Sormic07211540_1_FD_120479 | JGI IMG/M metagenome (GOLD analysis project Ga0182004, IMG submission 120479) | Endophyte microbial communities from Sorghum bicolor roots, Mead, Nebraska, USA - 072115-40_1 MetaG | ecosystem: Host-associated > Plants > Roots > Unclassified | place: USA: Nebraska...
ACCATGTAAGGATCCATTCATTCCAACCGAGTTTAGCGCGTATAGATTGAGCCATTGTTTTAAATAAGACCAGACTTGCTTTGCGTAGGTGCAGTCTTTGCAAAGATGAGTTGGCGTTTCTGGATCCATTCCACATAGTTTGCAAATGGGATCATTTGCCCAATTACGTTTTATCAAGTTGTTGGCAGTTAGAATTTTCTTGTGCGGAAGTGTCCACGCAAAGAATCGGCATTTAGGTTTAGCTTGTGCTTTCCAAATTGGTGTCAATTTTAGCTTGCTGAAAGATCCTTCAAATTGGATGTTGTATTGGTTGTGTATTTCCCGTCTGCTGTCCATCTCCAACGAATTGTGTGCTCACTATTTTCCTCAAGTGTAGTTTCTTGTACTTGTTCCCCCCAATTTACATCACTAGTTGGATATGGATCATCATGCATGTTGTACAGCCTGCAGTGCTACACTGCTACCAGTTATTACCTGTTACAGATGCATATATCGCAAGTGATGCAAGTGATGCATTCCAGTTCTTATAAGAAATGTAATTAAGGTGAATCTTTTAATGTTGATGTTTAATACAGGAATGGCTAAAGGTCTAGTGGATGATACGGCTTAGGAGTTCCTGAACAAGGCAAACTGGAACGGTTTGCTTTTCTTCTTGGTGCAATTTTCTCAGACTTGAATTTGTTTCTCATCACATATAACGTCACCATTGTTTCTCATCACATATAACATCACATATAACTTGAACATGCTAAGACAGTGTTACTAGATCTAGAATGCGGTATATATGGATCACATTTAGCTGAATTGTTGTTGGACACTTTGTTGGTTTGAAGTTGGATAACCGTGGTGTATTTCCAGTTTCTTATGCTGTCAGTACGCAAGCAATGTATATTGTCATAACAAAATTTGTCATATCTTGACCAGTTGAATTCTTTTATTCCAATGCATATGCACTCATGTAGTTTACACTTTTGATGATTATTATGACATCTGTCCAGACATTTTTGGTACACTAATGATCTCTGACTTAACTGTTATTTACTTCCATGGATTGTCTGATGTCCATGATTCCAAATGTTCGGCATCACCGAGATATTTTTTTAAAAAAGAAAATCAAACTGTGGCATTAACTTAACATTCCTTTTGACCTGAATTCCTGTAGAAGTAGTTTTCTCGACATATTTGTTGAATTAAGATGTGTGGTAGCCGGTCCTAATAATAATGGCCTCTGTCGGCTAGGCTATGCTGCACACTCTCCATTCTCCAAATGGAAATTGCAACCTGGTGAGAAAGCTTTGGTACTAGCTAGAACATCTTTCTGCTTGGATTAGTTTTATTTTGTTTGAAAATGTGCTTGGATTGGTTTAAAGGATGATGCTTAGGCATGTACAGAAGTGATAATTGAAGTAGTACTTTTCTACATTGCACATTTTAATTGCTAATTTTGTTTTCAGCATCTATAGTCTCAGTGTCTTATTTTCGTCAGTCCTGTATATATATCAGTTCAGTGTAGTGAACCCCAAATATTCTATTCTCTAAAGGGATTATTATTTCCTGTGATTGAAGGTTTCGGTGGGGATGAACATGTCAATGCTTCAAATAATGAGTCCACAACAGCAGCATCAACTTGAAGTGCTGGGATTGGGAATACTGGCTGACCTTTTTGGCAGGTGAGGTTAAGTTGTTCATGGTGGTGATTGTGCCTAGGTCTTGTTTTCCTGCTGGAGGAAGGATGAATGCATAGTAGCAAGCCTCTTATACCTTATACACGGTTCTCCTCTGGTCTTGCAGGTTTAGGAAGCAATATGTGACCGACATCAAGTTACTACCAGAGGCGTGTTAGGATGTGGCATCACGTTCCATGGCGAGAACGCATGCTTGTGTGTTTAGTAGTAGTTTAGATAGTTTATCGCTCATGTCAGGTCGTCACGATGAACAATGGACATGTTATTCTTGGGAACTGGATCTCGTTCTGAGGCCTTGGATCGGTCGATGTCAGAGTGGTAGTATGGGAGGGTGTTTGGAACTGCTTCACGTTTTTTTTAGCTCCGTTCCACGTTTTTTAGCCAAACGGTTTCAACTCTATGCACTCAGTTCGAGAAAAAAGAGTGGAGCTGTGAGAGCACCTAAAGAAGTACTCCACAAACTCCAGTTTTTTATGGAGCTGTTCCACGGTGAAGTTTGTGGAGCAGTTCCTGGGACTGCTCCGCTCCACGTTTTTCAGCTTCGCTTCACGTTTTTTAGCCAAACGGTTTTAGCTCCACGCACTCAGTTCGAGGAAAAAGAGTGGAGTTGTGAGAGCATCTAAAGAGGTACTCCACAAACGTCAGTTTTTTGTGGAGCTGCTCCATGATGGAGTTTGTGGAGCAGTCCCAAACACCCCCTATATATGTGTTATCATACGGCCAGATAATTTCAGCTGCACGACAAATAGTATTTTGTCACTGGGGTGGATGGAACTGAATTGTGCTTAGGGTAGGCTGAAAAACAAGTTGACTGTTGTGTGATCTTTTGAATCCTAGAATGCTCGACGATTAAACTGTTTCGTGTTTTATTTTGCCAGGTTTATGTCATGTAGCTTGGTCGTCTACTTCTTGTGTGTCTGGCCTTGTTTAGTTCTAAAAAATTTTTAAGATTCTCCGTCACATAGAATCTTACGAGATATGCATAAAGTATTAAATATAGACGAAAATTTAAACTAATTACACAGTTTATCTATAAATCGTGAGATGAATCTTTTAATCCTAGTTAGTCTATAATTAAATAATAATTATCAAATAAAGCCGAAAGTGATACAGTAGCGAAACCTAAATTTTTTCGCGAACTAAACTAGGCCTAAATATCATGAGAATGAGAATGAATATCATAAGGGAGTGAATTGTTGGCCCGTCCCATCCCCGTCCCTTGGATGTTAGGACCTGTGTTTTTATTGGATGCGCCAACTAAATTTTAACTAGCTAAATTTAGTTGTTAAAGACTAGCTAAAGTTTAGATGAGTTTAGCTACTTTGATCAAGCTATGGCCAGCTAAAATTTAGATGAGTTTATTAGTCGGGGCATTCAAATACCCAGGTAAAATTTAACTAGAAGAACTTTTAGCTGGCTAAAATCTAGCTAAACTTTAGTTGGATGCATCAAACAGGCCCAGCTTAATTAGCTGCTCTAAGCGTTTGCTAATGTCTATGCCAATAATCCCCACCGTCCGGACGCCGTTTGACAAGAATGCCGATACCCGGCCGGCCCCCACCGTCAGCAGCTCAGCAGGAGCACCCAAACGGAACGGAAAAAGAGACGTGTCAAGTACGCTTCGTCCTCGACGTATCCTTCCTATATAAGCTGGCCGCCTGGCGTCCCTTCCCTTCATCTAATCCCCACCCGTCCAGTCCCTTCCATTCTCAAACAAGCCAGTGACCACCACCAAGCAAGCAACCATGGCGTCGTCGCCTCCCTCCGATGAATCTGATCCGTGGGTCATCCTCCGCACCGTGCCGCGCGTCGCCGTCCACACCTGGGACCGCGACCTCTCCTTCGACCTCGTCGACCCGCCGCGCCTCAGCTTCCTCACCGTCTCCACCCGCGTCTCCCCCGCGCGCCCGCGGGGCACCACCAGCAGCGTCATCAGGCTCCCCCGCATCGTCTCCGCCGACCTCTCCGCCAGCCTCTTCCTCACCCTCACGCCGACGCCGCACCCGACCGCGTCCAGTTCCAGCGCCGCAACGGACATCTGCTGCTTCGTCCTCGACGCCGCCTCTTCCACGTCCCACCGCGTCCCCGACCCTGCCCCCGGCTTCGCTCGGTCTCCGTTCGGCATCATCGCCGCGCCGGACGGCGCCAGCTTCATGGTCGTCGGCCTCCGGTGCCCGATCGGCAACGACAGGGGCTCGCTGCACTGCTTCTCGTCCCGGACTGGCGGCTGGGTCACCAAGGACGTCAACAACCCGCGCCCGCACCGCACCTGGACCTTCAGCGACGTCATCGCCCACGACGGCAAGCTCTGGTGGGTCGACTCCACCCCCTCCACCACCAAGGGGCTCCTCTACTGCGACCCCTTCGCCGACCAACCGAGCATGTCCTTCGTCCCCTTCCCGACCCACGTCACCGCCGTCGAAGCCAGAGCCAAAGCCACAGCCTACGACTACGTGCAGGTCGCCGACGGCAAGCTCCGCTGGGTCCATGTGTTATGTGATCTTGACGAGACGGTGGACGAGGCTCCGGTTCTGAATGGCGCGCCCCTCCTCTCCATCTATGCGCTCCTTGGTGGCGTCGACGGCGGCGGCGGCGGCTACCGGTTGGATTTCGAGTTGCTTCCGCACTGGCGCGGCGATTTCTCCTTCTGCTTCATCTGGGAGTCCGACACCTTCAAGGCGGCTGAGATGCCCAAGGTCGAGCAACCCGTGCTCGCGCTCATCGACCCCAACGACACCGACCTCCTCTACTTCTTCCTCGGCGGCTACATCTTCGGCTTCGACATCTTTAAGCGTGTGGTGCTGGGGTACGCACCGCACGGTATCGCCGATCCCCACGCCTCTTCTTCGTCCTCCCTTCTCGCTTGGAAGCTGCCGCCCGCGCTCGCCGCACCCGCTGCCCGCAGGTATGTATTGATGATCTGCTCAATTTCGTTCCGTCTCCGATCCGATCAATCAATTTCGTCACTGTTTCAGTTTCCCTTTTATTTCTGTCTCTGCTCTGCTCTTCTGTGCCTGTGCCTGTGCCTGTGCCTGTGCCTGTGCCGGTGCCGGTGCTGTGATATGCTGTATTAACTTGGATGATCGCTAGCTGTTGCCGCAGAATTGCTTGCTGAACGTGCACAAATATATCAGTTGTTTTGTGCTTTAATCGCACGCATGGTCATGCAGATGCAGGTAGATTCATACTCATGTCACCTTCATCTATACATGCCCTCTTAAACTAGACATTACTCCTAGCATTTCGTTTTATTTGGCTTTTCTCGAGTCCATGAAGGATGAAACTCCGATAGTCTGATCCATCCATGCGCCGCAGAATTGTGTTAGCTGGTTTTGTGTGTCACTGCCACGTATATGTCCAAAACGGGGCTGTTTGCTAGTTTAAAAATTTGTTCTCTCTTCTCTGTACGTGTGGGCCTAGTTTTGATCTGGAAATGTGATTATCCTTTTTTGAGGAACTATATATTGGTGTAACGTAGTACAACCTAATTAGTTGTTGCATGTTGTCTTCTAACTGATTCTGTATATGCACATGTTTTGAGTTGCTATATATTCACTGTCAAGTTCATCTGTTCTTAGAATGAAATAAAGACTTGGTTGAGTAGAGATTTTGAACTTTTGAAGATAGGTTCGAGTATAGAGCCTGCATAGATGCATATGTCCTGATCTCTCCTTCCACTACAAATATACATGGGCATTTCCCTTCGGAAAATGGGGTTTCTGATTCCTGAAACATCACTTGTTTAATTATTTTGAAAGTAGCAGTATAGGTATATACTGTACATACTTACATATGTCGCACAATGTTTTTGCCTGCTTATATGTAATCTAATTATAGTCATGATGCATGTAGATCATGTATGGTGCGGTACTAATTTGTAAGCTTCAGTCGAACTATCCAGGAAATAGCTAGTGTAGTGTAGGTTAAACTTATCTTCTCAAAAATAATAATATTACAAAAGCGTGATGTATATTCCTGCTTCTATGTGAAAGCTGCATGTAGATAGTGTATGACATGCATGATTGATTAGTAAATTTGATCATATACTGTAATGTCTTTGTTTTTACCTTCTATGCACATATTTGGAATTGTGAGGCCCTTTATATGTGTGGTCATTGGCATGCGGCATAAAACCATATTTTTGTGTCTTATTAGTCTTGGCCTTAAAATTTAAGAAATTCACCCATTTATGCTCGATGGTCTTATCTTGTAAAAAATCAAAGAAATGGGCTGAAGTCCTATTGGTATTGACTACTAACATGTGTTGTGGTATCCATCTGCTGTGGTGATTGAAGGTTTGGCGGCAGGCCTCTTAACAATGGTGGTGCAAATTAAGGAAGACTAAATCGTCTGCGGGCAGCCGGCTGGGTAGAGGATTAATCTGAGGACTGCAAAGTAAGAGTACATCTTCAATTGCTTGAAAGCACGCCAGGAGAGGATGCTATGATCTTTCTGATGATAATACGATGGATCGCTAGCTTGATGTTTCTTTATCTGTTTGTTAGATAGACGATGAGCAGTTTTGTGCAAAGGAACGCACGCACGCACGTTTGGGTTTAGTTTTTGAGATGAGGCAATGTACGTCGTACTGATAGATGATGCATGGTGCAGTTCCTGCTTTATTTCTTCGATAGTTCGATTGTGAGTCCTAGTAGAGTAGTAGAATATATATGCTATAGAGTGAGACAAGTCTGCCGGGCCAGGCCTGTCCATGCTTCGTGTTGGGTTGCATGGCCCATGCCAATCGTAGAAACATTTGCATGTCGCCTTTTCCACTTTCCCCTTCATGCATTTCGCACACGTCTTGCCACCCTAGTTATATTATAAAAAGAACTAAGAAAACTTACCGTGTTTAGTTACTCTCTATTTCATCGGATATTTGCACTTATATATAGAAGTATTAAATATAAATTAAAAAATAACTAAATATATATATTGCGACTATTATACAAGGCAAATATTTTAAGTCTAGGGATGTTTGGTTGCTAGCCATAGTTTACCACAACTAACTTTAGGCAAGTGTGGCAAGCCAAAAAAAGTGTGGCTAGCAAATTGGTTGCCATACTTTGCCATACCTAAAGAAATCTTGCCACACTTTTTAACTCTATGACATGTGGAGCCCAAAAGAATCATACCTAAACTTAGTTATCAACCAAACACTTGTCAACTTAGTCAAACTTGTCTAAAGTAAAGTGTGGCAAACTGTAGCTAGCAACCAAACAGCACTAATTCTATGGACGACACGCCGTGTTGGTTCGCGGCAGCAACTGTTAGCGGCGGCGGCGGCGGGCTGACGCGGCTGAAGTCGGCGTTAAATTACTCCGACACCTTCCGAAGCCGTTTATGGATTCTAATTTTTGGGCCCTTTGTGGAAGGAGGCATGGTAAAGGCCCATGGAAACTTGGCCCGATGGTGTATGTTGAGTGATCCAGCAATCGTAGCTCACGAGTTTTTTTATTATTTTAGCCAAAAAAAATACTAATGTCTTTATATAATAGTTCCTAAACTAAATTCTAGATACTATTTCTTTTAGCCGCGTCAAAGGCGACCTCGCCACTGTGGTCACGCTACATATATTGACACGCTGGCCGATATGGAACTGACACTGTTGAGTCACATCATCCTAGGCATGACTTTATAGCTGTGTACAATTTTTCGAATTTCTATGGAGTCCTCAAAAAAAAATCTTATAGCCTTTTTACATAGATACAAAAATCAAAGGCGAACCAATTTATTTGGAGTAGGTGTCATATTTTTGTAGTTTTAAAACTTTTTATTTCTAAAATTCTATATTTGAGTTTCTTGTCCATCCAAAACAAAGGGCTAAGGACCTCCAAAAATCTTTATAATTTTTCAGATAATGCTTAAAACTAGCGTGGATTGTTTTGCTTGTATATATCTGGCATTATATTTTTTATTATTTTGAAATTAAATTTATTTTTGGAATATGACATTTGAGTTTTTGGTAAAGCGTCTTATCACCAAAATGGTTTCCAGAAACCCTAAAAAAGTCATCTAAATTATTGGTCCTGAAAATAGTATTATGTTCGTGCTAAGAAACTTTGGATTTCCCGTCACGGCTTCGCTTCAACTTTGGCCTTGTTTACTTCCGTCCAAAATCCAAAAACTTTTCAAGATTTCCCGTCACATCGAATCTTTAGACGTATGCATAGAGTATTAAATATAAACGAAAATAAAAACTAATTACACAATTTGGGTGAAATTTACGATACGAATCTTTTGAACCTAGTTAGTCCACGATTGGACAATAATTATGACAAACAAACAAAAGTGCTACAGTGTCGCGAAAAAAATTCGTGAAGAAACTAAACAAGGCCTTTGCTGTAACCACTGTCGTCGTCCTAGACCCTCTATTGTGCGTGCCTCACAACCAAGCTGCACTCAAAAGGCTCCCACGCACTGTGTTGACAGGGCTTTGTGGTAGGCCCACATCCGGCCCTGAGGCCATGCATCGCCGTCAAGCAACCATGAGCCCCACCGCCACCGGCACAGATCCGGCCCAACAAAGTCTACATTCGGCCCGCCGTATAGGATCGCCATCTGCAACAGTGCTGCCGGCCTGCCGCTAGAAGCTCCACGCAGCTGTTGCACCAAATATATACGTACAAAATAAAAAGACACTAGTATTTATAATGTCAAATGAATATTATTAGATTAATTATGTTATATTTTTAATAATGAATATATTTGATGTATAAAAATGCTTATAGTCAAATTTAAAATTAGTGAACCGCTTGAATGTAAGACATGTATTTATTTTTGGAAGGAGATAAAAAAAATAAACAATTATTCTGGTGCCCCAACAGCAGCCACGGTTTGGGTTTGCTTGTCATGTTGTTGTCGATAGTCAAAATGTTCCTCTTTCTAAGTATCTTCAAGAGTCTGTTTTTTACTTGGTAAATCTTGTGATTTGTCAACTCTCAAAACAATATGAGGAGTAAAAAAATAGCCTCTTTCCAAGAGTTTGCTATTTTGGACTTGGCAAAATAAAAAAAAAAGAAGGCCTAGAAGATGGTTTTTTCCCCGGAGGCTACTGATTCCGTGCGCTTCTTCTCCTCCTCTTCGCACAAACGACACCGCCCGCCGCATCGTAGCTTCGTCGATCGGTTCCCTAACAACGTCAGACCTAGTGTGAACCCTAGAAGAACGATGACTACCCATAGTGGCGGCCTTGCCCTAGCAGATGCCAACTATCTTAACTGGACATGAAGATCGACGATGGGAAAAAGAGGGAACCACGTACCTAAACGTTGGACGGCCTGGCTTCGCGTCGAGGAGAAAGAAAGAACGGCGGCGACACGACCTTTTCTTCACGTGCACGGGGGAAAGAAAGGCGTGAAGGCTTGGTGCGCGTGGTGGAAGGAAATGCGGCGCTAGAAATCGCGATGGCAAGTTGATATGCCAAGTTGCTACTTTTGCCAAGTTGATTTACCCAACTATCAGAGGCATTTTTTTCTTGTTTTAAATGCCAAATTATTTTGCCAAACTTTGGTACTCTGCATTTGCTTTGAATGTGTAGCACGCGTGTTCTTCGCAAAGGGTAAACAGTTACCGTTGTCGAGATTGAATATATTTCACTCCGGTTCAAATTACAAGGTGTTTTAGTCTTTATTAGATATATTATTTTAACTATATATCTAAATACTAGATACATTGTATATTTAAATGTATAGTAAAATCTAAATGCTTAGAAAAACAAAAAAAACATCTTATAATTTGAATTACGGGGAGCAGTGGTGTACCGCAGACATATTATTTTAGCTTTATCGCAAACCGCAAAAACAAAATTAGGTGCATGTTTGTTGGAATCCATATCTCGTGCAGTTGGGCCGCCGTGGAGGACCACGCCGGGGCATCATTTGGGAGGCAGGGTCGTCGCCTCGTCGGCTGGCTGCTGGCTCATCATGTCGCTCCCATCGCAAGGAAGAGGTGCGAGTGCGACGGCAACGGCGCCACCCGCCGCGCCGGCCGTGCGCGCGCGTCCGCCGGGTCATCATGGCCACGCGCTCGCGGGCGTGTCGCATCATCGCCCATCATGCATGCGCGCCGGCGGTACAAGCGTTTATGACGGATCTCCATCGACCTTCCTACCTACTCCTGCGCGTGGCTGCGTGCATCACCCATTTCACCCGTGCTGTACCGTGCACGTAAGTTATTTATCATGGACCCAGCTAGCTAGTCACGGTTTAAACTTTTTAACCTTGATGGTGATGATGATTATGATAGCTCCTGGCCTCACTCATCTTGTCTAGCCTTGCCAGGTGAGCCATTTTGGGTTCTCCGCCTTGTGTTACACCTTGTTTAGTTCTTAAAAATTTTAAGTTACATCGAACCTTTAGTTACATGAATAAAACATTAAATATCAATAAAAAAACTAATTATATAATTTACATGTAATTTACGAGATGAAACTTTTAAACCTAATTAGTCCATGATTAGATAATAATTACCAAACACAAACAAAAGTGCTACAGTAGCCAAACATAAATTTTTTTGCGAACTAAACAAGGCTTTAGTTACACCTAAACATTAAAATTTTTTTTAAGATTCTTTGTCACATCAAATCTTGCGGTACATGTATAGAGCATTAAATATAGATAAAAAAAAATAACTAATCGCACAGTTTGTCTATAATTTGCGAGACAAATCTTTTAAGCCTACTTAGTTCATGATTAGACAATAATGGTTAAATACAAATAAAAGTACTACAGTAACAAAATCCAAAAAAAATCTAAACAAGACCTTAGCAAGGAAATTATTGCTCGCACAGGTCTCAAGGTATTTTTGGCTAGGGATGGAAAACAATCAGATTGTAGATGAGGTTTTATTTAGTTTCCTGGGTGAAAAGTTTTTAAGTAATGTAACACTTTGATTTGTATTTGACAATTATTATCTAACCATGGACTAACTAGGGTTAAAAGATTCGTCTCATAAATTACAGGCAAACTATATAATTGGTTATTTTTTATCTATATTTAATATTTTATACATGTGTCGCAAGATTCGATAAAATAAGAAATTTTAAGAAGTTTTTGGATTTTGGACCTAAGTGAAAAAGGGCTGAGCAAGGCCCAAGGATCAAGCATTCAAACACGTCCTGGACTCGCTTTGTTTGTTTGATTAATAAGCCATGACAGAAAGTATTTTTGGCTAATTTATTGTGAGAAAAAAAAATACTACTGAATGACTGGTAGAGTAAACCCCGATCAATGTGGGAGGGGCAAGCTGCCGAAGCACTTCATCACAAATCAAAAACTCCAAGAGCTCGCCACGGCCCACGGCCACGGGTGCAAGTGCAACTGCAGGTTGGCGTGACCCAATTAAATTAAGGAAATAGCCTGCACAGAGAAGCCATGAAGCGCGGCGAGCGTCTGTGGTTGGCTCGCTCCCGCGGGCCCGCGGCTCACACCTCTTGTTCTCGCAGGCAGCGTCAGGACAGGACCCATGCAGGCGAGCACGATGCCATTGCCAGTTGCCGCCCACGTTCGTGCGCGCGCGCTCTGCATACCATGATGCCCAGCCCAGTTGCCCACACGGAACGGGACAGCGGCGCGCCAGTCGCCCACCATGCCACCCACCAGCCCACCCGCCCGTAGCCGTAGGCCGCTGCACCTGCGCGCACACGCCACCGCTCGATGGCGAGCGACGGGAGCGGCAGGCGCAGGCGCAGCAGACGCTCGGCTGGATTCGTCGCGGAAAACACTGTAGTACGCAATAAACA
>Ga0182004_10004332_pt1 | contig 11426 bp, 9 predicted proteins | sample Sormic07211540_1_FD_120479 | JGI IMG/M metagenome (GOLD analysis project Ga0182004, IMG submission 120479) | Endophyte microbial communities from Sorghum bicolor roots, Mead, Nebraska, USA - 072115-40_1 MetaG | ecosystem: Host-associated > Plants > Roots > Unclassified | place: USA: Nebraska...
TTGCCAAAAAAAATAGCTAACTGTTGGAGAAGCCTCTTTTTTTCACTTGGCATTTGAGCTTTACACTTGGCAAAATCCAAGATTTGCCAAGTGAAGTTTAGGGTAGTGTTGGAGTTGCTCTTACTTGTTTAGATGTGAAAAGTTTTTGGATTTCGCTACTGTAGCATTTTTGTTTGTTTGTGGTAAATATTGTCCAATTATGGACTAACTAGGATCAAAAGATTTGTCTCGTGATTTGCATTTAAACCGTGTAATTAGTTTTTTATTTTCTTCTATATTTAATGCTTCATGCATGTGTTGAAAGATTCGATGTGACAGAGAATCTTGAAAACTTTTTGGTTTTGGGATGAACTAAACAAGGCCTCACTGAAGTGATTGTAGTGATTGTTCGGTTCCTTCCACGTAAACGTAAATATAAAATGAAATTAGTTCAAATCTATCTCCCATTGGTAACGTCCATAGCTTTTATTTCATTTATGTTTGTGTTACCGCATATAAGACCAAATAGTTAAGTCTGTGTCTCTCGCTTAGTATGGGAGATTTGTTTTAACTAAATTGTTTGCCCACTAGAAACTAGAAAGTGGCATCTCCATTGATAGATAGATGTATGTAGTAACTTCATTATTTTTATAATATATTAACTTAGTCTTTTATAGGCATTCACAAAATCACAAAGCGTGTGTGATGCATAAAATTTACAGAAATGTGTTGGCAAGACTTTCTTCATATGACTCTATTTCTCTTTATCAACTAGTGCATGGACAACAATCAATAATTTTCTATCCATAATATTCTTGTCTGGTTTCAAATTGAGAGGGTGCTCTCCACGCTTCCCACGCAGTCTATCCATAAATATTTGACTTTTGTTGTGTGCCGATATCACTATTCTAGTATACATATGTGAGATCTCATTAGAAGTTGGATATTCTTTTGAACACCTAGAATTCTAGTTTATATTAATGAGACAACAGGTGAGGTGCATGGTGGCAAAAGTATACTCTTTTCTTCTTTCTTTTTCTCCCATTGTGTTTTTGGCTGAGTTTTTTAATGAAACATGAGCTAGTCATTTTACCGAATAGCCTTGAAGTGTTTGACACTGTATAAAGTACATGCACCCATCTATTCTTAAGTAAGAGATCAATTCTTTCGGTGCTTCACATGTCTTATGTGTTCTGCGTGAATGTTTCACTTGGGATTGAGAAGAAAGATGGATAATCTATCATCTTCTCCAAGCCTAATCTATTGTCATAAAGGAACAGGTATCAAGAGGTTCGTGACATCTACATCCACCTTAACAGCAATGACTCTATTGTCATATTAGTGTATAAGTAAATCTTAGGCGCGCTTGACCCAAAGGTTAGAACGATATTTTTAGCAACATACATAATCTCTTTCTGTTGATAGTTCTTTTTTTGTGGTAGTCTTTGTTTTATGGAGTCTAATTATGTAAACAAACGATAGAGATACTCCCTTTATTCTGAAATACATGGTATTAAAACAAATTTAAGACTAGATAAAGAATCTGGCAAAATACCAACTTGCCTCTCACTAATTAGATAGTTTGGTTGTTAACTTGCTTAATTTCCTAGTCTGATAGTTTTAAAAGACAACTAGACAAGCATGCATGTCACTGATTTAGCTACCAATTACATAATTTGGGCAAGGTGGTGTTTAAAAGGTATGCATGTATGGATGTGATTCAAAAAGAAAAGCATATATGAATGAGGTTGAACAATATAGAATACCTTATAATTTTAGATAAATTTCGAACCTTCGATGACTTGTATTACATGACAGATGAAGTGTTTTTCATAGAAAATTATTCCTGGTCAGTTGAAATTTCACTATATTTTCAATATTAACATCTTTTAATGATATTGATGTGCTGCAAAAAGGAAGTAGAAAATCAAATGTTTAAATGAGATAATAATTAGAAATGCTTATAGACAATATCACTTTTACATAAATTTTCTCCATGTTTCATTTTTATTTTCATCTCTACTCCATGTGTTCCAAATTATAATTTGTTTTAGCCTTTCTGAATATATTGTTTTTGTTATGCATCTAGGTACTAGTCCCTCCATATCAAATTATAAGCCATTCAAAGAATCTTGGAGAGTTAAAACATCTTAAGTTTGACTAAATTTATATGATAAAATAATAATATTTATGATGCCAACTATATATCATTAGATTCATCATTAATTATAGTTTCATATTATACCTATTTTATGGAAAAACTTTATAATTTTTGCTATAATTTTGGTTAAACTTGAAATGTTTTGATTCTTTAAGCTTCTTATAATGACTTATAATTTGGAATAAAGAAAGTATATTTTGTCTCTAAACTGAGCACCAGTTTGACAGGGACTCTTAGTTTATTTCCCGTTTGCGTCTCGTCGATTAATTTCAGTTTGTGGCAAAATGCCGTAAAAGAAAACATGGAGACCGAGATGAAATTGCAAATTGTTTCTTGAAATGATGAAAAAGGAAAGAGTGTGTAATTTGGGTCTCGTTTTGGTGGGCTTTTCATGTCCATGATGATGACGATGCATACCGGCCCACCGGGCACCGGCAGCAGCAGTTCCCTTTTCCACATTTGTGCAATCCACACGCCGCCGCGCAACTACAACCGCACACACATGACACGGTCACAGCGGCGGCGGCGGCGCCGGCGCCCGTTTCACACAAGCGCGCCGGTACCGTACAAGTGAACTGCACGTCACGCCGCGCAACTGCAACTGCGACTGCGCGTGAACACGGTCACGGCGGCTGGGCGCCCTCGCGCCCCGAGCCGCCAGCCGCCAGCCGCCCCATAGAGAGAGTTTTTCCCTTTCCCTACCCGCAAGCGCCACGCTTCTTTCTTATCCTCTCGCAGTCTCGCTCTCGAGCCTCGCGTCGCAGCCGTCGTGAGCCCCCACACCGGCGTGCGTCCTCTCTTCTCCCGATAAATACACAGGGGGCAAACAGCCCGGCTCTCTTCGCCTTTCCCTTCACACGTAGTAGTACACTCGCCAAGGGCAGAGGCGGCCGGACGAGGGGCGGCGGGGGCGCGGCAGAGCCGAGCGGAGCGGAGCGGTTCTTCTCCACGCCTGACGTCTCCCTCTTCCCCGCTCTCCGCAGCCTCGGCGGTCGGTGCTCCTCCCTTCTCCCGTTCAGGTGGTTCCTCTGCGCTTTCTCTTCTTCTCGTTTGTAATATAGGAGGACGACCAATCTGGCGAACTAGAACTAGCCCCGGGTAGCGGCGAAGTTGCCACCGCCGTGCCGTTCCCTTCCCTTGCCCGTTGTCCATGGTTGCGGCTTTGACGGTGGTTTTATTTCCCGTAGATTAATCGCTGTGTTGTCGAAAGATTCGGGCGTTTCTTGCTTGCCTCTAGGTTCTTGTTGGGCCCATGGTGAATGGTTGTGCCTTGTACGGATTGGAATCTGAAGGTGAAGCATTGCGCCAGGCCGTTAGGTTTGGTATTCGCGGCGTCAATGCCTGGTTTCATTCCAGCATTTATTGTTGGGATCTCGAGTTTCACCTTTCCCACGCGCCAAAAACACAAACTTTTTTGTGTGCACCGGCCACCGGGGCCTGTCTCCGAGATAGGTCATGGAAAGGATGCTCCTTGAAGAAGAACACAATTGTGGAACCGATGTCTGTGTGAGTTTTTTCGTTGGCAAGAGTTTCTTGACGGAAATTTTCACAAGAACCTGCTGTACAAGTACACCATCTTTTTTTCTGCTGAAGTACAATAGGACCTGCTGCAGTCCTGATTCTGGTATTTTGTCTGAGATTTATTGAGGGGTAGGAATGTTTTGGAGGGGTATTCTGTCTGAGAGATAGCGCAGGCAGATACAAACTTTCTGGCAACCAGTCATTACAGAACGAGCACCTATAATGGGGATGGGAGCTACCTGACCATGGGTGATAGCCTGGTGGTGAGAATGGGTGTGACCTGGTGGGGGACCAGGTGAGCGCCATTAGGGGTACAAGGGTTCAGGGGACGAGTTTGGCTTTCTCCTCCCCAGCCACAGAAACTGGGAGGAAGGTTTGCTGGTCCAGTGTTGGGGCACCAGGTGAGTGCTATTAGGGGTACAGGGTTCAGGGGACGAGTTTGGCTTTCTCCTCCCCAACCACAGAAAATGGGAGGAAGGTTTGCCGGTCCAGTGTTGGAGTGCCACATTGGGTTTAGTGATACTAATATCCCTGTTAACCATGTGTTTCTTTTGTTATCTATTCTCTTGAATGTGAAGACACCTTTTCTTGATTTACTGATCATTCACCACTGGGATTACACTTGATTGTGCAGGAGCCTTGTTTACTTCCTGTCATGGGTATGGAACATTTCATGAGTTCTGCAAACCCTTCAGCAGGTTCAAACCATGCTTCCCTGTACATAATATAGTTCCATTTTATGGGTAACTTACACAAACTGTGACTAAGACCCAGCTTACCTCGTATAAAAAAGGTTTTGCATTGTATGGAAATGAAGCAACAGAGGAAATGAAAAGGTTACAAGGTCTAAGAGCAGAAACACTGATGGAAACCTACCAAAGCACAGAAAGCAGAGATGTAGCGATCAGGTGTCCAATACCATGCAAAAGCAGCAGGTACAATCTAGCTCTCTGATCTGGTCTAGAAGTTCTGTTACTATCGTAATTCTAAATATTGCACAAACAGTCATACACTTTGCATGTTCTGATGTTTTCTTGTACTGGTGCTCATGAGTCAAGGCGGTATAGGGAACATGACTTGAGAGCTGCACAAGATCTTTCTGAATTCATTCTGAGCAAGGTTCCTTTCTTCTTCCATCAAACTACTACCTGTATTAAAAATTATTATTTTTGTTTCTTCTCTTTTCTTGAGGTGATTTTGTTGCAAATTTGTAGCACATTTAAGCTGGAATTTATTTGGAACTAAACTAATGCTTCTGTTGTTGGACATTGCGATCTGCAGGCTTCACCTCCATACTTTATGGGATCTCCACCAGTTCGTGCAATTAATCCTCTTGTTCATGATGCACAATTCTGTGCGTGGAAAGTACACAATGTAGATCAGCCATTAGGAATTCCTATACCAGCCAAGAGTTACGATGCTCGCTACTGTGCAAGAAAAGGATCTTTTACGAACGCTTGAAGCTACATTTATCACTCATGACCATTCAGCGATGTCGTAGTTGTATCTCTGCTTCTCTCAGTAAGGCTAACTTGTATATATGAGTTGCTGCCCTTTTGAAGGTGTGAGGTGTCTTATTATAGTGTTTAGGGTATCTCATTGGCAGTGCTGTAAATATCTTTTTGCTTGGTAATTTTTGTTACTGGAGCTAGTTTTGGTGAATAAGTACTGGTATAAACTTTGTTGTTGAGTAATGAGGTAACCTGAATGAAAATGTTTGCCTTTCTTCAGTTTCTGGTTACCAATGTGTTGGATGTGCACGTGAATGTTTAGGGCTTTTGATCTTTTGTGCTGGATCTGCTGACAAACATAAAGTGTAGCTGAATGCATCAATGAACATTGCATAAGACCATAGAGAAATTCGTGCATGTTGACACTACAATCAGTTATGTAAAAAAGTTACTTCCATCTACTACTGATAAGATGGTTCTATTTCGAGTGAATCAAGAGCCTTCTATTTTACTTGTCTTCTGTACATATTGTTTGGTCTTCTCTGCCGGTTGAATTGCTGATCCTTCTTCTGATTTCCACCATCAAACTTCAGTTGTACTATCTGCCTGATGTATGAGGCCCCTGGGAAATTTCTCCTTTCCTTTGCAAGTGACCGAAGTTCTGGTAACCAGTATGCAACGTATTCACCTTCAGGATCATATGACTTTGCCTGCAGATGGATGTTCATGCACGGTCACCAACTGTTGAGGTTCGACTGGTAGTTACAAACTAGCATGCCGTGAAATTAACTTCTTGGTGTTTTGAAGTGATCAGTTGATTCATAAAACATACAATTTCATATTGCTGTGGCAATATATCCTAAGATTCGGCTCATTACGATAGTGATTTTTCAAGTAAGAGAGTTCAGTCTGGTCGAATACTTACTTGCTTCGGGATACTGAAGTATCGATCTTCCCTTGGATCATTGCCAACTCCTGTCAGAGTACAGCAGAAATATGTCATTCAGTTCCAGTCTACAAGGATATGTAAGCAACCTTTGTAGTTTTCTTGATTCTTGAATTTATTTTCTTTGGTCATATTGTTCTATCCAGTATCTGAAGGATCAGTAAAGACATAACTAACCGGCTCCATACGTCCAATTGCCATAATTTGAAGCTGGGTCATAATCCAATAAGCATGTCTCGAACCATTCGGCTCCCATTCGCCAATCAATACCCATATCTCGGACAAGAAATGAGCAGACAATCTGCAGATAGGCAGTGATTGAGAGATGAATAATTGGGAATAGGTGCCCTGCAGTGTTAAGCCCTGTGCTTTTTTTTCTGCTTATGTGGTCAGATTGGAAGGATACCTGACGACCACGGTTGGACATGAAACCGGTGGCTGAAAGCTCCCTCATATTGGCATCAATAAGAGGATATCTGGAATTTACCATGACTGAATTCAGAAGGCACAAGAACAATGGCTCCAGATTTCAGAAGAATAAAGTGGAGTAATACCATACCCAGTTCGACCATCTCTCCATGATTCAAACAGTGCTTGGTCCTGACTCCACTTTGATACTACTTTCCTCGGACCTCCTATAAAATAATAGTTTGCAGCCGGATTATACTTTTACCAGCCAAAATTGAAATGTTTCACAAATGGCATAGTTGTGCATTATTTTCATCATTAAAGGCCTTTTTATACAAAACCTAAGGGTATGAGAGAGAGCACCATATTTGGTCCTTACCCAGATGAAATATGGTGTTCCCATATTTTGCTGATAGAAATCTGAAGTAGTCTCTCCATATCAACTCAAACAAAACCCTGAGGCCATTGATTTGTCAGGAAAAGGCGCTTCATTCTATATTAATGGGAATACACCTTACAAAAGCCTGCAATGAGTACAACTTATGAGAGGCACACTAACCAATATGTAGAATCATTTGCCACTCTTTGCTTCTCATATCTCTTCACCTGCATCATAAAGGACATATAACATATTGTATTAGGCAAAGCTAACGAGCTCTGCAGGCAATGAGGAATTCCTTACCTCTTCGCAAATATAACGTGGTGAAAGACTGCCAGAAGCAAGCCAAGGAGAGAACTTTGTGGAGTAGTCTGGACCTAACATGCCATTCCTAGTCACCTTGTAGTCTTTCAACTGATCCTTCTTCCAGAAGTACTCATGTACTCTTCCAAGAGCTGCATTCTCTCCTCCTATGAAATGCATTCCTTTCTCAGACTGCAGGGAGAAGAAAACAGTACAGATTAAAACTAGAACTAGTGATAGTGAAGCACCTGATTAAAGCACAACTAGCTGCAACTAAACCTGCCTTTGTAACACTCAGGCCTAATGACTCCAGTGTTGGTATTGCCCCCCATCCTCCAATCTCATCTATGCTGGAACTAGGGAGCGGACCAAGCGACGGTGGCAACTTGGTGCAGTTCCTAACTGAGGACTTCGATTCAACTGCCTGGCAAAAACCACTGCTGCAGCATTAACCATTACGCCTGCAAAAAGGCCTAGAATTTGCAAAGAAAATCCCAACCTTTCTGAACTGGGTGTACACGTCTGGCAAGTTGCTAACTGGGAACGGGAGGTCATCGATGTGGTACATTGTTGCTCCCCAGATGAGCTGCAACCTGGGGTTCAGAGGCTTCTTCGGGACAGATGCACCTCCTTGAGCAATCTGAACTTGTTCCAAGCCTTTGCTAACGAGGCGTTCGACAAGGAGCTCTTCGCTACAGGTTTCCTTATGAGCATAAATCTGGAGACACAGCGCTTACTGACTTAATCTTAGGTTCCTAACATGAATTTAGTACCTAAAGTTCCAGAATTCAACTATACTAAAATTGATTGAGATAAGATTGTGCAGAAGGGGACCTACTGTGTGTGCACTGACAGCCTTTGCAATTGATGGAAGGATCTCTTCAGGCTTGCCATGCCGGACTAGCAAATCGAGGCCCTTTTTCCTCAGAATCTGCTTCAGGTCTCCTAAACACTCTATCAAGAACTGCGCCCTCAATGCTGAATAGGTGATTAAGTTTCATTTCATCAAACACAAAAAAAAAAGAAAACACGTTAATCACCAAGATTTTTCTAATCGGGCAAATAGGCAATGCTTGCTTGAAATTGGCTCTACGATGACAAAAAATCACAAATGAGCATGCTCCTGATCTATTTCAAATCCCTGATTCAGCAGCAACGAACAAAATACAGAATCGCTAGGTCCTCACCTCCCGTCTTGGGGAACCCAAAGTAATGCGTGCTACCCGCAAAGACCCGTGGGTCGACGCAGTACACCGGCAGGACCGCCTCGGAAGCGGACCACGCACGCAGAAGCGCCTCGTTATCAAGAACTCGGAGGTCATTCCTGAACCACACGACGGCCACCCCGGCGCCGCCTCTCCTCAAGCTCGGCGACGTGTACCTCTGGAAGGCCTCGTCTGCCACTGCGCAGGCCTCGCCGGCGCTGAGGGAAGGCACCGGCACCGCCACACCGCGCACCGAACGGGACGAGGAGCTCGAGGGGGCGGCGCTCATGGCGAGGAAGCGAAGATTGGAGGGTGGGCTAGGGAGGAGGAGGAATCGGGGACGGAGAGGGGAAGAGGAGATGAAGTGGAGCATTTCTTGATGCGACTGGCAGTTGAGAGTTTTGAGAAGTGAGGTGATTTGGAAAGTTGGAAGGGGAAGGTGGAGGGAAGAGCGGAGAATGGTGCCACGTGTTCGTGTTCTAGTGGAGCTACGTGGCCTGATGTGGGCCTGTGGAAACAGGATGTGGAATTGTGGATATTGTAGGCCAGGGTAAGACGGATGGGCCCATCATCCACATGTCAGTGTCTCATCTTGGAGATTGAAAATGTATACAGTACACTATCTCCTAAAATATACTAAATATTATGTTTTGTGATTCTATATTAGCTGCGGCTCAAATACGCTTAGGCCTTTTAGATACACTAAAAATCTAAAATTTTACAAGATTCTCAATCACATCGAATATTACGGCACATGCATAGAACATTAAATATAGATAAATAAGATAACTAATTGCACAGTTTACTTGTAAATCACGAGACAAATCTTTTAAACCTAGTTGCTCCATGATTAGATAATGTTTGTCAAATAAAAACGAAAGTGCTACAGTATCAAAATTCAAAAAGTTTTTGGATCTAAACAAGGCCTTACTTGATCAATTAATGGTTTGCTATGGTTCAACAAAACGACCGTAGACCATTGATTTAGATGTTAATTGTCACATTTCTAAGAAGAGATAATAGGAAAAATAAGAAATATCTTTCTAATAAATATACTTTCTTCGTATCGGATTTAGAAGTCGTTTTACACAAGATTTGAGTCAAATATTGAGAATATAAATCCTGAATAACTTTTAAATTTTTGAGTTTGTAAATGTGAAAAATATATGAATAAATTTGTCTTGAAAAATACTTTCATAGTATACATATTTTTTTTTCTAAATACTTTTATAAAAACAAGAGGTCAAAGTTGTATTTTGAAGCCGTTGTCTTAAACGACTTCTAAATCCGATACAAATGGAGTATCTAAGAGCATCTCTAAGACTCTTTCTAGAATTCACTCAATCAATCATCATTTAGAGAGTCATTTGCATAAAAATCGCTTTATATATCTTTTCGCTCTCCAACAATTCTTTTCTACATCTTATATGAATTCTAGACAGTGATTCTCGTTTTCTATCTTTGGCTAACGAGAAATCTAAATAGAAGATGGCTGCATTTCGATAACCAACTAAAGTTGTTGAAGAAGAATATTTTTTCCACCAAAATCTCTATTCCTAACAATTACAAAAGATAAAAGTCTCTTAGAATTGCTCTAATATATATGTCTCCCCTCCACTCCAAATTATAAGTTATTCTCGTTTTTTTAGATATATATATATATATATATATATATATAACTTTTATTATGCATCTAGATAATATAAGTGTATAGCAAAACCAATGTACCTAGAAAAAAATAAACAAATGGACCCATCATCCACGTGACAGTGTCTCATCTTGAGATGGAAAATTTACTGTACTAGTACATCTCCTCTCCTAAAATATAAATATTATGTTTTGGAATTCCATTAACAGCAGCTCAAATACGTTTACTTTGCTGAAAAATTAATCACAGTGAAAATGAAGAAATGCGAACACCTAATTCAGTAGAATCCATGACAAAAGATTTAATAGTGACTAAATTAAGACTATGCGCTTGTGGTACATCTGTTGTAATCTGTGTCTACAAAGAATGTATCATATAATGACAGTATAACATTCTGACAAAAAAACTGTTCTTCAAAGAACTAATGAGTTGGGAGTTGGGTGGAAGACTATGGAGACATACATTGAACACGACATACTATGAGGGCAGTGTCATTCTATAAACATTGCTGTGGCCGTTTTACCGAGGACTGAGCTCCAAGCCATCACAGTTGTTGCAGTTGTACCAGTATCTTTGGGCCCAGATCCTAATAAGTACGGACTTCACAATTTACATACAAACAGGAAAAGAAGCTTGTGGGATTTGACAGCCCAAGGCAAAGAATCAGGTTGGACTCAAACAGATGTATAACTGGTAAATAGCTTCAGTAGGTTGTCAAGTGCTTCAGGATTAAACTTCCTAGCGAAAAGATAGCACGGTCTCTTTGATCCATTCCACAAACATGGCTTCTGCATCACAAGTTTCTGCAATATGGGGGAAAACAGCACACCGGCATTCAATGGTTGTTGAGATGCGTTTGAGCTGGAAATTTCATTGCTTCGTGGATGCGAACTCAGGAGTTTTCTTATCATCCATAATTAAGTTCATGAAATAATTATTTATTGTTCTTCAAAAGTCAATAACGACAATAAATCTTTGTGCTTACCTTGTCATCACTTGTAACATGGATGTTCTCATCAATTGCCTGCAAAACGGTAATGCACATCAGTGTATGGTAGGCGAGAACAAATTAAGCAGCTAGGAAACATACCGTAATATTCTTCAAGAGATCATAGGTGACATCATCAGCGCTATATGACCTTGGATGCCATTTTCCCTCAGACCAATCCACATTTGTAACAGACCAATTAGAGATTCCACCAGGATCTACCATCTAAAGTCAAGGAAATCAATAAGCAAGTGCCCAATTAAATAAAGGCTAAATGTTACTTCAATAGATAGTGAATACCGACATTGAACAGGGTTGGCAAATAATGCTCATCTGCAATACAGTTGCGCCCTTCCGCTGGCTGTAGATCATGGGAGAAAGGTAATTCTCTTTGCAACAAATGTGCTTACTAGAAAAACAGAAGTGAAAACTGGAAA
>Ga0182004_10004333_pt1 | contig 11425 bp, 10 predicted proteins | sample Sormic07211540_1_FD_120479 | JGI IMG/M metagenome (GOLD analysis project Ga0182004, IMG submission 120479) | Endophyte microbial communities from Sorghum bicolor roots, Mead, Nebraska, USA - 072115-40_1 MetaG | ecosystem: Host-associated > Plants > Roots > Unclassified | place: USA: Nebraska...
TAGAAAATAGAAAAGGCAAACAAACCAACAAATATATACAAGATATTTGCTAATCAAGAACAGCTTGTTTCTTGCCATAAACGGGTGCCCATGCACAGCATGCAACAAAATGTATATACGGGGTTTATGCAAATGTGGCATACTCCTATACAGGTGTACCGGCCTTGTGTCCGTTCCACGTATACGTGAACATGTTAGTGAATACACCTGTGTGGTCTAAATCGAATAAATTAATGTCAAAAGCTAATAATTGATAGTACAATTTTCTGTTACCAACATACATTTGCAAAATACTAAGTCATAATAAAAATACTAAGTTGGAATTATGAAAATAAATAAATAAATAAATCATTCAAATCAATTACCAATACGTTCAAGATTTATGTTGTCATTACCAACACTTTCATGTTCTAATTTAAATAAATAACTAAAATGCACCTCACTTTTGTTTTGTCACATTTGTAGAAAGAAAATACAGCTCATGTTTAGATACAACTAACCTTGACATAAATTACATATGCAAATAGTTCAATTAATTAAAAAAGATCACAAGTCACGTTAGGAATCAACCATACTTATTAAGATGAAGAAACCGACCATACAAACGCAGGCCTCATATGGTTGCATGCATGTTAGATCTAATTGATAGATATTTTACCTAAAATTTTGCTTACTTTCCTGTTTTTTCAAAATAATAAAATACATTTATTCTATTACCTCCTAAGAGGTAATATGTGATTATAGCCAGCTAAATCGACGGTCCACAGTTACTTGAGAGTACCATAGCAAAACACTTGATTCAATATCTCTATTAATAATCAAAGTTCTAATTGTATGACTGACACCTTTGTTAATATATAAAATAAAATAAAATACAAAGAAAGAAATGAGTTGCACGGGCGTAGATCTAGTCTTCAATTTAGCCATAGCCATGGCATCAATTTGGGAGAAACGAGCATGCTCATCATGCTTATTAGGGATGAGCCAAACATACAAACCTCTTGTTCGCCTATTTGGCCCGTCCCATCTGGACATCTATAATTGTAGCATTGGCTTTTGGGTTGACTTGCACATCTACACATGATGGGGCGGCTTTAATGTGATCAAGGCAACTCGGTCATCACGAGATAGCGATCCTCAATGAATCAAGACATATCCTTCAATTTTACATGCAAATTGAAGCCTCGCCGCGCCCTTTGCTGCTAGCAAGAGCAACGACTGAATCCATGCATGCTGCGCATGGATCATCCCGTGTGCGGCGCCACATGCTTCGAGACTTGCCTTTTTGGTTTCCAGGAATTCCCTGCTGTCAATTGTACTGTACGTACGTACTATCAATCATGGGGGGTGGGGGCGCAAATGACTAAACTTGTAAAACAATTTAGTGTCATTTTTCTTTGCAATTAATGTATGCTTCTTATTTTCAGTCAGATTTAAGGAAGTACAGCTTTATCCACTTGTGGTAGTATCAAGTGCACGAGCCGCAATCACGTACGGATGGTATGCTACACGCTTGCATGCGATGCACCGCCAAGCCACAATGCATGTAATGTAATGCAAGCCCTAACCCGTTTCCCCAATCAACCCCATCATATATTCATATGCACGCCGCATCTGTCGAGCACACGCGACCATCTGACGGTAACTCTAAGCTTGAGCCAGCCGGCCGGAATCTGCTCTCTGACTCGACGTACGTGCTACTGTGCTATCTAGATGGCTACAAATTGCGCTGCTCTTCAGCTGGGGCTTGCATTGCCATGATCACTATTCACTCGAGACCGTCATCGTAGTTTCCCCTTCGATATATAATCAGCGCAGCACAGTCACCCTCAGCATCGATCAGTTACTATACAAATCACAATGCCGTCTTTCCTAGCGAGAAGCCTCGTCCTAGGCTGCTGCCTGATGATCCTTGTGATCCTCCTGCCATCCCCAGGCTCGGCCCTGGGTCTGCTCCGGCCGCAGCCGAGCCTCAACTTCACCATCGGCGTGGAGGGCGTCGTGTGGTGCAAGAGCTGCCGGTACCCCGGCTACGTCGAGTCCAGGGACGCGTCGCCTCTCCGGAGTAAGTCTAGCTAGCTCCTTCTCATCCGGCCGGCTGTGTGTGATCAGCGTTATCGGTCGGTCGATGATTTCCAGTCATTTTCTGATCACGTACAGTACATGCGTGCGTGCGTGCGTGCAGACGCGTCGGTGCTGCTGCGGTGCCGGCACGGCCACCGGGCGCTGTCGGTGTGGAACACCACGAACGCGCAGGGCTACTTCCTGATCCAGACGGGGACGCAGGCGGCGCCCTTCACGAGCAACAACTGCAAGGTGTACGTGCCGCGGTCGCCGGCGCGCGGGTGCCGCGTGGCCGTCAGCCCCCGCCGGAAGAAGGGGTCGCCGCTCAAGTTCCGCAGGTTCGTCACGCTCACCGACGGCCTGCAGGCGCGCTACTCCGCCGGCCGCTTCACGTTCGCGCCGCAGGACCCATCCAAGTGTTGATACAAAAACTGACCGTGACCGACGGCTTCCAATTTGGGCTCGATCGTCGCGCGCGTCGCATTCAGGGGCTGTAAACTGGTATAGTAATAACTAATAATAAAGGTCATGAAGCCGATGTATCTTTGTGCTTCGTTCCTGTACGTGTTGCTCGATGGGTTCGGGAAAGCACATCTGAACGTGTGCTGCGTCGTCGTCACCACGACATTTCTGCCGACTGCCGTCGAACGCCAGGGCGCGGCTAATGACGACGAGTCGACGACCTTCCGGCGTACCATGGCAGGATTGGATTGTAACCGCCACGCCACGGCCCACGGACACGAAGACGAAAGCCCAACGGCACAACCGAGCCGCACCAAGGATGAGGCCAGCGCCAGGCCCCCAGGCCCACCTCTCGGGCGCGCGCCATGCCACAAGCTAACTGCCAAGCGCCAAGGGGCTGCAATGAGTTCGTTCGTTCCGTTCGCGCAGGCAGGGACCGCACTGGGCGTGCGTGCTGAACGCTTGAGAGCTACTGTACTAGCTGCTGTCGTGCTGTGTGGTCCTCGAGACAATGCGAGCCCTAACCTCACGTAGTACACACGTAACACACGCCTTTCCATAGGAACGTACGAGTACGTCTCATAAATCGCCATCACACATAGGATAGGATTATACACCGTCCTAATGAGCGGACGATGTCCCGGAGGTACTCCAGATATGTGCTGTGGACTGTACCCATCGAAGGACGATGTCGACCGACGACCAGATGAGCATCCAAAAAGCTCCGAACATCACCAACACACAAACTGTAAGATTTCAGGGAACCGATATCTGCGTCCCCTGAAACCTGTTCTGTACAAGTTCTTCACCGGAACAAGGTAGTACTAATGGCGGATGGACGGAGTCCGACATGGAGCGGGGACCGTTTCGGTGGAATCGTGGGACGTATCGACAGCTGCGCCGCGTCTTCTCTGGTATCTCCCCCGGGGCCCGGGGGACGACAACCCGATAAGAAGGAACAAATTGCTGCGCCGTGCGACCTCGAGCCCTCTCATCCTCTGCAATGCAAGGGACTCGTAATCATGAGTTTTATGACGGTAGGGCCAGTGCCTCTCGTCCGTCGCGCGCGCGCGCGCGTCCATGTTCCTGGCCTGGCCGTGCTGGCGCGCTGCAACTGTGCGGGAGCCGGGGCCCGGAGTCCATCTGCAGCTCCGTGCGCATTCGTCGGCTGGCACTGGCAACTCGTTTGTCCATTCTTTTTTGGCGACCTCCAGCTTCCGAGATCTTTGCTATACGTTCACGTTCTACAGTATACACCATTACACCCTACTGGTCCGCGGAGCAATCAATCACCACGGATCCGCGGAGCAATCAAACCACTCTCACGACTCACAGCAGAAAGTCACACAGGCCACCAGCTGAGGTGCTTTTCAAGACACAGGAAGGCCTTGTTTAGTTCCAAAAAATTTTGCAAAACAGGTACCGTAGCACTTTCGTTTGTTTGTGAAAAATATTGTCCAATCATGAATTAACTAGGCTCAAAAGATTCGTCCCATCAATTCCGACCAAACTATGCAATTAGTTTTTATTTTCGTCTATATTTAATACTCTATGCATGCGTCTAAAGATTCGATGTGACGGGAAATTTGCAAATTTTTTTGGGAACTAAACAAGGCCTTAGTTTCCTCAGGAATTTAAAAACTTTTCAAAATTTTTTGTCACATTTCATATATATATATATATATAAAGTACTAAATATAAACTAAACTAATTGCATAGTTAAGTTGGAAATTGCGAGCGGAATTTTTTAAATCTAATTAGTTAATGATTGGACAATAATTATCGTACAAATGAAAGTGTTGTAGTATTAAAATCCAAAAACTTTTCGAATCTAAATGAGGCCTAAGAATATGTGTGGTGGCGGTGTGGGCCTGTGGGGCATAGCGAGTGGACAGCGTGTTCATCTAATCATCTGCTGACCCGTTTCAAATTGTAAGACGTTCTAGCTCTTATCTTTTTAGATACTTCCTCTGTACTTATAAAAAAACGTTGTTTTAGACAAGATTTAGATCAAATATTGGAAATATAAATTATAAATAATTTTTAAGTTGTGGAAATTGAAAATGTAAAAACCATATGAATAAATTTGTCTTGAAAAATACTTTCATAAAAATATACATATACCACTGTTTGATAATTTTTTTATCTATACCTAATAATAAAGAGGTAAAATTTCAATCCAACTTATATTTTCATCCACCCTATAATCATAAATTGACTCGGTTTTGGTCAATTAACTTGAGATTGGAGTAGGATTGGCAGCACCAGTGGTGAAGCTAGAGCAAATCAGAGGGGGGTGCAGTTAGCTTGTGGGTGCATATACATGAATTATATGTGGTGCATATATGGTAAAATTTTGATTAAATCTACTGTTTTTACAAAATTTGAGGGGTGCATTTGCACACCCTAGTTATAACACACCTTCGCCCCTGGACAGCACCACGGCCAAGGCCTATGAGTATTTTAATGAGATATGGTGAAAAGTTTGGAGAGTCAAAGTTAGGTTTTAGAGACCATGTCGTTATCATAAACAACGACTAATACGACGGCTTTCTTTATTGGTATAGAGAAAGTACATGATTTTTTTTTGAAAATTATACCCACAATATACACGCACACTCACCTAACTATAGGCCATAACAAATTTGTATATATCTAAAAAAAGTTAAATCATCTTACAATTCAGCACGGAGGGATATATCAGGGTATATCACAAGTTCTCGTTCGAGAAAGAAAGTATATCGCAAGCTCATGACAATTATTGTATCCTCTTGCACAGCTCCTCCCTCACGTCTGCAGACGAACGCCGAGAAGTCCTAGGATGCGTAGAAAACCATACTACCTGATCGAAGCCTGGCACCGCATGCCTGGAAGGCCAACACATTTATCAATATTATATTGGGAATAAAAGAGAGAGAGAGCTTGAGCCAAATGCTGATCTTTGATTCAACAGATGTAGACCGCTTCATACTTTTTGCCTTTCAAGTACCACTGCCGCAAGAGCAAAAGCCTGATGCTGCTAGGTAAAAACTGGATTGATTGCCTGTACAAGTATACCTCGAACCAATGATGTACAAAACCTTTCCTTGTGGGACTATCCCACGCCTCAATTCTGTTTCCTATTTATGCTACTTTTGCTACCACGCTAATCTGTAATCCTATCAAACCACACTAAATCTGTTATCCCAGCTACTCCTACCTCTCCCAACTCTGCAACTCGGATTAAGCTGCACCTCGCACCGTTGGCAACTCTGAATTTAGTTGCCACAATCTTTGAAGCCACACACGTGCACAACCTTGGTAAGAAGTCAGTCCATTTATAGCCGAGACTCAGCAGATGCAAACTCCAATCCTCAGTCCATTTCTAAAATCTTAATGTTGCCGCTGGAGTTTGCAGAAAGAAGCGTTGAAGACTGCCCTCTCCAGCATACGCAGGAAATGAACTGTGACTGATCATCAATCTCCTGGCCTGAGATAGGGTCTGTCACGCTGAACTTATATGCCAACACTGGCATGGGAAATTCTTTGTGGTAGACAAAAACCTGTGGTACAGTAGGAAGGAAAAAGTGAGTTAAACATTTTATTTGATGCAATTTCTCATAAAACAGGATATGAATAGGCATTGGAGACATATACCAATCCATAAAAAATTAAAGGTTTCTAAGTTCCTGCATGACATTCCTCTATTGACAGTTTGACACAGCAAATGCTGCTTCACCTACAACAGGATATTCGTTTGCACCTGCATTCTATCATAATTTCATTTCCTTCCTTCTATATAAAGCGAGAACTTAGAAAAGTATGAAAGCTACTTGTCTCGCTGTATGGCATTTACACATGGCATAGCAAATGAAGACTAGAACATGAGCATCCTGAACTACACTATATCCATCAATAATAAACATCAGCTTCCTTGCAACAAATGCAATGTTTACTCGCGTACACTATGAATTTGCATAAAGGTAGGTAAAGTACTGGTCAATCTAACTAGCAGTCAGATGTCCAGAGAAGTTTCTGGAAGGTTAGCTATGGAATGCATACCTCATTTGTTTCAGAGCCAGTAGCGATGTAACCATCAGATATGGAAAGGCCAACAAAGTTCTGGTCAAAAGGTTTAACAAATAAGTAAATCGGTCACTCAATGAAAATGTCATTCTTTCAGCACAGAAACCAACTCAGCATACAAAGGGTATGTTGGAATAGCTGAAGGGTAACCTCTGTATACATGAGAGAGTTAATTATGAACTCAACTGAGACACTAAAATATTTCATGAGATCAATCAACTGCTAAAACTACAAGCCACTATGTTAATATGCTACAGGGATAAGCTGGTAATTAAATGTGCAGGAAACACACTAAGTGAAACAATTTAAGGTTGTAAAACAATCTAAATATCTAAATAAACAACTGGTCCAATGGAATTTAAAGCACTTCCTTTGCGCACTGATCCATCAAAAGAGAAAAATCTTACAAGTTCTCTCATTGATCCAGAGAAAAGGAAAAGAACATCTGGATCACCAATGTTCATGACTGTATAACATCACAGATCAATCAGATACAGCTGTAAAAGGCATTATAGTTGTATATAGGATAGCACAGATAATTGTCACAGTAGGATACTCCAAACATAAGTACGTCCACCAGATAAAACTAGACACTATCACTTGTAGAGCAATATTATGAAAAGAGAAAAAGTATGTGTGAAAGTTTTATCAAACCTTTGTGTTTGTGTGCCCCGTAAATGTTTGAATTGGACTGTCAATTATCCTTCCTCGACTCATCGACAGGTCCCAAAGCTTCAATGAGTTGTCAGTAGACGCAGATACTATTGTTGATGCATCCAAATACTTAACATAGCTTACAGTCTTTGTGTGCCCAACTAGTGTACAATAAGGAGCTCGTATGTTACGAAGATCATAGCAGTAAATTTTGTGGTCTGCAGAGCCGATGGCAATGGAGCGAGAAGTATCAGGTTGAAATTGCACAGAACACACGTTTGCCCTTGTCCTAATAGTACCAATACTCCCAGCCTGCACAGTTCATAAAAATGTGTTATAACAATGGAGAGAAGCAATTCTACATTCACAGACAAGTTCGATAACCATGCTATCGTTAGTTCAAAAGCTGACATACAGTAGGTGCAAGAATAAAATTGCCTGATTCATATCCCACAGCTTCACAGATCCATCATCACTCCCACTGACCAATTTTGTTGGGTCCACAATTGAGAAGTCCACCGACCACACACGTCGCTCATGCTCCCTCATCTCAACAAAAACCTGACTCCTAGTAACATCCCAAACCTGAAATACAGGGATATTATGATAATTGCATCAAATACAAATTTAATTATAAAAAAGCATGCCACGGAGATTACCTGTACTATACCCTCAAAATCACTAGATGCTATATGGCTCTTCATATAACTGTTCCAACAAATACAGCTCAGTTTTGATCTATTAGACATCTCTACCACGGGATAGTGAATATCACGGTGTTCATTTACAATCATATTATAATCAAACACTTTTATCTTCTTATTTACACCAGCAGTTGCAAAAAACTCTCTATCCCGGTCAAACCCTACGGAGCATACTAAGTTTGATGAGTTCAGCAAATCACAATGCTTCAGTTCTGCCCGAACTTTCAACTTACTGAATGACAAGTACTTGCACAACCCCTCAAGAAAAGAGTTCACCCAGCCTCTTTGCCTTCTACCATATTGCCTTTCCAAAGAAAAATCATCTATTGAACTTCCCTCAGTCCCAATAGCTGAACCAGTAGCCCTCTTAACAATTTGATGATTACTTATTTGGTTGCCAGCTTGCTTCGCCAACTTGGACCTTGTTAGAAAATAAGCTGTTTCAAGTTTTTTGAAGTTCTTCATCAACCTGGAGCTTTTTGACAGAACACTTTCCTGGATTAACTCAGAGGATGGAACTGTTCTTGAACATTCTTCCACAGTACGATTATTTTCCTCCATGTCAACACCTTGCAGCTCAGGTCTGAATCGCTTCCTGGATCCGCAATCACTCTGATCTTCAACAGTTCCAGAGCACACCTCTTTGTCCAAATCAGTTGAGAAGTTCACACAGTGGCCAAGTGCAGATTGCTGGTGGAGTACCTCATTGATGTCAGAAGAAAGGAAAGCAACAGTGTCCTGCAAACTGTCTGCTATATCCTGCTTTCTTTTCTGCAACTGCTGAAGAAAATCCAGCAATAATTCTTGTTCTTCAATCTCTTCGCGTAACCTAAGTGCTGCTTCACGCTCTTCCAGGCTATTCCTTGACTGATTAAGGAACTCACTCTGCAACACCTCACTGTCAAACAAAAAGAAACAAAAAAGAAGAATGAGGAGAAGGTCAATGTGGCACAACCTCATTGGATAACACAAAGATAATATGAAGATACATATCTTTATTTAATTTTCTAAAATAATTACGTTAAGGGCAAGCATATGACCAACTAGCAATTGAGGTAGCAAGAAGGCAATGAAGAAAAAAAATGTTAACCTCAACCAAAATCCAGCAATGGTCTATTGTCCAAACAGAAGTCTCTAGCCAAAGATAAAGATCCACTGAGGAACTCCTAAAACAAAAAGTGTGCTGGCACTTCCATCAGTTGCAATACAGCCACATTTTTCTATTGAAGATTTGAAATAAACATGAACTATGGACAGTATCAAAACCGAAACAGTATAGGATAAATGACATGTCTGACTTTCACAAAGTGGCAGAATTGTCCTGCAAGTGCATGGTATGATGGTTAGTTATAACCTTTTGATTGTTTGCAGCACTTTTTCCACATAAAATTAAGGCTAGAACAAGGGTGTCAAATCAAGAATATGCGGAGCATTGTTAATTGTTAATAATTTCTATTGTTTCAAATAGCTGATAATAATTCTAGTGTCTGCTACTGCCTCATGAATATTGGTTCTCCTCTCTTGTTGCAAGATTTAGTCAATTTTCCAGGCAAGCTTGATCTTCAAACAACTCCATGCTCATGTTTATCATACCCACGTTTTTTGTCTTATAAAGTGTACAACCACAGCACATATACTAATTAACAAACAAATGCAGTTCCCAGCTTCGAGGAGAAGCATTACTAATATATGCATAAAGGACTTCATGCTACCTAACGTGAAACAAGACACCGGCCATGCAACCTTTCTCCTGGGTTAACACACTCAAGCATAGTACACGACACGCGACGCACCTCATCTTCGGTCTGGTTTCTGGCACAGGGTGCATTAGCAACTGGCAGAAGGATGCTTCCTTGGGCCATTTGAGCAGCAACTGTGGTGGCAACACCCGGTGCCGCAGATTCGCCATTGCCCGCATCTTGTCTTCCATGGTTTCGAATGTACAGAACAGCTGCAGTCCGCGAAGCAAACACAAGCAATGTCAAGACGTGCCGCAAAACAAAAGTATATATTGATGTGAAGCAAACGCACCTCGAACAAGAGCACACCCAGTCTGTAAACGTCAGAGGCGAAGGTAGCGGCGCTGTCGTCCGCCTCCTCGGGGCTGGTGTACCAGTTGAGCTCCATGGCCAGCACGCTCTTGAGCGGGAACGACTTCCCGGCGCGCTCCTCACCGCGGCCTGCGCCGTCGCGTCGCCGCGGAGGCGAGGCGTCCCGGTCGGCGTCCTCGGAGGCGTCAGAGCCCGAGCACGAACCGGAGGCGTCGGAGCCGGAGGCGGACTCGATGAAGGCGACGCGCGCGAAGGGCGGCGACACGACGAAGCACGACGGCCGCGCGCTGCCCACGGCCACCCCCTGCGCGTGCGCGACGGCCACAGCCTCCGCCACCTGCCTGAACACGTGCACGCACTCCGCCGCCTCCACCGCGCGGCCCGGCCGGTCCAGCCACTCCCGCAGGCTCACCTCGCCCCCGTCCTCCCCTCGTCTCCCTTCATCCGCCGCATCGCCCTCCGCCTCCGCCTCCGCGTCCCCCCACCGCCGCCCGCCGCCAGCAGCGCCACGGGACGGCTCCATACCCCACACACACACCACCGCCTCCACTCTACCCCATGACCGGGATCACCTGCGATTCGCCGCGCCCCGCACCTCCACGCGCTGCTCCGCCAGCCCCATCTTGTGGTTGTATTGTAAAGCAGAAAGGACAGCTCCAAACTCCAAGCTCCGAACGGCCTCGATGCAGCGAAGGGGATAAGGATCTGAACCAGCAGCGAGCGAGCAGCCACCGCCTGAGCCCCGCCGAAGGAACGCGAGGTCGGAGGAGCAGTGACCAGGTGAGAGGAGTGGAGCAGAGGCGAGCAGCGAGCCACACAAAGCCGCTTTATAAATCGGGGCGCTCTCGTCTACTACCGCTTTAATTCCGTCGCCTCGGTAGCCGCCTCCCAGCCGCACAACGCCCGCGACCCTTACCCACGAACACCTCGCCCTCGCCCCAGTTCCGAGCGGCACAGCGACCAGCCAAGTCCATGTCCATCTCCCTCTCGCCCCTGAACTGCTACAGGACCAGTGCCACCAAACCTGACCGCGGAGATGAAACGGCGACGACGCTGCTGTCTTGACTTGACGCCCACACAAAGGTGGAAGAAAACGGAGCCGGCGAAGCCCAGGAAGAACAACAACTCGAGCGCCCTTCGCACGCGCCCCTACGCCTCTCCAACCAACCCTACTCCTCGAGCTCTCCCCCGGTCGTACTGAGGCCTTGTTTAGTTCCGAAAAGTGAAAACTTTTCGGAACTGTAGCACTTTCGTTTGTTTGTGACAAATATTATCCAATTATGGACTAATTAGGATCAAAATATTCGTCTCGTGATTTCCAGCTAAACTGTGTAATTAGTTTTTGTTTTCGTCTATATTTGATGTTTCATGCATGTGCCACAAGATTCGATGTGACGGGGAATCTTGAAAACTTTTTGGTTTTCA
>Ga0182004_10004334_pt1 | contig 11423 bp, 11 predicted proteins | sample Sormic07211540_1_FD_120479 | JGI IMG/M metagenome (GOLD analysis project Ga0182004, IMG submission 120479) | Endophyte microbial communities from Sorghum bicolor roots, Mead, Nebraska, USA - 072115-40_1 MetaG | ecosystem: Host-associated > Plants > Roots > Unclassified | place: USA: Nebraska...
AATTATCTTTATGATTCTAAACAGAAAAGGATGAAAAACAGAATTCTTTGGAAGTATTGTTACGACGGGTTGAAGGGCTACAATATGGTAATCCCAAATTCCACTTCAGATTACTGATTTTGACCATCCTTTTCTCTGAAATACTTCATCAATTAGAATATGTCTTGTTCAAGTTGCAAAGGGTAATTTCTTGACTGCAGGAAATATGAAGTTGTTTAAAGTGCAGGTTTACTTATATTTTCAACAGACTTTTGTCTAGATGATGACTTGAACTGCTATAATACCTTACAATGGTTTTTTCTCGAACATACCTTATGATGCTTTAATTTAATACTTCCTGTGTTCCAAATATAGTTCACTTTTTTTTAACGAAATTATAGTTCGCTTTGGCTTTGTCCTAACTCAAACTTCTTCAGCTTTGACCAAGTTCATAGACAATGCACCGACATTTAGAGCATCAAATTAGTTTCATTAAATTTTCTATGGAATCTGTTTCGATGGAGTGTTTATTTGAACTTGTAGATGTTAATATATTTTTTTCTGAAAACTTTAGAGAAGTTTGACTTAAGATAAAGCTAAAGTGAACTATAATTTGGAATGGAGGGAGTAGGATAGAACATGTTCTATGACTCCTTTTTCTTAAACCTAAGGTTCTTACTTCTGAGTCTTGGTCATTATGATTGCTCTTTGAAGTTGTTCTTGGGGAAGCTAGTCATTTCTGTTTTATTTTTCATCTGCATTCTCTGGCCTTTTCCCTGTTAGAATTAGAATAATGTCTGAACTCTGAAGCTCCTCTCTCCTAGTCATTGGTTCTAGTACCATTTCTCGTCATGGGATCATGCCCTCAGAAGCCATTTTCTTCACAAGAACCAAATATTTTTTTCTACCATACCTTCTCAGGATATGCTATAAATCTAAGTGCCCTTGCTAGTCTAGTATGTTTGTGCTTTGTGGGGCTAGTTTGATTGTTGAATCAAATAATTGTGTAATGACCTCAACATGCTTATATTTCTCATAAATTTGCTATTAAGTTTTTCAATTATGATATCAAAATGCTTTATGTCATTGAAGAAAAATTGCCTCCCTTTTCTCTGTTCTGTAGAGATGGATGAAAAAGTAGATCTTGTTGAAGTGTTAACTCGTCGAGTTGAAGATCTCCAGCGAGGTAAGAGTAAGACTCACATCACATCTGTGCACCGTGCTACACAACACAAGATTGTCATCTGTACTTATTTCTCTAATCAATGCCATCATATATCATACTACTTTTTTTTTGCGATGTTTATTAATGCAGTTCTCTGTAGATCAACTCTTCATCCTGTAGATTAGTTTCAATACTGTTTTTTTGTTGTTGCAGTTTGATTCAGCTGCCTCATTTAATATATAGGAAGACGTAGTATAGCAACCTATTAAATATGAAAAAAATGCAGATAGTCAACTGGAATTCCTTTGCTTCTATAAAACAAGAAATTATGCCCTCTGACATATCTAAGTACTCCTAGAATGAGGTCTTAGGAGCACACACTGAGATTAATTGCTTAACTTATTTTTATTACTGAGAAATTTAAGAGTTACTTGGTCATGCATGCCGTATGATGCAATTTCTGAAAAAGCCTGAAAGAGCTGCCCAAGTCCTTGGTTCATTCCATTATATCTGTTTCCAAATTCCAATACGTATAAGTATGAAATTTTGAGAAAACTGTTGATCTTTTGGATAGTGTGTTCTCTCATTTTTCCTGGATTGACTTACATTTATTTCTGGAGACAATAGTTGTTGAAGAGCTTTTTTGTTTAATGATTTTATCATCGTATATTATGTATATATATTCTTGTGGCACAGGGTGTGATGATAGATACTTTTGCTTGCAGAGCGTGATGCACTCAGAAAAGATATTGAGCAATTATGTATGCAACAAGCTGGCCCTGGTTATGTTTCTGTTGCAACTCGAATGCTTACTCAGAGGTGGTTCCATATCTAATTTAATTTTTCATTTTATTCACTGTGCAAACAAAGCAATATTTTTGTTGTAACTATTCAGGACAGCAGCTTTGGAACAGGATATTGAGAACCTCCAGAAAAAGTTAGGTGGTTGCTTAAGAGAGAATCAAAATTTGCAAGAGGAGCTTGCTGAAGCTTATCGAATTAAGGTGTGCTACTTCTTTCTCCCTACTGCTATTTATAGCAGCTTTAGTTTCTGTTTTCTCATTCTTTCATTTACTTAAATTTCAGAGCCAACTTGCTGAGCTACATGGTGCTGCGCTATCAAAGGTTTCTTACTTTGACTTAAAATATGTGGCTATTTTATTTAATGAACTGTACTAGCTTTTAGCAGTAACGGACATTGCTAAGGGATGTGTGCTGATTTTGTTCATATCCTCTATCTTTATATATAGGCAAAGAGTAATAGGCATGAACATGTGGTTATTAGATGAAATTTGGTTTAGTGAGTATGTCATCCCAACAGAGTGCCATTTTCCATCTTGATCTTGAGTACTCCTTACTGGACATTGCTTGCTGAGCACAAACTCAATTTCTTCATCGCTGATGAGGCAAGAAGCAGAAGTAACAAGTGGTACTCTGTATTAGATGTATTCAATGTAAAAAATGCAACTGTAATGACTCTGGACTACTAGTGGATAGGATATGCTTATGCTTTGAACCTGCCTGGGGTTGCAAGGCCTTAAAGGTGCAGCCAGTGTGATGGATTCTAGAAGTGTTTGATTTCAGGGAATGAAGCCCACCAATAGTATATATTGAGTTAGAGATGTTCGGGCCTCTTTCACACGTACATCTCAGATTTCCAGTGACGTCGAGAACAACCTTACTACCATGATTGCAGGTAGGTGAATCCAGAATGTGTTTGAATCATAGGGAGAGGTAGTGTTTGGTGGTGAAGACTGCCTTGGAGCGGCCAATGCTGAGGGTTTTATGTAACCCTGTGCAGCTTTTGAAGGGAGTGAAGTGCAACCATGTGAGCTATTAAGAAATAAGGATTAGTGAACCAAAGGGGCAAAATTGTCCCTTTAGACTATTTAGGAGTGGATCTGGAGCTCTACCAAACAGCAGCAACTTCAACTCTCTCCTCAAGGCTCGAGCAGCTCGGCCTCGAAGCATGTGTCCTCATCAGAGTTGGTGCTGGTGAGGTTGGCGGGGGTGGTGCTTGGGCGACGATGCATCAAAGAGTGGAGCTCGGTCAGTGAGGTGGGTGGGGGCTGGGGCTGGGGCTGCGTTGCTCAGGGTGGCAGAGCTCAAGGCGATGGTACGTGTGGGAGTGGTCGAGTGGAGCGCCAGTCAGGAGGGCGGGAGCAGGGTGGCATTGTTCTCCAAGTGGCCACAGCCCACGGCAAAGGAGATCTCCCTGGGTGGCGGTATTGTAGCGCTGATCGTGGCAGGGACTCGATACTGACCTTGCTGGGGTTGCTGAGGTTGGTGAGGGAGGACGGGGGTGTGGAGACGGGCTGTTTTGGTTTGCTGGGGGTGGTTCCACATCCACTTTTGTAGCGATGTTCTGGACACTCGATGAATTTACAGAGGATGGTAGCGATCCATGGATCAGTCTGCACCAAAAGAACATAGAGTTGCCCTGTTTAGGGTTGTCAACAAGCCAAGCTTGAGCGAGCCTAGGATTTCCTTTGAGCTCGCAGTCAAGCTCAAGCTTGGATCAAATGAATCTCAAAAAGGCTTGCGTTTGGCTTGGCTAAGCACAACGGTGACATCCTCTGCTGAAGGAATACACAAAATACTCAAAAGCTGCTGTATTGGAAAAATAAACAAATGCTGAAAATTGAAGCCTACAAATGCACAAGAAAAGAAGTACACACTAGTGCAGCTCCACCTGCACATACAAATGTACACATATTGCTCTGTTCTCCTTTTCTGGCCTTGTTGAGTATGGTCCTATGGAGACACGGGAAGCAGCATGTTAGAGTAAATAAGAATAGTACCAGTACCCACATAAGGTGTTAGTCCTATGTACCCTATATAATCAGCCTATGAGGCCCAATGCACTATATCCAATATTCCACCAATTATATTCTCCTTCATGGTATCATTTGCCTAGGTTTAGATCCTAACCCTAGCGACCACCGCTTCCGCACTGCGCGCCCCCGGGGAGAGGTCGATCTTTGCCGGGGGCAGCGCCCCTGTTTAGGCGCCGTATCCTATTGATCCGGCTGCCATCGTCGTCGTCGCACAGCAGATCGAGATCTCCCCTATGTCATCGCCAGGCTGCCGCTACCGCCTCGTCCCCGGGCTCGCCGCCGGCTGTCGCCATCAACACCTGATCTTCATCGCATGGAGGCAGATAGATATCACCCGTCTCGTGCCGCTATGGTGGTGGCCAGGGCTGGCCACATGCATCGACCTGCGTTGCCATGGAGGCAGCTAGATCTGGCGTGTCGCTGTTGTCGAGCGGATCTGTCCCTCCACCTCGTTGATCCGCGTTAGCGCCTTCGACCCCACGTGTTCGTGACCCACCGTGCGCCTTGCGCCACCCGATCGGGACGCACCGCCGTCGTCGTGTCGTTTTGTTGGGTACACCGGATCTCCTGCTGTTGTATCTTTTCGGTTTGCCCGATCACTAATCCGGATTCAATCGCCCACCGCCCGTCAACCTCGCGCATTCGACTCCGACATCGGCATCGACTTCATCGACACCGTCTCCGAGTACTATGTGCATCTTCTCCGAGCAACAGGGTTGCTGTTGTGTCGCCTCATCGGGCCACAACATCGCGTGTGTACACTTCGCCGTTGCAACTCCATCGTCGTCATCTGTGCATCGACGACTGTGCTGCGCAATCCCTGCCACGCCATCCGTCTGCACAAGGTCTTCGTCCTGCTGATTGGGTCTTCGTCATCGGGCTGCCACTACTCACGTCGTCGCTGAGACCTGCTCGCAAACCGTCTTCTCCCGCATTGCTTCTTCATCTAGCACCACCACATGATTGGGGCCCTCTCCCTTGTACGCTTGGTATTGGCAACACCGACGCGTGCTTTCGTCCCCGACGCGTTGCTGGATCTAGCAAATCCAGTTGCGCCTCGGTGCTCAGGCGGCTTGACTGCATCGACTTCGGCATCAACCCTCCGGTTCCTACCCCGTCTGCCTCGATTGCGTCGTCGCCTTTCTTCTACGACGGTCCTGATTGCATCTACTTCGGCATCGCCCCCTCCCACGATGACTACCTCGACGTGTCTTCGTTATTACCATGGCGCCCCTTGTGTGCCTGCAACTCCATCAACATGCAACCCAACCACAACTACGTCGACCTCGGCCATCTTCAGCACAACTTCTTCGACCACGGCTACTACGCCCTTACGCTTGGCTACCTCGACATCGGCACAAAGGGCTACCGCCTTGCATGAGGACTCATCGGCTTCTTCTCCAGCCATAGCATACGCCGCACATCGATTGTTATGACTGCGGGGGGATGTTACTTATCAGCTTCTTCTCCAGTCTTACCGTATGTAGCGCTCCCACTGTGACTGCGGGGGGATGTTAGAGTAAATAAGAATAGTACTATATTGTGTACCCACATAAGGTGTTAGTCCTATGTACTCTATATAATCAGCCCATGAGGCCCAATGCACTATATCCAATATTCCACCAATTATATTCTCCTTCACAGCAGAGTGTGCTTTGTGCCGACAGTGAGCCAGTAGCAAGGCATCAGCATGACAGCAGGGGATGCCATGAGACGGGAGGAGAAGATTTGGAAAAGAATGGAAGGGCACTAAGGCCTGAGGATAAAGATTGGAGAAAGGTATTTGTGTGAGGGTATGGCCGTGTGGGTGTACTGGGCTCACACACTGCTATTTCAAAACTGGGAATGCAGGATGGAATGTTAATGATCCTTGTTGAATAGCTCGTGCTCTGCTCGTTGGAGCTGTGAGTTTGATGGCAGGGTCGAGCTCAGCACGTTTTTTAACAGAGCTGAGTTCAGATTGAGCTATTGATGAGCTGCGTTCGAATAGCTCACGAGCTCCGAGTTTTTTTAACAGCCCCAGCCCCGTTTTACAAGGCTTAGATGTGTATTCCAGATCTGGACTCATGCCAAACAGGTCCTTAGAACTTCATTTGGATCTGGTGTTGTATAACAAGTCAATGAAGCTCTCCAGATCATGGTGAGCGCTAAGGGCTTTGCATGGCTACTAGCATAGCACGCCTGCTGTTTGTCATTATTTTATGTCCTAGGTTCTGTGCATGTTCTTGTGTTTTGGACCTGTTGGTTCTTTTATTTCCTTCTTTTGGTTAAAATGGTTTCTGCTGGGTTGGCACATTATTTTGTTGCGTACTTGCATTCCTTTACTCCTTAATATAATGATGGGCAGGTATTAGCTTGAGAAAATAATTTCTCCAAACATCTAGGGTTCAAAAATATTGCAAAATGTTTTGATAGAAGAGGGTAATTGTCATTGGTAAAATAGGGCATACATGGGAAGGTTTTGAATATCGGTGGCGCCTAATGCAGTCACTACTCACTAAGAGTAAATACTGTTAGATAAAGAATTTGAGTAGGGGAGATATTTGTTAGAGCAGAAGGTAATGGGGAAATACGAAGAACATAAATGAAATGCTTGTCCTTGTCCAAATCCTACTGATTGGAGATTGAAATCAAATTTCAAATTTCAGCAGTGTAGTCATGCTCACTCGTGCTTGGTCTTATTTTGTGAAGGAAACCTTTGAGGCATGTCTTTTGTCTTTTGTTATTGATATGGCCTTTCCTGTAATAACAATGCAGAACAAGGATCTAGAAAAGCAAGTAAGATTTTTCCAGAGCAGTGTTGCTCAAGCTTTTGCTGAACGGGACAGTTCATTAATGGAGGTTCTTTTTAGTTTACTTAATAAGTTAATTCTGTACTTAAATACAAATGCTGCGAGCGTGAGTTTGTTTTTTTGCTGGAATTTGGGAATCACATATTATTCTGTTTAATTTTCTAGTGTGAGAAAGCAAAAGAGCGGGAGGAAGCAGTGTCAAGAAAGTTTGCTGATTTTGAGGAAAGGTATGTTGCATAACTGTTATACTTATTACTTATATATATGTGATTTGTTTCTGTAACTGTGACATGGACCAAAGGACCTTACATACTGTATTAGTGAACTTATACAGTGTTTCGATCTTTTATTTCAATTAGTTCTCTGGTGGATGAATGTACCAGTGAGGTTTTAGTGGCTATATATGAGTACATTTATCTTGATTTTATGGTCTTAATTGTTGGTACGCACAAACCACCGAAATTCTATTGAAAAGAGCACATAATGTGGTGTTTTGATATTTTTTTTAAACCAAAACATGATGTTTTATTTTCTGTCTATTTTATGAGCATTTAACATTCAGAAAATGATGATGGAGTTGTAACATGAATACATGATGTTTTTAAATTCCATTCTTGTTTATCTTGTACTTGCCACTTATGGTTCTTTTAGATAAGGGCACGAAATATCATGATGCTTACTGATTGGCAGGATGAGAGAATATCAATTAGCAATTGATGAACAGAAACACTTAAATGATGACTTGCAGAGGGAACTGACAGAACTGAAGGCGCATACAGAATTGTCCTTGAAAGTAAGTAACTTTTGTTGATTGTCATTATGAAAAGTTGGAATTTGCGTAATAGGAGGATGCCCGCACCCCAGGACGCCAAAACACTAGTATTGATAATTTGGTATCTTTATGAAAACTGCTACATTTCTGTATCCACAGTGCATGTGTTTGACACGTCTTGGTTGAACCTAGGATTCAAATAGTTCTTTCTTTTCTTCTTCCTAGCACTCTAGGTTGTGAACGGGTTCGACCTAGGACTACTCTAATATATGTCTATGCAACAGTGATCTTAATGAACTCTCAAGTATATAAGAATGTCTTTTTTTAAAATAAATAAGAATGTCCTTTACCTATGTATTTCATGTACATAGTTGTTTATTGTCTGTTATATTCCTTACAGCCTGTTGCAATAATATTCTGACTTGTACCTATTTTCGACCTCTTTCTAGTCAGAAGCTGATATTTGATTCTCTTTCAGGTTATTCTAAAATTCTATGACCTTCGTTGCAGAGACTCTGAATGTTCTTCAAGCGTTACTTTTGAAGAGAAGTGTTCAATCCTTCTAGATGATTGTGCTGACAATTGGAGTTTTTGCTCTGATGGCGGAACCTCAACTTTGAAGTACATTGTAAACCTTAAGCCCTTATCTGCTATAAAGAATAATTCATATTTAATTGTGTTATTTAGTTTCTTTCATTAACATCATCTGGGGCAGAGCCAGAAAATTATAGATACAGGGAACAAATGTAAAAGATAAATTATTAGAAGGTAAAATCAACATTTTTCATTGAATTTCATGTGCATAAGAGGAATTCATCTATCATAAGGGAGTGCTTCCCCTCCCTCCTTCTGCCCCTGAACATCTTTATGCATTGTTGGCTTGTTGCTCAGTTTTTTTCTGGGAACTAAAGGAATGCGGAAGATAAGATAGGAAATGATGAAACTTTGCTGGCATCTGTTTCAGGACTTATGCAGTTATGGTTTGATTCGCAGTTTCTCATGCAACATACTGCTTCATACATGGATACAATTTACAAAACATCTGTGTTATGGATGGAACTCATAAATTTAGTTCTAATTTCCTCATTTGTCCTATTCAGCTATACTTAATTGTGACTGTCATGCCCAATTTGACCTAATTGTACCATGCACTTGAGTAATACAACATGACATGCAGACCCTAATTGGTTCTCAAGAACTGCTTTAATAATGGTGCATTTGAAGTGTCCATGAGTTACTGTTTATTGAAAATTTTTCCAGTTGATCTGGACCTAAACCAAAGTGCTTTGAATAATGGCATCTTGCTACTGATTTTTTGCATTAGAGATTTTCCCTTCAATGTGTTTACAATTTACATTTTTTGTAGGCATCTTTAGAAGCGGAGAAAGAGTCACTTAAAGCTAAAATATCAAAGCTGCAAAGCAACTTAAGGATGGTAAGATAAGCTTGCAAATGCTAAGGTGAAGTTTGGGTATAACAAATCTTTTTGGTTTGTTGAAAACTACTGCTTTTGGTTGTGTAGGGCCTTGAGATTGAACAGCATTTGCAAAGAAATGCACGCATATTAGAGAAAAGACAGGTACAGTTCTGAGGTATTATATTGTTCTCTCATGACCTCTTTAATTTGTATACTTTGGAGTGCAGGCACTGTATGATGGATTTCTAAGAAATGGATTGTCAGAACTTCAAAAGTTCTACACATATCAAAAGGCTGAAATTATGAAAATATTGGAAGAAGAATCATCGCAGTTGATCAAAGTTGTTGCAGGGATTCAGGATAAGCTAACTGAAATTTGCATCAACACTGAAGTTAATGAACATCCTGCCAATGAGATTCAATGTTGTGACAGCAGTTGTAAAGATGTGCATGTTACTACAGATATCAGTCCTAGCACATGTCCTAAGGTTTGCACATGTTGACAGCAAACTTCTTTTCCCTCTACATTAATGCTGAGCTTCTTCCTATGTTTACTGGCTACAGAAACATATGCTTTGAGGATATTGACAAATTACTCCATAAAACATAATTGAATGCTCTTACTCCTGAACTTCAGCCTTTAGGTCACTAAGTTAGAAATCTGAATGTGACACTTCAAATGTGTTGACATTCACAACCGCTAGAACTTAGCATAAACTGGAGCAAATATTGGAAATAGCATGTCTTAGCATCATAAGATGCTAGCTCTGTAAGAAACTGACAAGTGATGGCATTTTCTTTTAGGGCAAGCTTTCTAGTCAAATCAAATTAACTGAAAACTGTGTTGACATTGAACACCACTTTAGCAGTGGGTGTCGTCTCCTCTTGTCCTCGCTCGTCCACCTTTGGTCCTGCATCGTTGATGCACATCTGTTTGAAGGGGAGGGGAAGGGAGCAGAACTGCAGCAGGGGAAGGTCTTAGGGTCGTGGCGGCGTGGGGAGCATGTGTGACTGCGCTGTGGCTCGTGGTGGTGTGGGGAGAGTGTTGTGACTGGCCTGCAGCCCCTTACTTTTCTGAAACTTCCTTATTATGATTTCCCTTTACCCTTACATTCTGCTCCTTAGAAGTTCTATTTTCTCAAAAGACACTATTACAGATACTTCTATTTGTTATTTCTCCTCATAACCTCCTCTTTGGTACTGTAGCAACAACAATTACACACACATGTTGGTGTTTAATAATTCATAGTTAGTCAATTACAGTACAGACTGATGTAAACGCCTAGGCTCTAGGCAAAGGGTCAGCGCCTAGAGAGCGCCGCCGCTCGTGGTGATCTCGGGAGCACACAAGGCAGTCAGGGTGGGCAAAAAAACCGAGACCGAACCCGAAAGACCGAAATTTGGGTCCTCGGTCCCTACTTTGGTTCCTGTTCGCAGGACACCGATTTTTATTTTGGTGCTTCGGTCAGTAGGATCGCGTAGCCAAATAACCGAGACACCATTGGCCCATGTTGATCCATGAAGCTCATGCTCAACCACTCCAGGCCTTATCTACTAATGCACGCTTCCTAACCCTAGTACTATTCTAAAAAAATCCTAAGCCTTGTACCTGAACAGCCTGCCGCCGCACGCCCGGGTCGCGAACGCCGCCTGCCTGCTGATACGCGCAAGGATTTCCTAGCCCTGACGATGCTAGCCACCAATGACTGCCGCTTAGCACCCACTAGTCCACTACGCTAGCGCCCGCCCTTGACAACGATGACGAGTTGACGACGGTGCCTCGAGAGGGGCACCAGCAGTACTGCAGGCCATGTCAGTGGAGGCGTCTGGAGCAACACAAAGATCTTGAGGCTGAGAAGGAAGAGCGGCGGAGACCAGAGGAGTTGCTGATCAGCAGTTTTGTGCTGTTGTTCGGTCAGGCTCGGTTGAAACCGATGACCGAGACCGATTATTCGGGTGACTGAGCTGTTGATTATCGGTTTCTTGGGCACAAGCTCGGTTTCAAATATGTAAAGACTGAATTTTCTAAAAACCAATTTACCTGAACTGAATTTTCGGTTTAAGACCGAACGCCGAGCCCTGCAAGGCAGCATTGAGGGAGGGCAATTTTGTGATTTGGCCCCTTTTCTAAGAATTCCTGGAAACTTATTATGATTCCCTTTACTGATTCCTTACATTCTGCTCCCTAGAAGATATACTTTTATTTGTTATTTCTCTTCTCATAACCTCCTCTTTGGTACTGTAGCAACAACAATTACACACACATGTTGGTGTTTAATTCAGAGTTAGTCAATTACGTTACATATACATAGTACAGACTGATATAAACGCCTAGGCTTGCCTAGCCACACCTAAGCTCTAGGCGGGGGGGGGGGGGGGGGGGGGGGGGGGGGGGGGTTGCGTTTTTTATATCTCTTTTAAAGAAGAAAACGGGGGGTTTTTTTTTGGTGCTTATTGTTAA
>Ga0182004_10004335_pt1 | contig 11422 bp, 10 predicted proteins | sample Sormic07211540_1_FD_120479 | JGI IMG/M metagenome (GOLD analysis project Ga0182004, IMG submission 120479) | Endophyte microbial communities from Sorghum bicolor roots, Mead, Nebraska, USA - 072115-40_1 MetaG | ecosystem: Host-associated > Plants > Roots > Unclassified | place: USA: Nebraska...
AACTCAGAAAAAGAAGATGAGAACTTCCTAATTTAAGGTAACATAGACTCCAATCCCCTTTTGTGAAGTCGGCGTTCTTCTTGCTTTGAACCTTGTCGCTCCTGCCGATGGATATTTCCCGTGATAATATCATCTCACTGGCTGATCTGGCAATTAGATTAGCCGATTTGAATGAATACCATTTTCCTTTGTAATTCCTAGCTTTTATCTGAACCAAATTTCGGTGCCAACACCATGTTACAAATTTTAACAGACACGAATTCGGATAATTCCAATTTCCAGACATATATTTCCACCACTACCATGGATGACTTCGGCAGACCCTTCTACTCAAGCCCCGTTTAGTTCCCACCTAAAATTTTTTCATCATCATATTGAATCTTTAGGCACATGCATGCAGCACTAAATATATAGTTTGGTTGTAAAATCGTGAGACGAATCTTTTAAACCTGATAAGCCCATAATTAACCATAATTGCTACAGTAACACACATGTGCTAATGACAGATTAATTAGGCTTAATAAAATCATCTCGCTTTTTTCAGACAAGTTACATAGTTTATTTTTTAATTACGACACATCCGACATGACATCTAAAAATTTTCTTCACAAAGTAAACAAAGCCTCAATCACACCTATAATTTGGAACCCTGGAATTTCACAAGAATTATAAAAGAACTTCCATAGGAAACAGTTCATTTCTATAGGAAAAGCAAAGGGGCCTAAGATACGTGAAGATAGCTTTGTTGAACCACTGAGCAACTGGTTTAGTCTATTGTGATCAAACCTGTCCACCCAGGTCAAGTCTCTGACTTGACACAAATGCTCACATTTCTCTAATCAATCTTGACATTTATCGATCCAACTCAATTCTATAAAAGATACTCTTAGGGATAGAGTGTACATAGATGCATCATATCACTAAGGCCTTATTTAGTTTATTAAAAACAAAAAAACTTTTTAAGATTCTTCATCACATTAAATCTTGCGGCACATGAATGAATCATTAAATATAAATAAAAACAAAAACTAATTGCACAGTTTACCTATAAATTGTGAGACGAATCTTTAAAACCAGTTACTCCATGATAGAACAATGTTTGTCAAATAAAAATAAAAATGCTACTGTGTCAAAATCCAAAAACTTTTTGGATCTAAACACGGCCTAAATGTGTGTTCATATGTGACCGTTTACGTATATAACTGGCTCTCGCAAACTCCGACACACTTATCGGTTATCCAAAGATGGTTTCGCTGAAACCTTCGTGCTGATGTCTGCACATGTAAAGAGTTGGGAAATGATCATGCGAAACAAAGAAAAAAGGGCACCCAGCGCCGCCCCCAACACACTGTAATCCAGCGGTGCTCAAAATCTACACATTTTAACCCAAGATACAAATAATTAACACAACAAACGGAAAAATAAAAACCTAAACTGCTAAATGTTACAAGTAATAACTACACTATTAAAATACAGCACCCCGATTTTAATGCATGAGGCGTCAGGACAAGTTTCATTACTATTGCCGCCTCCTGGTACTGCGCCTCACTGGCTCAGACTCAACAAGTCTTTTGAGGAACGGCTGAGGAGCGGAAAGCCCCACTGATTCTGGGATATCGAGATCAGCATTAGCTGTTGGAACAGCCATCTCTGGCTGCTTACTTGACATATGCAGCGGCTGGATTCTTGATTTCTCCACCTAAAAGAGCATTCCAGTTAAACACTGCCTCATGTACCTTGTGGATATATTCAATTTAATGGGAACTGATATTTGATTTGATGGGCACTTGAGTATAAATGTGCCACAGAAGATTACAAGGACCCAAAGTCCTGACTAGGCCAGCTGCATTTTCCAGGCTATGCTTGCATCTGGATGGCTCAAAACTTTGCAGTTTTGTGAGAGGATGCAAGTATGCAATTAGCTTAACTTCAAATCTCTACTGTTAAACGTACCAGCTCCTGGTGAAAAGCATGAGAATAAGCTTCAGAAAGCCTTCTCTGCAGATCATCTTCCTTTTTTCTTTCATAATCAGAGTTCTCCATTTCATTTTCCTTCTCTTCCAGTTCGCGATATAACTCTGTAATAATTTGTAATGAAATAAAACACTCTGAAATCAGACATCAGTTTGCATCAACCTCTAAAGACATGCACATGACAACTAATAACCAGGTCGTAAAAGCAGAAACCGTTTTGTATCAACTTGTATTTCCAGAATATGTCATGAGTGAAAAGGATACCATGTACTGCAAAATTGTTTTCATGGTTTGAAAACAAATCCACATAACCTAAATGGCATACCTGTAAATACTGACAAGATCCAGATTTGGGTTGGAATATCAAATAGCGTCTTAGCTAAGGTCAACGAAGACTTCAGGATCTCTCTGGCCTGTCCTGCGTCATGTAGCTGAAGCGCCAATGTTCCCAGTATTGTCAAATACTGAGAAACTAACTGGATGTTACCCAACTGTTGGTGCGCTATTCTCAGACCACTTGCAAGGCGGTTCCTGGTATTACATAAGCATTAAATATTTATGAAATACAAATGCATGAACATGCTAATTGTGTGCTCAGAAGATGAATAAAATTGCTACTCCCTTCATTCCAAATTATTGTTCACTTTGGGTTTGTTCTAAGTCAAACTTCTTTAACTTTGACCAAGTTTGTAGAAAACACAAAAACATCTACAATATCAAATTTGTTTCATCAAAGTTTACATGGAATATAATTTGAAAGTGCATTTATTTGAAGTTGTAGATGCTAATATATTTTTTCTAGAAACTTGATCAAAAGTTAGATAAGTTTAACTGAGAACAAAGCCAAAGTACACTATAATTTGAAACGGAGGGAGTGTGACAAGACAACAGTAGGAAACGAATAGTGCAGAATATTAACTAAAATATAATATATGCTTGAAGAAACCTATGCCCTAATCTATCACACAGCAAACATTTATTGTCGTGAACCTTAGTTCATTTGGGGGATAGAGGGGTTAACCATTGCCAGGAGGAAGGCCGAGCAAAGTCGGCGTGGAGGGAGACTAGAGCATTTTAGGGGGAATTGGATTCAGGGCGAGGTTTTCCCCATCGGCGCCCTATGTTGAAGGAGACTGGGATTAGAATTGTCTTGATATTTCTTAATCCCCATGAGAGCTGGTGTATGGATATATATAGGCACTTGGCCTGCTAAATAAAAGGACTCCATAACTCCCCATAAATCCCCTAATTCTTGCCTTCCTTGCAGGCTGATCTGCATGCTCCTTGATTGCTGCTGGCGCCATCTGCTTCTTGATTACTGCTGGCACCATGTGGGCGCGGTCACCACGCGCCTTCTGGTTACCACGCAGCCGGTCACCATGTAACTCACGGCAGCCCCAAATGACATTTATATAGTCATGTCACAAATGCAGCTTGGAGCACTAATAATAACTCTATGAAGAATGGAGTTTATTAAATCATCACACTTACCGTGCTTCTTGTGGATTATGCTGTCTCATAAGTAATAGTCCATAAACAAAAATGATACAGGTCTTCTCTCGCACACCAACAAATGAGTCCATTGTTCTATAAGCAGGACCAACCAATTCTAGTGCCTAAAGAATAAAACAGGCAGGTAATATTCAGTCATGTCAGTTACCACCAGGAGTAGATAGGTTCAAACTACATAGCATGATAAGCTATCAAGCTCTCCTGTACCTGTGAAGACGATTCTGCATCACCTTTACAAATGTACGACACAGCGGCATAGGCTTCGCACATCGATTGCATTGATTTACTCTCTGTCAGCTGATCATTACAGGCAAACAAACATTAACAAGCTTCGCCTAATATAGAAAGATATACATGTTATTCCTTTGGCAATCTGGAAACAGTATATAAAAGATCAGCCAAAATTACCTTTTTTGCTTCAAGGAAGTGGAAAGCTGCTTCATCAAAGCAGGCAACAGAATGTGCATACTGTCCCCTTAAATTTTCAATGGTGCTTTCACAACCTTGAAGAATTGTTGGGAAGCGAGTAAACCAGTTTTTCATCTGAGCTAAAGCCTACAGAAAGGTGACCAATAGAAAGGACAATGAGTTAGCTAACAAGAAGATCATGAGATCAACTGTAAGATATCACAATGAGCAATATGATTACATCAAAATTCATAATCTGCATATATACCATAAATCTAGGAAACCTGACACAGGCCGATCCCCGAAAGAAGAGTCCAAATCTATATGGTCTCTCTACCTATAGATTGCTTTTTTTTCAGCATTTCTACCTACAGATTGCTTGGAAGTCAAGTCCCTTAATATCGGGTATCATATGCCGGGGTACCCAACGCAAAGAGCTAAGAACCTCATTCTCCCCTTTTAAAAATAATAAACCGGAAAGGCTAAATAGACATCCCTCGCTTCACCCAAGACCCGATCGCTAAGCCTCGGTAAAGACGAGACAGGCCTACCAATTCCGCCTCGCCCGATAACTAACCCTCAGGCCTCGGACGAGACCAAACCATCTCCGACTCGCCCGGAGCGCAAGGAGGAGAAGGCGCATCTAGTGGCTGCGGACAGCGACGACGACGAGCACGCTCTCATGTTGGGGGAGTACTGCGCGCTCCAAGGTGAAACAGGGGAGGCGGACGCGAAGCAGTGGACTGCTGCACGTGCCGTCGATCTTGACGAGCCACGGGCACAGGTCCAACTGGGGGCGATCGGCGACGAGCTGGAGCAGAGGTGGTACCTGGATTCCGGCGCGAGCAACCGTATGACGGGAAATCGCGATGTCTTCTCCGAGCTAGACGAAGAAACCACTGGGAGCGTCAAGTTTGGCGATGGCTCCTAGGTGGCGATCCGCGGCCGTGGCACTGTCTTGTTTCGGTGCCGGAACGGCGAACACCGGGCGCTAACGAATGTCTACTGGATCCCACAGCTGAAGACAAGCATCATCAGCCTCGAGCAGTTGGACGAGCGCGGTGCTGAGGTGGTGATCAAGGGCGGTGTGCTGCGGATTTGTGACCAAGAGCGGCGGTTGCTGGCTAAGGTCACAAAGTCGAAGAACCGGCTGTTCCTGCTGGACCTGAAGGTCAAACAGCCGGTGTGCCTGGCTGCACAGTGCACGGAGGAGCCATGGTTGTGGCATGGCCGCTTCGGGCATTTGAACTTCGACGCGCTAAGCAGGCTGGCGGCAATGGTGAAGGGGATGCCCAAGATCCAACACGCCAGTGAACTCAGCGACAGCTGCCTGGTGGGGAAGCAGAGAAGACTGCCGTTCCCCAAGGAGGCAAGGTACCGCGCCAGGGAAAAACTAGAGCTAGTTCACGGCGACCTATGCGGGCCTATCACTCCGGCCACACACGGCGGACGGAGGTATTTCCTCCTGCTGGTGGACGACTGCAGTTGCTATGTGGCTGCGGCTTCTGGCAAGCAAGGGCGAGGCAGCAGACGCCATCAAGCACTTCAAGGCGAAGGTGGAAGCGGAGTCTGGGAAGAGACTGAAGGTGTTGCGGACGGACCGTGGTGGAGAGTTCACGGCGGTGGAGTTCGCCACCTACTGCGCGGAGGAGGGGGTGGAACGCCATCTCACGGCGCCCTACTCACCGCAGCAGAATGGCGTGGTGGAACGCTGGAATCAGTCCATCGTCGGGATGGCAAGATGCATGCTGAAGGCCAAGGGGTTGCCAGCGGCGTTCTAGGGTGAGGCAGTGAATACGGTAGTGTTCATCCTCAACAGAGCTCCGACAAAGGCACTGAACGGGAGAACACCATTCGAGGCTTGGCATGGCCGCAAGCCGAGCGTGGCATTCATGCGCACGTTCGGGTGCATCGGGCACGTGAAGAACACCAAGCCTGGCCTCACCAAGCTTGAAGACAGGAGCACTAAGATGGTGTTCCTCGACTACGAGGAAGGATCAAAAGCCTACAGGCTCTACGATCCAGTCACCGGGAGGGTGACAGTGTCCCGCGACGACGTGTTCGACGAAGCGGCAGCATGGATATGGGATGAAGGAGAGACGGCGGAAGGAGAGGGCGCGCACGGGATCAGCGGGTCCTTCGTCGTTGAGCAACTGGTCATCACCAGTCAGGTCCACGCGCCAGCAGGAATCATGATGGAAGCGGCTGCCCCTGGAGCAGGGGAAGCAACGGATGGGGCGCCAGCAGCAGGGAAGCTGAGCCGCGCAGTCCCACCACGACGGGCGGCACTCCATCTCACTCTGCTCTAGGACAGGAGCAGAGGACTCCGACGACGGCTCAAATCAAGTATGCTACTCCACCACCAGACGTCACTGAGTTCGTGGATGCCTTCCACGACGGCGAGGAGGTACAATTCCGCCGCGTGAACAACGTTCTTGGTGATGCAGCAACTCCAGGTTTGGCAGCGCGGCTGCTGGACGAGGAGCTCATGATGATGAGCACAGAGGAGCCAGCCACCTTCGCAGCTGCGGAACGCGAGCCGGAGTGGCGGCGTGCTATGCTCGAGGAAATGCGGCAGATTGAAGCAAATCGGACCTGGGATTTGGTCGATCCACCGGCTGGATGCCGGCCGATTGGACTCAAATGGGTCTACAAGGTGAAGAAGGACGAGCACGGCGCGGTGGTGAAGCACAAGGCGCGGCTCGTCGCTCGGGGGTTTGTGCGGCGAGAGGGGATCGATTTTGAGGTGTTCGCGTCGGTGGCACGCATGGAGTCCGTGCGACTCGTGCTGGCTATGGCGGCGGCCAAGGACTAGGCAGTTCACCACCTCGACGTCAAATCCGCCTTCCTCAACGGCGACTTGACGGAGGTCTTCGTCAAGTAGGCCCAGGCTTCATTGTAAAGGGGGCCGAGCACAAGGTGCTCCGCCTTAGGAAGGCGCTCTACGGCTTGCGGCAGGCGCCGCGGGCGTGGAACTCCAAGCTCGACGCCACCATGGCAGAGCTCGGGTTCACATGGTGCGCAACAGAGCACGCCTTGTACACCCGCCGACGAGGGAAGGAAGAACTCGTCGTCGGGGTGTACGTGGACAACTTGATCATCACCGGTGCGCGGGAGGACTTCGCATCCTTCAAAGCCGAGATGGCTGCACGGTTTCAGATGACCGACCTCGGTGCGCTAAGCTACTACCTTGGCATCGAGGTGAGGCAGGGAAGCAGGGCAGTCACGCTAGGGCAGCGCGCCTACGCGCGGAAGCTACTGGAGCGGGCTGGCATGGCAAATTGCAAGCCTGCGGCGACCCCAATCGAAGAGCGGATCAAGCTGTCGAAGCAGAGCACGGCGGAAAAGGTGGACACGACGTGCTACCGGAGCATCGTCGGCGGGCTACGCTGGCTCACCCATACTCGACCGGACATCGCGTTCGCGGTCGGGTATGTGAGCCGGTTCACGAAAGATCCGCGGGAAGATCACTGGATGGCGGTCAAGCGGGTGCTGTGCTACATCCAGGGGTCGGTGGACCAGGCTCTCATCTTCCCTAAAAGCGGTGGGTCTGGTGGAGGCGAGCTAGAGCTCGCGGCTTTCAGTGACGCGGACATGGCAGGCAATGCCGACGGACGGCGCAGCACCTCAGGCGTGTTGATCCTCCTCGGCGCAACACCTGTCGCCTGGCAGTCGCTGAAGCAGAAGACGGTGGCACTATCGACTTGCGAGGCGGAGTATGTTGCTGTCGCCACCGCAGCATGCCAGTTGGTGTGGATGCGCCGGCTGCGGGGGGAGCTCACAGGCATTGAGCCCCGACCGCCTGCGCTCAAGGTGGACAATCAGCCAGCAATTGCGCTGGCAAAGAACCCTGTCCTCCACGACCGAAGCAAAGTTCCACTTCCTCCGTGATTGCGTCGAGGAGAGGCAGATCGTCATAGAGTTCGTCAAGACCGGTTGACAACTCGCTGATATCTTCACTAAGTCAGTTGGGCGACTTCGGTTCTTGGAACTAAGGAGCAAGATTGGCATGGAGGAGGTCAAGAGTAAACAGCAGGATTAGGGGAAGATTGTAAGATATAATATGTTGTTCCTCTTTTGCTTTTGTCCTGCGTTGGCAGGATCAAGTGGTCAGCTTCAAGCTGACACTGTAGAAGTATGGCAATAGGCCATTTAGTCTTCCATAGTTGGTAGAAGTACACTAGCTAGAGTAGTGGGCTGGTATAGGCAGGTACAAGAGTAGGTATTTGGCTGATATAAGCCATGTAGAGAAGTTGTATGGAGTTGTGTAGTCACCATCCAAGTACTGTACCAGCAGGTACATGTTTTGTGTATATATACTCTACCTATTGCAATGGAAAAGGGCAGTTCATTGCCACATATTCAGTGTTTCAATTTCAGTTCAAGTCTGAAACTGAGTGTGTGCTGTGCGTGTGTGGCTGAAGTAGCTCAAGGCTCTTCTTCTACCTTGGAGCAGGGGAGAGGGAGAGGGGAGGAGAGCAGGTGCTGCTCACCTCGGTGCAGGGTTTCTGTGCCAACAATATAGGGGAGAGATCTCGTGGTTTATAGAAACAGAACCAACAGATCTCTCTAACCAAATACAGGGCCGGGCGGCTATACCAGGCTTAGGCCTACCATATACACAGCACGTACCAATTCTAACACGCCACCGTAGCCGCAGCGTCGACGAGTCGGACGTTGAGACTAGATCGAAACTTCGTGAAGACAGAAGTGGGCAACCCTTTGGTGAAAATGTCGGCGAACTGAGACGTCGGGACGTGAAGGACACAGACAGCTCCAAGGGCCACTCGTTCTCAAACGAAGTGAAGATCAATCTCAATGTGCTTGGTACGCTGATGCTGAACGGGGTTGGAAGACATGTATACGGTGTTGATATTGTCACAATAGACCAGGGTCGCCTGGCAGAGAGGTGTGTGCAACTCAGCCAGGAGCTGGCACAACCAGGAAGCCTCAGCTACGGCATTGGCTACAGCACGATACTTAGCTTCAACACTGGAGCGGGAGACAATGTTATGCCGCTTGGAGGACTAGGAGACCAAGTTGTCCCAAAGGAAAACAACATAGCCCGATGTAGACTTACGAGTGTCACGACAATTGACCCAATCGGCATCTGAGTAGACCACAAGCTCGGACTGACTAGAAACATGGTGATGAAGACCCAAGTCCAAGGTGCCACGAATGTAGCGCAGGATGCACTTCAATGCTGCTAGATGAGGCTCACGCAGATCATGCGTATGGAGGCATACCTGTTGAACTGCATATGCAATAACAAGCCATGTGAAGGTGAGATACTACAGGGCTCCAGCAATGATGCGACGCGATTCATGGGGTCCCTCTGCCATCAAAGGACGCTGTCGTGGACGCGATCAAGAAGGTGCAGGCCACAGCTGAGATGGAGAGCAACCGCAAGCTCAAGGCCCTACGCACCGACAATGGTGGCGAATTCACTGTCACCAAATTCACCTCTTACTGCGGTGATCAAGGTATCAAGCGCCACTTCTCTGCCCCAAATTCTCCTCAGCAGAGTAGCGTCGTGGAGCGCAGAAACCAGACCAAAGTGGCCATGGCGAGGTCACTGCTGAAGCAGAGGGGGATGCCGATGAGGTTTTGGGGCAGGCCGTGATGACAGCGGTACACCTCCTCGACCGCTCACCAACACACACACTGCAGGGCAAGGCCCTATGAAGCCTAACACGGGTGCACGCCAACGGCCGCCCACTTCAAGGTCTTCGGCTGTCGCCTACACTATGGAGTTGCCCCAGTTTGGCAAGCTCGATGACCGCGTCAAGGCCGGCATGTTCATCGGCTACACAGAAGGGGTGAAGGCTTGCCACATGCTTGATCCGACGACATAGCGTGTCAAGTCGTGATGTCATCTTCAATAAAGGTCGCGGATGGGATTGGGCCTCACCGAAGCCCGAACCATCAAAAGCAATCGGCAGTGACTTCACCATCGAATTCGCCTGGCCACGAGGAACTAGAGAAACGCAGGGCACATCCCAGACGGTGTCGAGGTGGCCTTCACTAGCACTGGCCTCTTCACCGCCGCTACCCCACTCATCATCATCGACTCCGGAGAGACCGGAGCAGCTGCGACAGCTGTTGCATTTCCACCACCACCGGCTTCCCCTACACGGTGATTGCCTGACCAACTCCGCCACCAGCCTCGCCTGGCGCCCAAGTCGAGTACGCCACTCCACTGGACAACGATGAAGATCGCTTGGACGCATACTACGACGATGAACCGCTCCGCTATAGGACGGTCACCAACATCCTAGGTGAGCAGCCAACTCAACCGTCGGTGCCACGATTCTTCGCCGAGCTGCACCTCACGCACGCTGGTGAACCTGCTTCCTCCGCCGAGGCTTGGGGAAATCCTGCTTGCCAGGCCGCAATGGAGTAGGAGATGTGTGCCGTTGAGCAGCTCCGCACCTAGGAGCTGGTGCATCTCCCCGCCGGCCACCACCCTATTACCCTCAAATGGGTGTACAAGCTGAAGAAGGGCGAGCGCAACGCCGTGACCAAGCACAAGGCTAGGCTCGTGGCACGTAGCTTTGTTCAGCAATGAGGAATTGATTATGAAGATGCATTCGCACCGGGGGCCAGGATGGAATCCGTCGATGTCCTACTCGCGCTGGCAGCACAATAGGGTTGGCGCGTCCACCACATGGACGTGAAATTCACCTTCCTCAATGTCAAGCTCAAGGAAGAAGTCTGTCGAGCAACCGCCTGACTTTGTCATCGCCGGAGAAGAAATCAAGGTCTATCGCCTCTACAAGGCACTCTATGGCATGCGAAAGGCGCCAAGGGCGTGGAATGCCAAGCTGGATGCAACCCTGAAGCAAACGGGCTTTGAGCAGAGCAGCCGCGAGTATTCTGCTCGCCAATGTCTGTCGATGACATCATCACCGAAGCAAGGGAGCCAGACGTGGAAGCGTTCAAGGTGCAGATGAAGTCCACCTTCAACACGACTGACCTTGGCCTCCTAAGCTTCTATCTTGGGGTCGAGGTCCATCAGGATGCCGTTGCCATTACTCTCCGCCAGAGCCACTACGCCAAGCGCATCTTGGAGCTCAGCGGGATGGCTGACTACAACCCAGCCTCTACTCCGATGGAAGAGCGTCTACGCCTGAGCAAGCACAGCACAGTGGAGGTCAATTCGACACATTACCGGCGGCTCATCGGCAGTCTACGCTACCTTGTACACACCCATCCAGACCAGGCCTTCACTGTCGACTTTGTGAGCAGGTTCCTGGAGCGGCCCATTGTAGAGCATCAGCAAGCAGACAAGCGCATACTTCGTTATGTCGCTGGCACCCTTGACTTCAGCCTTCACTTCACCAAGGCACCCACCGCAGCTCGCTTCATGGGATACTATGATTCAGACCTTGCCAATGACATTGACCAAGCAAGAGCACAACTAGAAGTTGGTAGTCCATCAAGCAAAGGTGGTGGCCCTATCAAGCTGTGAAGCAGAGGATGTGGCCATGACTACAGCTGCAACTCAAGCTCTGTGGCTATCTAGGCT
>Ga0182004_10004336_pt1 | contig 11421 bp, 14 predicted proteins | sample Sormic07211540_1_FD_120479 | JGI IMG/M metagenome (GOLD analysis project Ga0182004, IMG submission 120479) | Endophyte microbial communities from Sorghum bicolor roots, Mead, Nebraska, USA - 072115-40_1 MetaG | ecosystem: Host-associated > Plants > Roots > Unclassified | place: USA: Nebraska...
TATTCTAACCGACTAGAATCCTGCTTGATCTCCACGTCTTGTTTCCTTGCACGAAACTCCGAGCTGTCGGATCAAGCCTCGAACTTGTCTCGTAATGGGCCAAGCCTCCTGGCCCAAGTCTAGGCGTAAGGGTATAGGGGTTTATACCCCCACACTGCCCAACAGTCAGCAGACGAACTCCCTCAGTCCCTCTATTCGCTCGACTCGGAGGAGAGGTAGGGCGGACGCCCGACCTCGCCATATAGGTGGCTCCGCCTCTGGTCGGCATGCAGGACCTCTCTCCCCAGCCTGATGACAACTGTGATGCATGGTGGGCAAGAACAAATTCTGGGGTTGATGACCAGGCAAAAAAAAGGTCCCAGTTCCATCATCATTTTTGTTGTTTGGTGCATTTAGAATCATCGCAATCACTGTGTGTTTAACGAGATTCAATTGAGCCTAAGTAAAAGATGTGTTTCTCCTGTGGTGTTTGGCTGGAGCCTCGGTGAATATCCAATCTCCTTGCTTTAGAGTCAGCCAATGTGTGAGAGCTAATGGTCTTGGGTCAAGTTTGAAATTTAAATTTGAGGTACAACATTAGATGTAGAAGGGTGTGTGTGGCTCTATGGGGTTTCTAAATCCACTCCTTTATTCTTCTTAATGCAGTGATATCTAGCTCTCATGCGTGCGTGTTTGAGAGAAAAAAGAATGTTACCTCTAAATCTATCCTTATTCGGGGCTCGGAGCTTGTTGGAAACTGTATTCGTTTATATTTTTGATAGATATCGTGGTTTGACAACCCAAAACTGTTTTTTCTTTCGGTCGCTAATGTCCAGAAACCGGACATGCATGTTTTTTGATCATCATCATATTACCGATGAGGCTGGAATGCCGGCCAAATGGCCGTTGTGCCAGTTCCGCTCCTCCGTCCCTAAAACCCCTACTCCCCGTCGGCGGCTATCGCCCGTTGTGCCAGCACACCGTTGTCTGCAAAACCTGTGCGTGTGGGTCTGTGCGAACTGCGAAGGCCGTGGGCGTCATTGCCTGCCACTGTACCGAAGCGGCTTGGGCCCAGATCACGATTGTTCCTGCACGATCCATCACTGGAACGGCCCGCGCCACCCCGACACTCATGGAGGCCCGTTGGGGTTGCATCCAAAATCTATTTTTTTAAAAGATTTTTATATAATTTACAAGATAAAATTTTTAGACAATAATTATTAAATACAAACGAAAATACTATACTGTTTAAATCTAAAAAGTTTTTAATCTAAATAAGACCTTATTTTACGTTGTTGTATCCCCTTAAAATTTTTTTTGCAGCAGTGTGGCACAACTGCACGTCCTTTGTTCGCAAAAAAAAAAATGCACGTCCTTTACTCAAAAAATAAAATAAAATAAAATTGCACGTCCTGCCCATTCAATAATAATAATAAAAAATTGCACGTCCAGCCCATCAATAATCATCTCCGTCTTCTAATAAAAGGCAAATACCCTAAAAAAAAACAAAATTGTACTGTATCCTAATCAGTCCTCGTGTTGTCGCCAAGCTCACCAGGATTTTCCTCTCCGAGTCCTCCCTCCTTCGCCTCTCAATCCCCCACCACCCTCGCAAGGATCGCCTCTCGCCGGCCCGGCCGATTCCGCCATGGCTTCCGGTAACTGCTACCCCCGAGCGCCCCCAATCCACTCCTCACCACCGCTAGTCCCCGCAGCTCTCGCTGCTCTCTGTTGTGGTGCTTTGTTTGGTCGCGTTACTTGGTTGTCCGTGTGATTCCTTGGCGCGCTGCCTGCCAGCTTAGATCCGCACAGGGCTCTACGTTTTTAGTTCTTTTTTTACTTGTTTGGGGCATTTGATTTGTATATGGATAGGTTTTATTGCCTTATTGGTGCGGCAGGGGAGGGAATTGCAGGGGACAACGTTTCTGGGCCGGGGAATTAATCTGCGTGCTGAATCAGTAGGAGGGATCGAGGGAGGGTAGTTGGCATCTGGTGGTGGATGTGGGATTTACCTTGATGCAAATTTCGTAGGTCATGTATCGGTTTTCGTACATTACATGTTCACTGATTGCTTTATGAATAATGAGCAATTTTTGTTTGATGATGCGTACACAGAAACTTATCAGTGTGCTTAGTGACATGGAAGCTTAATAAAGTTGCTTATATCCTGGTCCTCAATACAGGCCTAGTTGGGGAAAAAAACTGAACCATTACAAGAATGCGGGCATTGTTTGCTACAAGTTAGGATTGTTGAGTATGCGGATTTGGCTGTGTGAATGATTAGGCTACAAGAAGTAATTATCGTACGTGTATTGTTTCTAATAGATAATTTTATGGTCTCAAATCCTCCCTTTTGGTCTACCCAATTATCTTTCAGATGAGAGCAAAAATTCGAAACCAGAGAAGCTGTCTTCAGCAGCTGGTGCAGGCCTCCCCAATCCTTTTGATTTTTCTTCTATGAGCAGTTTGCTCAATGTAAGCTCTCTTGCTATTGCCTTAATATGTTTTGTTCAGATGCTTATGTTGTAGGAGTACAATATATTTTCTCCTGGCTGAATCACATTCCTATTTATTCATCTTGTTTCTTTTCTCGAAAACTATTCATCCATTTTGTTAATTTTACAATACTGTTATGCTCGTCATGTGCAGGACCCATCAATAAGAGAGATGGCGGAGCAAATTGCAAGTGACCCTGTGTTCAACCAGATGGCTGAACAACTTCAGAAAAGTGCTCAGGGTGCTGGAGAACAGGGTATCCCTGCATTGGATCCTCAACAGTATATGGAAACAATGCAACAAGTCATGCAAAATCCTCAGTTTGTGTCAATGGCAGAGCGTCTTGGGAATGCTCTTATGCAGGTACCATGCTTTGATTTCCTCACTTGTTACCAGGGTTGTCCCCAGATGGTGATTTCCCTTATGTTCTCTCCTTTTGTGATAGGATCCTGCTATGTCCAGTATGCTCGAGAACTTTACCAGTCCAGCTCATAAAGAGCAGCTTGAGGAGAGGATGGCCCGTATCAAGGAAGATCCATCCTTGAAGCCAATTCTTGATGAGATAGAGAATGGGGGTCCATCTGCAATGGTGAAGTAGGTGTTTTTACTCATGTTTACTATTACTATCCATGAGATATGGTAGTTTTAAATTGCTGAGATATTTTTTTCTTCTAAATTTAGGTATTGGAATGACCCTGAGGTTCTTCAAAAGATTGGCCAGGCAATGGGAGTTGGCCTTCCCGGAGATTCTAGTGCATCCACTGCGCTCTCTGGACCTGAAGAGACTGAGGAGGAAGGAGGGGACGATGATGAGTCCATTGTTCATCACACTGCAAGTGTTGGTGATGAAGAGGTAATGGAGTTAAAAGTGACTTTAGATCTGACTTCTAAAAGGATTGAAAAAGCGTTGACATATTTGAGTTAGGGCCCGTTTCTCTAGATGGCTTTGTGTTAAACTAGCTTTGTTGGGCATTTATCTCTGAGTCTTGCTTCTAAATGAGCAATTGGAATCCTGTTTATTTGGTGTGGATCCTGCACATCAGTCTTATTCCTTCAATTACAGTAGATCCTACTTATGCTTTTATCTGATAAATTCAGTTCTTTCCTTTTTTTGAATTAGGAAGATCGGTGGTTGAATTATGAAAGAACTTTTCATTTGGTTAAACAGTGTTTGGCCTTGGAATGGATGGATATTTTCCCTGAACATTTTTTTATTTTGAAAAAACTATCAATATTTTATATGACCCCGAGGGGTGTCCTTTAAATGGCTGTACTTGTTCTTTGTTAAGGCTGCATTTACAATTCTGATGACACAACAGGGTCTGAAGAAAGCTTTAGATGGTGGAGCAGACAAGGATGAAGAAGATGCCGAGGGAAGAAGGGCTTTACATTTTGCATGTGGCTATGGTGAGGTAAGTGAATCTGTTGAACTTTCTTAAACAGAAATGGATTACACAACATGCCAGCTAATGCGAATATCCTTATGTAGCAGGACTTCCACTTTTTTTTCTTATGTCACTACTATCAGTTGGATCCATGAGTTGTGCAACAAACATTGTTTGGTTTAAATTTTATTTTTACCAGGGCTTCTTGTTGCTGCTCAATTGTTTTATTTTGTGTATGCAATTTCTTCCTTTTAACAAATGTTTTGTTTTATTGTAAGGAATTTTCTGCGCTTTTTGGTCCTTTGTTGTGGTATTTCTGTGCTGTTGTATAGTTTTAGATATATGTAGTGTTCTGATTTAGTGGCCACATGTCTAATATAATTAGGTTTTACTGTGTGATCACAAATACAGTCTGGAGCATGCTGTAGTGCTGCATTTCTGTTTGTTTATTTGCATATTTTAGATATGTTTATTTGTGGCAACGAATTGAGTGATGTTCTGTATATTCAGTTGAAGTGTGCGGAAATCCTTCTGGAGGCAGGGGCTGCAGTTGATGCGCTAGATAAGAACAAGAACACTCCGTTGCATTACGCTGCTGGGTATGGTCGGAAGGAATGCGTGGATCTTCTGTTGAAGTATGGTGCTGCTGTGTAAGTCAACCACCTGTTTTTCTTATTTCTTAACATTGGCAACTCCAATCTGTCATTTGTGTTTGACTTGTCGAGACGATTGCAGCACGCTCCAGAATCTGGACGGGAAAACACCCATCGAGGTTGCCAGGCTCAACAGTCAGGATGAGGTTCTCAAGTTGCTAGAGAAGGACGCTTTCCTATAGAGAACCGCCAGGCTAAGTCAAACTATTGGTTTTACATTGGTTTATTTATCTCAGGTTTGGTGTGGTTGTGTCTGTAACTTGTGATTTTGATGTTCTTTTCATAGCGAACGCCTCCGTTTCGGCTAGTCCATGGGTAAGAAGTGCCTGGGCTTGTTCTTGTGCTCCATTTGGATCTGTCGTCACAGTTGTTCGTTGTTACAAGAATCGATTCGAATTTACAGCCATTACACTCATTCTGAAGGCTATTTTTCTCAATGTTTTCTTGGGTTGGGACCGTGGGGGGCCAAAGGACTGACTGTAGTAGCCCCCCAGGTCCTGAAATCAAATGGTGCAGTACAGCTGCAGCCTGGCAACAGTTTTTAAGTACAGTACAGGCAGCTTACAGCTTTGGTGCAGCATCAGCGATCAGCGATTGTGGATTAGTTGCGTGTAACTGATGCGTGCTCCTACAGAGCTGTCAAGCTGCACTGCACTGGTATGCAAATGGCGACGGATATGTCCTACAAGCTGTCAGCTAGCTAGATCGTACAGGCCGCCTCGGCTGTGTCGTCTCCGTTAACGACGACGTATACAGGCGTATCGGATCGACCAATCGGCGGTTCTTCGTCGCAGGCACGTACGCGCCTCGCTATCGATATGGCCATCTGCCACGCGGCCCGTTGGCACGGCCCGCAGCCCGTCGATTTGGCCCGGCACGGTACCTAACGGGCCACGGGCGGCACGGCACGGTGGTCAGGCCGTGCCATGGGCCGCCACCCCAGCACGTGGCCCGGCACGGGCACGGCCCGACTAAATGATGTGGCACGAAGGCGGCCGACGCCCAATGGCTAAAAATGAGCCCAGCCCACGCAGCACCCCACCCGGCCACCCCCACCCTTCCAAACCCTAACCCTCTAACCTCTCAGTCACATTCCCCACCCCGCGCCGCAGCCCACCGCTCTCAGCCGCGCGCCCGGCCGCAACTCTCCCAGCGCCGCACCTCCTCGCAGCACCGCCGCCACGCCTCGCGCTTCTCTCTCGCAGTCTCGCGTCTCGCCTCTCCCAGCGCCGCGCCTCTCCTCCCATCTCTCTCTGGCCTCTGGCGGCGCGACCATCTTCCTCGCGGCCGACGACCGCTGGCGCGGTGGCGCCCTCTTGGCTCGCGCGAACACCCCCTGCAACGAGCGCCGCGACTCCGTCCTCTTCCCCGGAGGCCGGAGCCGCAGCGGCGACGTCGAGCACGCCGACGGCTGCCGCCACCTCCCGCGGCTGCCTCTTCCCCACGTGCGCATGCTCGGCACGGCGTGCTCTCGGCACGACCCGATGGCCCATGGGCCGTGCCTTGGGCCGGAGGCTAGGCACGAGCACGGCAGCGGCACGACACGGCCGGCACGGTGGCCCGTTGAGGCACGACCCCGCGTCGGGCTGGCACGGCCCGATGGTCATCTACGTAGGCGTCACTTGCGCGGCATCATCAGCCCAGGCAGTCTGCTCAGCTGAACGTCGAGCCGTGCCTGCTCTATGCTGCTCGCCTGCTCGGCCTGCGCATCGGTGGTTGCACTCCAGGCAGACTTGACATGATCCAGCTGCCTATTGCTCCATCCATTTCTGTTTTACCGTTTTCTGTTTGCACCGTGTTTCACAATTTGAAAAAAGGTTAGATAATCCCCTTTGAATTATAGATAACCCAGATCATCGGATTCCGTTATTTAATACCTCACATATGCGTATAATCAGATTTTGATTATCGGATGTATAAGGGCCTCTTTGGTTATTCTTCTCTAAAATTTAGAGCTAAAATTCCAAATTTTAGCACACCTCATATCATATTAGAGCATTGGATCTCAAATCTGAGTTAAAGTGCTCAAAAAATTTTAAAGCTCGAAAGTCTACAGAAGACAATCCAAACAGACGCTGATAAAAATACTAAGGGCCCCTTTAGAACGTAGGATTTTTGCAGAAATTATATAGAAATTTTACAGAAATTAGTTAATTTTTAATTTTAATGTAAAAACATAGCAAACGGAAAGGAATCCCGTAATCCAAAGTGACCTAAATTTCTTCTTTTTATTACCTGTTCACTTGAGCTTGTCGCTGAATCTGAAATTCTGAATAAATCAGTTTCAGCCACACGGGTAATCCACACAACATCGTGCCTCTGTCCTCTGAAGGCCCAATCAAAGCCCAGCCCATCGCTACCTGGCTCGGCTGCTCTCCTCCACGAGACCACGACACGAAACCCTGGACTAAACCCTCGTCCCTCCCATTCTCCCCCCTCCCGCCTCCCGGCGCCGGAAAAGCGAGTTCACATTCACAGCCCGCCTGTCTCCCTCCCGGCTCTTCGCCATGGACCCGAGCTTCCGGTTCGACCCGGACAGCTCCGACGACGAGGCGGCGGGTGCCCCAGCGCGGGGCGGCCCGGCGCAGTCGCCGTGGGAGTTCTCGTCGTACGCGGAGTCCGTGGCGGCGGAGCACGCGCGCCGCCGCACCACCTCCATCGACGAGAAGATCTCGCACCTGCGCCAGGGACGCGGGAAGCCCGTCCTCTCCGATGACTCGGAGAGCGACGTGAGCGGCAGCGGGGAGGATGACAGCAGCGACGACGAGGCGATAGAGGGGGAGAGCGGTGACGAGGAGGACGAGCTGGAGGAGAGCGAGGACGAGGAGGGGGTCGACGGGGGCTCCGATGTCGAGGAGGACATCGAGGGGAGTGGCGATGAGGAGGCCAGCGGCGATAGGGAGGGGGATGAGGACGGGAGCGACGAGGAGGGAGGAAGCGAGCTGGGAGAAGAGGAGGATGCCCATGAGGTATGCTTGGGTGGTAGTTTCATTCCTCACCCCAGCCCATCTTTTCTGTTCAGTTTAGCTGCTGAGGCTGTGCTCTTCACATGACGAGCTATGTAATTCGTTAGGATGGCAAGCAATTTAGACCATGATGTTTATGTATCCATCACCACTCCATTTGTATTGTCTTTGAAAGTGTAAAACGCCTATTAATCTGTAATAATGTAATGGCAGGAAGAAGATATGGCCGAGCAGAATGACACGAGTGGACCAGTTGATCCTTCTAAATTCTTCGCTTCTTCAGAGGGGGCATCGTTTCATGCAAATTCGTTCCTTGAGCTTAACTTGTCTCGTCCACTAGTTCGAGCTTGCGAAGCGCTTGGCTACCAGAAGCCAACACCGATTCAGGTTTGCACTCGCAACTCTTTATTGTTAGGTCATGTTTTAAATTAATTATAGGTATCAAATGCCCAAATCTGACTTCCTTGAGATATTTCAGATTCTCTAACCACCAGATATTAACTGTAAGATACTACTCCAATTGCTAGTTTCACATGTTAAAAGCTTACTAAAATCTAAAAAAAGCTTCACCCATATCTTTCTTGTTGTCATCCTGTTGGTTAAACTAACTGGAAGTAATTTAAATATAGACTTCTAGTTTTTGAAGTATCTTGTTCTGTAGTTGCTCTGTAGGAACGAGAATTTAGAAGGGACCGGTGATATAATTTTTTGGGTCAACTGCCACCAATTAATCTATGGAGAGGTGGCGGTTTAATGGGATTTGTTATCGTGATGGATACTCTTATCCCATTGTTATGATTTGAGCTGGCACATCTTGTGATTGTGAAATCAACCCTATAGTTATTCAAATATTTTTGCCAAATAACGTGAGTAAAAGAAAAAAAACAATTTCCTCCCTGATCCCATAATCTCTCTCCCTTACAGATCACAGGAATTACTATCTTTTTCTTTTCAAGGGAAACATAACTATCTTAAGTGCCTAAAATTGTCACAGATTGTTTAGATCCATTCTTCATTTTCAGAATGAAGATGCTATGTTCCTGTGTCATAAACAATGGGCATGAGAATGATTTAATGTTTGACACTGAATTTTTCTTGGCATTGATCTCATTAGTTGACCTTTGGGTCTGTATATGTTGTTCACCTGTTCCTAATGTCAAATATCCAGTCATTGTAACCCTGCTTTAAAAGTTTAAGTACTGGCCTTACTGGCTCTATATGTATTGGCCACTTCATATTGAGTGGAACATTGTAACAGGAGATACTAGTATGATAACACTGAGCTTGTTGTACCCAGGTCAAACTTCCATAACTGCTACATCCAATAATGGTTGGTAGTTAGGGTCAAACTTAGCAAAGTTTTCTTTTGACCACATTTTGGTTACATGTGTTTATATTATATCCCATTGTTTAGTCAAATACGATAACTATTGAAACTTGCAACGTAATTTGGTTTCAAATATCATTTTTGCTCAACTCTGTTCATATTCCAGGCTGCTTGCATACCTCTGGCATTAACTGGAAGGGACATCTGTGGTAGTGCTATTACAGGATCTGGAAAGGTATCTCAGATGAACATAAATATTATTTGTGTGGTGTTTTGAGGTAGTATATACATAGGTTGACTAATCTCTTTAAGTTAGACAGCTGCTTTCTCGTTGCCTGTGTTGGAACGTCTACTTTTTCGTCCAAAGCGTGTACCTGCAATAAGGGTGCTTATTCTTACTCCAACCAGAGAGTTGGCTGCTCAGTAAGTTCTATAAATTCATTGTTTGATATGATCATCTTTCGTCTTACTTCATTGTGTTGTTAGCTCTTCAGACATAATTAAAACTACACTTGTACTCCCTCCCTTGCAAATTATAAGTCGTTTTGACTTTTCAATACATTCATTTTGCTATGCATCTAAATATAATAATATGTCTAGATGCATAGCAAAATGGATGAACCGAAAAAGTCAAAGTGACTTGTAATTTGGAACAGAGGGAGTATTATCTTAGCATGGTCCATTTCCTCTCTTTCATTGTTTATCTCCAGGCTGCCAATGTTTTCGTGGTGTGTTATATTCTCTGAGTATGAATGCTGGATTTTTTTAACCTTGGTCTTAATATTTTCTGTTGAAACTTTGCTCTTTTGGTCCTTAGATATATTTTTTTATTTTTTCATGTTACTCAGTTATTCTTGATCAACCCTTCATATGCTATCGACTTTAGGTTTATTGGGCTATTTGCATATCTGCAACTTTACAGCTTTATTTGGAACCTTTTATTATTTGTGCTCGGCATAGTGCATCAGTTTGATATTTGTGAGGAGAGTTTTTCTCAATAATATTTTGGAGTAAGTGGAAAAAGGGAAAAGAATGGAATCAGATACTATTTATGTTTGTTCCTTTTGCATTGTATAGAATATTAAATGAGAATATCAACATGCTAGCAAAACAGAGCTGCTCTATTTTTCTTTGTTGTTCACTTTGCTGAACTGCTATAGAAAGTTGTCTTAATTCATTATAACAAGTGTTTTATTTAACACTCAGTAACGTTATTTTTTCTCCAATCAGTATCAGTTACCATTTACTTAATTACTAACATTTGTTCCCCTACATATGCAGGGTCCATAGTATGATCGAGAAGTTAGCCCAATTTACGGATATCAGATGTTGTCTCATTGTTGGAGGTCTTTCAACTAAGGTTTCTTGCTTGCGTCGAGTTCTATTGAGTTTTTGATGTTTTCATAGGGTTTTAGCCCTATAGCGTTTGATATTCCTGTTCAGAACACAATGTTTTCAGTGCTTTAGGGTGTGTATGTACTCCAATTCTGTCTTAGTTATGGCTGCATGTTAAGCTAGTGTGGTTGTCAGGTATACTCTATTTGCTTGCCCTTCTATTTGCGTGTAAGAAGGATATGGATCTGATCTACTGTAGTAACGGTTTACTTCTGTTCAAACTAAGAAAACTTGGAAAAACAGAAAAAAAAATCTTGCTTGAATTGCCCTCTACCATCATGAAAGTAAATTTCCTGAATAGTCATTGTATATAGTAGTATTTCTTATAGAACTTACAGGTTTGACATCTGGCTTGCTATTTCCAGCACTCTTATCAATGTGTTATAGCATGTTGTGTTGCTTTATGTACAAGCTTCCTTTATTTGATTTGAATACTACAATCTTTCACTTCTGTGGTCATAACTTTCATGTTTGCATTCTTCTGTTATTGCCCACTACTATTTCTTTTAGTTAAATGCTTCCTGATGTTCAATTTTATGGTCTTGCTGATGAAATGCTGTACTCAGGTTCAAGAAGTTGCTCTAAGATCAATGCCTGACATCGTTGTAGCAACCCCTGGGCGCATAATAGACCATCTGCGCAATTCTCTTTCTGTTGGGCTTGAAGATCTAGCTGTTGTGATCCTTGATGAGGCTGATCGCTTGCTAGAATTGGGTTTCAGTGCTGAAATTCAAGAACTGGTAACTGTTGAACTCTGGTTTTGCTGGTTCCTTGTTGCATTTGCTTTTGTGGTAGTATTCATCATTCAAACAAATACTAGAATTGACACTAAGAGTGTTTTTCTTCGTGTTGTTTTCATTCCTAATGCACTTTTGCCTAATAATCATTGCAGATTCGTATGTGTCCTAAAAGGAGGCAGACTATGCTTTTCTCTGCTACAATGACAGAAGAAATTGATGAACTTATAAAGCTTTCACTAAACAAACCTGTACGACTTGAAGCTGACCCTTCACTGAAACGGCCTGCAACGTTGACTGAAGAGTATGCTCCACCTCTATAGCTATTTCTCTTTAGTCCTCCCTGCCCCCATGCCCCCGCGGCCCCACCCCCACCCCCAAAAAATAAAATAATTTTTTTTATGATCTGTGGCTGTTAATGTCTTGTGAGTTTCAACATTTTCATCTGCTCAATGATATTTTACTGAATATATATAGAACTCA
>Ga0182004_10004337_pt1 | contig 11420 bp, 10 predicted proteins | sample Sormic07211540_1_FD_120479 | JGI IMG/M metagenome (GOLD analysis project Ga0182004, IMG submission 120479) | Endophyte microbial communities from Sorghum bicolor roots, Mead, Nebraska, USA - 072115-40_1 MetaG | ecosystem: Host-associated > Plants > Roots > Unclassified | place: USA: Nebraska...
ACATGTACCTGCTGGTACACTACTTGGATGGTGGCTACACCACTCCATACAACTACTCTACATGGCTTATATCAGCCAATATCTACTCTTGTACCAGTCCACTACTGTAGCTGGTGTACTTCTACCAACTATGGAAGACTAAATGGCCTATTGCCATACTTCTACAGTGGCAGCTGAAGCTGACCACTCGTTCCTGCCAACCCAGGACAAAGGCAAAAGAGGGACAGCAGATTATGTCTTACAACCAGCTTCTGCTCCCACCTCGCCGATGTCGTCTCCTTCCCCAGCAGTTGCACCAGTGCCTCAGCTTCCTCATGGTGCAGTTCCTGTCCCTCCCCAGTGGCCAATCAGCATGCATGATCACCTGTGGCAAGCTCAGGTTCCGTCAGCCTGCGCTCTACCATGCCATGCTGCTGTCCCTGGTGCCTCAAAGCTATCGCGCTGCTCTTGCCGATGCCGACCCCAATTGGCAGGCTACCATGGAAGACGAATTCTCCTCCTTTCTGGAGAATAACACGTGGGATCTTGTTCCCCGTCCGCCCGCAGCCAATCTGGTGACTGGAAAGTGGATCTTCAAGCATAAATTTAAGGCAGATGGTTCACTTGAAAGTTATAAGGCATGATGGGTTTTCAGGGAAACTCAGTGTCCCAGGATTGACTTCAATGAGACTTTTTGATAGTTAAGCCTAATGCGTATCTTCCTATTTCCTGTCCTTTACTTTTCAGGCTTCTAAGCCTTGTATTAGGAATATGCTCAGCATCCACTTTAGTGGTTGGAATATGCTGGAGCAGGTAGACCACTTGCTCTATAAGTAGCAGTGGTGTGAGGACCTTCTTGTATCCCAAGTTGGCACTTTCAGATTCAATCTAAGCGGCCTAGTGCCAAGCTGCCCTCTGGCAGCCCCAAATCTGATCTCTACTTGTGTACCTGGCCAACACTTTTAGCCCAGTTGTGAAGCCTGCAACCATGCACACTCTCTCTTGCTGTCTCTCAAACTGGCCCATTCATCAGCTCGATGTCAAGAATGCTGTTTTTCATGGGGTTTTGACAGAGACAGTTTATTGTCCCCAGCCTCCTGGATTTAAGGATTCTGCACATGCCTATTATGTCTGCTGGCTGAATCGCTCTCTTTATGGTCTGAAGCAGGCACCCAGGGCTAAGGGCTTGGTACAGTCACTTCGCTTCATACTTATTCCACCTTGGTTTTGTGGAGGCCGAATCAGACATATCTGTTCATTTATCATCATTGTGATGACACGGCTTATGTCCTACTCTATGTGGATGATATTATTCTTACAACTTCCGCGGATGCTCTATTTCATCGCACTGTTGCACCCCTCTTCTTGCCAGCAGCAGTATATGGTTGAGATTCTGGAACATGCTGGCATGGCAGACTGCAAGCCATGCTCGATACTTGTTGATTTGAATCTGAAGCTCTCTGCAGTCGATGGTGCTCCTGTTTTGGATCCCTCTGACTATCGCAGCCTTGCTGGTGCTCTGCAATATCTCACCTTTACTATACGCCATCCAACAGGTCTGTCTTCATATGCATGATGCCATGATCCCAAGGGAGCCACACCTTGCAGCTCTGAAGCACAAACTTCGTTACGTCCGCGAAAACTCTAGACTTGGGACTGGCTGTGTGACCTTGCTCTCAGTATGACTTGATGACATACTTTGTTCAGTATTTGACGCAGATTGGGTCGGTTGTACTGATACATGCAAGTCCACATCGGGCTATGCCATGTTCCTCGGTGATAATCTCATCTCTTAGTAAGCCAAGGGACATACAACTGTTTCTCGTTCCAGCGTCGAGGCAGAGTACTGTGCTGTTGCAAATGCTGTTGATGACAACTGTTGGCCAAGCTGCATACTCCTTTGCGCCGAGCTACACTGGTGTATTGCGACAACATCAGTACTATATACATGTCTTTGAATCCCATTCAGCACCAGGGACCAAACATGTGGAGATCGATCTTCATTTTGTTCAAGAGCATGTTGCTCTTGGTGCCAAAGAGCTGCCTTCCGTTCGACCCATTGATGATCCGACTGCGGGCCCATGTGCCTATATCATGGCCAGCCAGCCCACATATGTGTTGCCTTAGAGTCCTAACCAGGCACACCTGTAGATTGAGTTGTATTAGGCTAGGAGTATGGGAGGATGGTTCTGTTTCCATAAGCCGCCCCTACTCACGCCTATATATACTTGTACCTTTTACACCTCTATAATCAATCTATTATTCCCAACTTACATTATGCACTATAAATTTCACTTTGATGCTTAAAGTAATGGTCATTGGCTTTGGCTGCTGACTTGCTGTTCTGCAGGGTGTTTAGCACGAAATGTGCTTGAAGCTAAGAGACAGATAGCCGCAGCTGTTTCAGTTGAAAGATATGCTAGAAGATGGTTGTGTCGCTGTTCATATTTGCATCTTCGTTCTGCTTCTCTTGTGATCCAGTCTGGGATTCGCTATATCTTAGCAGTTCAGAGGTTGCTGCACTTAAAGAATGCTAAAGCTTCTACTGTTATCCAGGTCTTTCTCATCTTCGATTCTTGTAAACTCTAATTGTTTCTCTCTCTCTCTCATTAATTTTAACTTGTCAAGTCATGGAATTGTTTCATTGGATCAAGATTGTAATTGTCGTTTGTAAATCTCAAGTAATATTATAAACTTTTCTGGTTTGATCTTTGTTCATGAAGGTGATGTATACTGACCAACACTGTTAATTTAATATATAGGCTTGGTGGAGGATGCAGAAGCTCCATTATTTCCATCAGCAATATCGACGGGCAACAATTCTCATCCAGTGTTGTTGGAGACAGAAGCTTGCTAAAAGGGCATTGCGGAACCTTAAACATGTATGAACAACAGCAACTATTGTTTCGAAGCTTCCTAAATTTTGTTCTAAATAAAAAGATGTCTTCGTAAATTTTACCTGTTGATAGTTTGGTTGCTGCTAGAGGTAAGGTTCCAACAAACAGTGCCCACAAGACGTGACAATCAATTTCACAATTGAATATATTCATTTTCCTTGTTCTTTGCACGATATTAATATTTACTGCCATAAATAGTTTATAAGGAATGAAGTGGTGAACTGATGATTCCTGTCTTATTCTATTTAGGAAGTCCAAACCCAAAATTTTGCATATGATGACACCAATTTCTGCATGCTTAATACAAATCCTTTCCATTGCCAATGACTACACTGCAACTATCTCATTTTTTATGTCCTGGATGTGATATAACACTTTTTTTAACATTTCATTAGTCTACAATCTTATGAAGCATGTTGCACACTTTTCACCAAAAGCTCTAGGTTTGGGTGATTGGTTGATGCATGAATCTCAGTGTCGTATTAGAGCTAAAGTTCTTGAGTTATAGTATCGCCTAACACAATTTTCTTCTAAACAAATAATTATGACAACCTGCTTCAACTTTGATGAAGACTGGTTATGACTTAGTAACTAGCAGTGTTGTATGTTATGTCTTTACTCCACAGATAAAGAATTTAAGATGGTTGGTGCATGGAAGTCGGACTCAATAAGTTAATTTTCTGTATGATTAAATTTGAAATGCATTCTTCTGGTACACTATTCCATAGTTAATCGCATTTATGTTTCTTGTGACAAATTTATCTTGTATTATTGATGACTCACATGTCATGCAGTGAAATTAGGTAGTGTATTGGTATTCTAATTATGTAGTATGTTGATATTTTAGTTCAGTTTGCTTCAAGTACTGAACTTCTTCATTTTCAAGGCTGCTTATGAAACTGGAGCTTTACGTGAAGCTAAAGGCAAACTCGAGAAGAGCTTAGAAGATCTTACTTTACGATTCACGTTAGAGAGGAGGCAAAGGGTATGCTTCTGTATGATATAGATCTTTTAATGTAAAAATGAAGTGCTTTTCCTTATCTAGTATGACCATGAAGGGCATTCACTCTAAGGATTTGGTGGGGAACAATTAGCAGCAATGCATCTAAAGTAGTTTAACGTCATCTATATGTTTTCACCATACTTCTCAACAGCTCAATTGAGCACTCAATTATTTGTATATTAATTGATTTTTGTTACAGTATCAGTTATATAATTATGTGTGTGTGTGTGTGTACACAGCTTGCTACTGAAGAGTCGAAGGCATTGGAGATATCTAAGCTTCTCAAAATATTGGATTCAGTGAAGTCAGAATTAGAGGCATCAAATGAAGAAAATAAAAATAGTTGCAAGAAAATTGCCTCACTCCAACGTCAGCTAGATTTATCATCCAAGGACCAAGAAGCTCAGCAAAACAGCCTTTCTCAGATAGAAGAAGTGAAGAGGGAGAATATTTTACTGAAGGTGTTCCCCACCTGTAAATTTTAAAGTCCCATATTCCTGCTTTGAGTTCAATTTGGATTCAATATTCCATGCCACCATCAAAATCTTTTGTTTATGCCTCTCATATTTTAGCTCTCATCAGTGTGGTGTAAGCTCTTAATACTCTGCTATAATTGTACTCTAGTTTGTTGTTTGTCTTAGTTTGTGCTTGGTCTAATCCTTAATGAATTCCAGTGTCTATTATGTTAATTTTGATAGATTGTTTAAATCTGTGTTCTAGATTTGTCAAACCTTTTCTGTAATGCAGGCAAAGAACACAGAACTGGAACAAGAGCTCTTAAAAGCTCAAAAATGTAGCCATGATAATATGGACAAGCTGCACGATGTGGAAAAGAACTATGTGCATCTCCGGGATAACTTGAAAAAGTAAGTTTTTTTCACAGAAAAATATCATAGAGCTCCAGAGGTTTTACTAAATAATTTGCATGCTTTTTTCCAGCTTGGAGGATAAAATATCAAATTTAGAAGATGAGAATCATTTATTGAGACAGAAGGCCTTGAATTTATCTCCTAGGCACAGCCGAACTGTGGTATATCCTATTCATTCTAGAAAGACATTTTTCTTCTAGTGTCCTATATAAATAATCATGTAGTCTGTTCAGTTAAGAATTATTATGTTCTAATGAATGCTCTTATATTTGTTCATAGAGTTATCATTGCGGTTCTTCACCAAGCAGCCCAAGACCATTCTTTGTAAGACATGCGACCTCACAGTAATTTTCATTGTAGATCCATCTCGGTTATGGATAAATGAAATTTCGTCTCCCTTCAGGAATCTTCACCTGTGAAACTTGCACCTCTCCCACATAACCAGACAGAATCAAGAAGGTCGAGGATGAATTCTGATAGATATGAGGTTAAATATATCTTTCTCTAAATATTAAAAAGAAAGTCGTTTTATGTACATGTTCTTTCTAGATATTAATCATCTCCACTCTCCAGGATGATTTTTTTCTTATGAAGTTAAGCATACTCAAGATTTTTTTTTCAGGATTACCATGATGTGCTCCAACGGTGCATCAAAGATGATATGGGATTCAAGAAGGGAAAACCAGTTGCAGCATGTATCATTTACAAATGCCTTCTCCATTGGGGAGTATTCGAGGCTGAAAGAACAACAATTTTTGACTTCATAATTCACACAATCAATACTACTCTGAAGGTTAGGCTCCTGTTCTGTTCTTTTCCTTAACCATGTGACTGAGGTGTGCTCATTATTGGTATCAATATTTTGCTTTTCAGGCAGAAAACGAGAATGACATTTTGCCCTACTGGCTAGCCAATGCTTCTGCCCTTCTGTGCATGTTGCAAAGAAATTTAAGGTCAAAAGGATTCATCATGGCACCCTCTCGATCGTCTTCAGATACTCACTTAAGTGAAAAGGCAAATGAAGTGAGTTCCAACCCATTCAACGTATTCATTTTTCAGGTTGCACTTTATAGGTCTCTTTTGTTCGTGCCTTTGGATTTCAATTTATCTCTAGCGGTAACAGGTTTACATTGGTCTTGGTTAGTCTGATGTGACTAATAGGCAGAGCTCCCAGAGCAGCTTGCTGAATCCTTCCAAACAGTTCACTGAGCTGGTTCTGTGAAGTGAATCTCTGAAATGAACTAGGGGGCTGGAAGGTGAAAAAGTAGCTTCTCTTGATTCACCCCACGCGCAGTCATTGTATGCATAGAGTTTATCTTAGAAAAGAATCAGCTTCCGCAACGTTCTACCAAACAGGCCCATAGTAGCTTACTTTTTCTCAAACGAGATCTTTGAAAGTTGCAGCTGCAGTTCCCAGAGGAAACCTGAATTCTGTTCAGAACATGCCAACAGAGTCAATGGTGGACCTTGGGTTTTTTATAGAATACATATTGTTACATATCTGATAAAAACACATACCATGGCTATCTGTAATTGATTTTGTAAACATTCTTACAGACATTCCGGTCTCCTTTAAGAGCCTTTGGACAACAAACAAGCATGTCACACATTGATGCTCGATACCCAGCCATGCTATTTAAGCAACAACTAACTGCTTCCTTGGAGAAGATCTTTGGCTTAATTCGTGACAATCTAAAGAAAGAGATATCACCTCTTTTAAGCCTTTGCATTCAGGTATGTGATCTAACAGCTCCAGTTTCTTGCTGATTTCATCCAGCACAAACTTTATGAAAGTTCTATGCTGGAGGCTGCACAATTTTGATCAGTTCATTTTGGGAAGCAATGGCTTCAACCTTCTATTATGTTGGTAAAAAGGCACCAAAACTCGCTCGAGGAGGCAGTGGAAGGAGATCGAGATCACCTGATGTAGCCTTGCAGCAACCGATAAGTACTCATTGGGATCGGATTGTAAAATTTTTGGACTCATTGATGGATAGACTACATAAAAATTTTGTGAGTTACTCCATACAAACGTGCAAACATTCTATCGGCAAATTCCATTGGTGGCAACTAATGTTACATGATTTTTCAGTTGTTATTCATAGTCATGCAAGTGTACTTGGGAGTTGATACTTAAGTAATTCCTATATCCTCTGAAGTAGCTAATAGATAGTTAGTAGTCCAAACATATAACATATACCTACCATAACCAACTTGCCATGCTCGGAGTATGTTTAGTTTTGAATCTGGAACCCTGTGCATGCTCTGAGTATGTTCACATGACTGTGCAATCAAGATCTTCCATTCAATAGATAGAATTCTAATGTGGTTCAGTATCTTATGCTAGCTGGAACTTAAGTCCAAGGGTTCATCAGGCATGATCTAGAGCAAAATTTTCATCCTAAGACTGGTAAATGAACTGTAAGAAAAAGAATCCAATCTGGCTGTATTCTGGTTCGCTGTTTCGAGGGTTTCTTGTCTAGTGGTCATTTTTGGGAATAAGGTGGTCCATTTGATTCATGTTTGTTGAATGAACAGAATGCGTGCTTTTCAAAACCCCATGAAGTGTGGAAGGAATGACTGTACAACCCAATGAAGTTTAAGGACCATTTGATTGCATTGTGTGGAAGGAAAATGCTAGAGAAGCTTGGGTCCAATTTTTCATTTGAACTTAACGGCCTCTTTTGCACCCGTCCATTGCTATTATATTTTTAGGAAACCCACAGTTATTAACTCAGTAGTTTTTATTCTTTATGATCTATTCACTCATAACTGATCTTCAGATCAAATCTTCATATAGGTGCCTTCTTTTTTCACCCGCAAGCTAGTTACTCAAGTTTTCTCCTTCATTAATGTGCAGTTGTTCAATAGGTCAGGCTGTGCATGTCAATTATATTTCAGAAAAAAAACATCCAGGTCAACAAACCTTTCGATTTAGTTTTCCTTTTTCTAATCTGTAGTATGCTCCTACGACGAGAATGTTGCACATTTTCAAATGGAGAATATGTGAAATCTGGGCTTTGTGTGCTGGAGAAATGGATTGTGGACACTGAAGAGGTTCGTAGCAGGCCTTTCTCTCATTTGTATCTTGATCAGCATTCAACAGTGTGCCTATTCTTTTCTATGTTGTAGCATGCAGGTGCAGCTTGGGATGAGCTGCAGTTCATTAGGCAAGCGGTTGACTTTCTGGTAGAACTTAGTATAATTCATTCATTCTAGATAGCTAGATTATTTTGTTGTTTTTATGTTTTCTTCTCATACACTACGACTACTGCAGATTATTCCACAGAAAAGCAAAAAGACACTTGAGCAGATTAAGAAAAATATTTGCCCGGTATGGACAAATTTCAATAGTGCTATTCCTATATGGTACAAGTTAGGGATTGTTAGAATTATCCTTCCAGTTTAAAACCCTTATCTTGGTTCACTGATTTCTCCTAGGCATTAAGTGTGAGACAGATATATCGTCTATGTACGATGTACTGGGACGATAAATATGGTACTCATAGTGTATCAGCTGAGGTACATTCTCATCTTCTCTTTTGTGACATGCAGTCATGTTTCTTGCTTTCAGCTAACTCAATGTGTTCTTTGCAGGTTGTTGCCAGAATGAGGGACATGGTGAGTAATGACATGCAAAATCCAGTCTCTAATTCATTTCTTCTAGATGATGACTTAAGGTTAGTTGTCCCTGGAACTTCAGTTCATGAACTTATATATATATTGTTCTGTCTTAATCTTTTGCACATGATTCATGCACTCGAAACTTACATCTAGTCGATCCTTCCTAATTTCCAATTGCAGCATTCCTTTCACGACTGAGGAAATTGCAGAGGAAGTACCAGATGTTGACATGTCAAACATCGAAATGCCCTCATCTCTTCGTCATGTTCACTCTGCTCAGTTCTTGACGCAGCACCTTCAGCCATCTTATTTGTCTCGATGAATTGCCTAGGTTTGCTTTGGTAACAAATAGTGATGCCACGGTAGTGAACTTAGAGGATTTGATAGGTCGGTGGTAACTATAACCATCCTTGTTGATTCAATCGGTGCTAATATTCATTCCACCATATGTTTTAATTATTGCCCCAAGTGTTGCAGTAGACTACATTCTTTATAGGTTGCTGTCAAATCTAAGATCCATTCTCTTTAGTCATCATTATGCTGAAGTCCTTTATACTACTAAAACTGGAATATATCTGTGGTATTTTTCCTAATCCCTGACCTGGACATTGCATAAGTTTGATAGGTCCGACAAAGTTCATATTATAAAGATGACAATAGAAATATAGCGGTAAAAACACAAAAATATCATGATCTTCTTGAAGTATAAAATTTGTGTTGGCCAAACTATGTGGATTGTGGACACACGTAATTTTAATTTAGAGTACGTGAGACCATTGTAGTATATGTTGATAATTCTTACCTGGCATAAAGCATCCATGGAGTAGCATATGAGAGTTACTAGCAAACATGTACATATGTTGCATGGACTCCATAATTTGTTGCATGGTGATTTGAACAATTTACGGCTTAGAGATTTATTCAACTGATCATGAGAGGTGCTTGACATTTGTTACAATATGTCTTGGAATCGAAATGTGTACGGTTGCTTGACATATCTTGAAATCTAACTCGGTACTATTGTTAGATGTGAGTTGTTCTAACTTGTATGAGTATGGATCATGAGCCTGGGTTGCATGGGATATAGGGGATGTGGGTGCATTGTGAAATGAAAAGTAAAAAAAGACAAAAGAATACAGGACAGATGGTGTGAGAGCATTGTGGGAAGGGGAAAAATGCATGAAAGGATCCTTTGTCTTAATATTAACTTATTAAGTATATAAAAATGAAACAGATCAAGTGATATTGACTAGATGAGCTCTGAGCTTGAGCATCGAGGCCTTTTTATTCTTGTAAATTAAAATATATTAAATCGCAGCTAGACGGTGACAATGACACGGCAGCGATGTCACTCTAGCTTGTCCATATATGACAAATGTACGACAACATATGTCAATCAAACTTCCAAAGTCTCTATACAGACAATAGCGCGAGTCCGAAACGTACAGACTGTAGACCAAGTGGATCAGATGTAACTAACGTCAGTTAGACATTAATACCCTTCTAAATAGTGAGTGGATAGCTACTAGCTTAAAATCGTTTTCTTTAGGAAGCTCCAGTGACCGGGCGGTTACTGCACGGATGGTTTAATTCCCTGCAAAACATTACTAATGCAATATGTTATCCACTCACTAAAAATAAAAACTATCCTGTCGCAATGTATTTTTATTTTTTCTACATTTGAAGTCTAGTTATCTATGATCTCTATGTATCACACAAAGGCCAAGTCACTACTCTCAAAAAGCTCTGAAACCAACTACACTAAGAGCTTCACTAAACAAGCTATTCAACAAACTAAAAGCTCTCAAACTAACAGTTTCACTACACAAGTTATAACTATATAACAATGTAAATAGAAGAGAGTGAGTGAGGTGATTATACTGTCATGGCAAGAGATCAATCAATCAATCACTTCAAGTAAGCAACTAGAGAGGGTTCTTTCATGACCATAGATGTCCGATCATGGGTGATCGGACGCACCCTGGGGTCTGGTCCTCTCTACGTCATGAACCGAGCCCCGCACGCTGCCACATCATCACGACCGGACCCGAGAATAGTGTTTTTTTAACAAACAGGAGGGGCTTGCGCCCCTACTGAGATTTATTGAAAAGAAAAAATAGAGCAAACATTACAAAGCAAAGCTAGTGTTTTAGCCAAGGCAATTAAAAAACAAAAAAGAAAACAAAGAAAATGAACTGGATTACACAAACACAAACAGCTCTAGCCATGAATTAATTTGAGGAAGATATTTCTTCTTTGGACGAAGTATAACTGCGCCAAAGACATTCTTGAAAATATGTTTGCATTGCTGAGTACTTGCTTCAACTCCCCTAAAGATCTAGTTGTATCTTACTGTCCAAATTCTCCAAGACATAATAAAAATTATCTCCATAAAGAAAGGAACATTGAGCTGAGCTCTGACAACTTCAAGGACTTGGAAGGGATCTTGGGACTGAGGGACTGTCACTCCTACCAAATTCCAGCATTCTCTTGCAAAATCACACTGTAGAAACAAATGCTCAACAGTCTCTTCAAAAGAATTGCTATAAAGAGCACAATTATAGGATTGTATGTGCATATGCTTTCTTCTTAAGATGTTTCTTGTGCTAAGTCTGTCCTGTGCTAGCAGCCAAAAGAAAACTTTATGTTTGTGTTGGCAGGAGGTTTTCCATATCCATGTAAATACTGGATGTACCGAGGCTAAGCCTGAGAGGTGCTTATAGGCTTTTGCACATGAGAAACTCTGTCTACCCCAGATATAAGTCCAAGTGTCATTTGTTCCAGAAGGCTGGAAATTATTCACTATTTCTTCCAACTGAAGAAATTGCTAATAAGCTTCAGTGGGCAGAGGCAGGTGAAAGTCTTGAATTAAGGATTGTCTAGACTTTGCAACTTCAAGTGTCAGGTTTGGGCTCTTGGCAAAGAATAGAGCTTGGGAAAAACTTGCTTTGGCACTTGGCCAAGCCAAAGGTCCTCCCAAAAAAGACATGACCATTCTCAACACTGATTAGGGCCATTCCTTTGAACTTGTAAAGGAGTTTGAGGATA
>Ga0182004_10004338_pt1 | contig 11419 bp, 12 predicted proteins | sample Sormic07211540_1_FD_120479 | JGI IMG/M metagenome (GOLD analysis project Ga0182004, IMG submission 120479) | Endophyte microbial communities from Sorghum bicolor roots, Mead, Nebraska, USA - 072115-40_1 MetaG | ecosystem: Host-associated > Plants > Roots > Unclassified | place: USA: Nebraska...
CAATTTGCCGCCCCCATTTATTTGCTCGTGCGATCGATGAGATTACATGTGTGTAGGTCAAACACCACACCCTGTCAGCACCACGGAGCCACCACGGCCAGCAGCTTGACTTGTTCGTTCCGGCCGGTCCCCAGATGAGAGATGAGATCGGTGGACGATGGCCGGCCGTGGCCGCGCAGGTAAGCCGTGCCTGCGCCCTCTTTTTAGGTGAGGATGGCTGCCTTTTCCCTGTCGAGTGTCGACTGGCGATGGACAGCTGCATGCACCCACTGCTGATGTGAATGACGACGATGCATGCATCTTGATAAGAGTGGATATGGAGCTCGAGACCGAAGCTCCATTTTCCCCCCTCAGCAATACGTACAGTAAGTGCGATCAGTGATGTCTGAATCCGATAGAGCTACTGTTCTGCTACCCTCAGCTAGCAGTTTTAAGCTTTTGAGTGCTGACAGACACTGCGAAATGGGATTCGAAAGTGCAAAAAAGGGAGATTAGTTGCGTTAGACGTCACCACAGGCTCTCGTAGGCTTTTCACGTTGCGTACGTTGTTTCGCAGGAGGAAAGCATCCTGTAATACATCGGCAGAGGTTGATCCGTGGAGAAGATAATAAAGCGAAGATTTATTTTTGATATTTAACAAAAAATATAATAAATTCCATAAAAAAACAAAAAATATAATAAAAAGAAGAAGGGAAAGGGATGACCACTACGATCTTGGAAGGGCCGCGGGTTGGCGCCTGGCTTAGGTGGGCCGGGGCAGACCTGTATTGGACTCCTAACCATTATGAAGCCTATCCACAGCGCTAAGCACAAATCACCTCATTAGCATTAGCAGTATAATAGTGCCACATCGGCTAATCAAGGCCAAGGTACTTAGCTGGGAAGCAATAAAAATGGATGGAGGAGCAACCTATAAACATACTTATCTGGACGGGGTCTATGGCTGATCATAAAGAGTCATGGCCTAGGTTGGTCTATGGCTGATCATAAAGAGTCATGGTCATTGACACTAGCTTAATTTGTGGCAGGCAGAGGACGTCATAATTTATGGCAGAGGGGTACGCGTTCGCGCGGCCCCTACCAATATAATTTACAAAGTTTTCACGATTAACAAAATTATTTTATATTAATAATCAAATTAATTTGTGGTAGAGGGGGTACATATTCGTGTGGTCCATACCAATATAATTTACAAAGTTTTCACAATTAACAAAATTATTTTATAATAATAATAATCAAAGATAAACAATTTTCACTTCTTTGAGGAGTTAATTCCATCCATTCGATGTCAAGAGGGAACAGATCATTCTTAAGGTACCATTAATTTTGACTATATAAAGTCGGTGAAATTTTACATCCCAACTCAGCAAGTCCATTTAACCCTCCCACAACCACAAACCTTCAAGTTTTCACATAGAAAGCCATGCCCGGAGTTGGGCCTTCTGAACTGGCAAGATACAAGTCAAGTTTATAGTTGACAATTACAGGGACAATTATTTTGGTCGGCAAATACTGCTGGAGTGAAGTTTGGCAAATGACATGAAGCCATAAAAGGCACTTTGCAAAGACCTTGTTCAGTTCCGAAATTTTTTTGGTTTTCGGTATTGTAGTAATTTCGTTTTTATTTGGTAATTATTGTCCATTTTTGGACTAACTAGACGATTCATCTCGCGGTTTACAGGTAAACTGTACAATTAGTTTTTTTGCCTATATTTAATGTTTCATACATATACCGCAAGATTTAATATGACAGAGAATCTTTTAAACTTTTTGATTTTTTTGGGTGAACTAAACAAGACCTAAGCTTGAAAAAAAAGAGGCGCACTCCAACCTTGGAACGTTGGAAGGGCCCGGCGTTGCCGGCTGGCCTAGGTGGGCCTAGGGCAGGCCTTTATTGGACTCCTAACCGCCATCAAACCCAACACCGACTGGGCCAGGCGCAAATAACCTGATTAGCGATAGAATAGGGAATGTAATAGGGAGGCTGATCGTGTAGCTAAATATGCATGCTCTCTTGAAGCTGGCCGTCATGTATGGCTTGGCTCTCCTCCTGTATTTCTGAATGAACATTTCAATTGAGTAATATAATCCCTATCTTCCACTCAAAAAAAAGGCAATAGAATAGTGCCACATCGGCTAATGAGGCCAGTAGCGAGGAAGTAATAAAGATAGATGGAGGGGCAATCTTGGAAGATACTTGTTAGGCCTTGTTTAGTTCACACCCAAATCTAAAAACTTTTTAAGATTCCCTATCATTACCTTGCGACACATGCATAGAACATTAAATATAGGTTAATTAAAAAACTAGTTACACAGTTTGTCTGTAAATTGCGAGACGAATCTTTTGACCTAAATTAGTCTATGATTAGACACTATCAAATACAAACGAAAGTGCTACAATAGCGAAATCCAAAAAAATTCAGTTCTAAACGAGGCCTTACCTGGAATAGGTCTGTGGCTGGTCATGAAGGGTTATTGCCTAGGCTAGTGGCCTCCAATTAGCTTACTATATATATCTTCCTAATAAATGGGAGAGTTGAGATAACTTATAGCAAAGGGGTACATGTTCGTGTGCCTCCTACCAAAATAATTTATTTTTTTTTCCAATTGACAAAATAAATTTATAGTTTTTTACATGAGAACATAACGACAAAATTAATTTATATTTTTTTGTATAAGAACAAAAGACACTTTTTTTTGGTAAAGAAAACAAAATTTTCACTACTAATCAAGAAACAATTTTTTATAATTCCATTGATCTGAACAGATCATTCTGAAGGTACCATTACTTTTTACAATATAAACTCGGTGGGGATTATGAACCCACCTTGCAGTCAAGATGCATTTTATGGCTTCATGTCATTTGCCAACCTCCTACAAACCTTCAAGTTTTGTCTAGGGTCAAGATGCATACTGCTGACAGACAATCCTTGACACCCGCTCACCTCTGGGAGATGCCCCGACCTGAAAAGGTCCCATTCAAACTGCTATCAACAATGCTCCTCCTATGTTGCTAGGCTGCTGGCACATCTGGAACCATAGGCACAATGTCAGATGTGGTCTTCCCCCAATTGCAACCAAGTTTGCCCAGGCTTCTGGCCGCCTGCAAGGAGCCCTACCGTCTCTAGAATTGTCGATTAAGGGTGCAAGATAGATGGATTATCGTTAAATGGCGTGACATGTTTGTAATGGCCTAACTCTTCCTACCCTCCACATTTGTAACTCCTTGGGGACCTAACTCCTGGTCCTGGCTAGTCGGTATCAAGGAAAATTGTTCAGATGGAGCTCTCACCCCCTCTGATGATGTCTTAAATAAAAAACTTCCATTCAAACAGGCTCTCGTTATCGAATTCTGACTCGGTAAATGGTACTAGTGCAGATATCACAGTTGCTACTCCTGCCAACATCAGAATCTTGGGATACCAATGAACCGGCGTCAGTATATTACTCCATACCATCCTGTATAACAGTGAAAACACACACAGGTTCGTGCCAATTGGTCGACAATGCGAAATGTCCGGTGCGGCAGAGACCCATTCCTCCGATTACTTTTTCTACGTGAGCATGGAGCTCAGCATGACCGCTGTGGTAGTAAATAAGGAAAGGGAGATTAACAAAAAAATTTGGCGCCATCGCAGTTTGTCAAACTCGATAGTCCAAACCTGCATCATAAATTTTTGAATCTAGATCTTGTACGCATCATCATCCTTGCTTGGATCATTGCATGCTCTTCTTTGGATTATTCGATGGACATTATCCAATCACCAAATCTCCAATATTCGACGTCATCTTTCACAGATACCTTCCAGAAGACCACACTAATAACTACCGACTAGCATTGCCTGAAAAGAAGCAACTACTACATAGGAGTACTCTTAGGCCTTGTTTAGTTCACCCCAAAAACCAAAAAGTTTACAAGATTTCTCGTCACATCGAATCTTGTGGTATATGCATGAAGCTTTATATATAGACGAAAATAAAAACTAATTACACAGTTTGTCTGTAAATCGCGAGACGAATCTTTTGATCCTAGTCAGTTTATAATTAAACAATATTTACTACAAACAAACGAAAGTGCTACAGTACCAAAATCCGAAATCTTTTCGGAACTAAACAAGGCCTTATCTGTGAAGTGTGAACGCCATTGGGATAGGGACGGTGATCACATCACAATCTGATCTGAGACGTGACAGACCGACGGCCACTGACGCACAAACACTTTGACGCAGCAAACCTTGATAGGGTCAGAAAAACTCAACCAACAATCTCTGCAGCAGCTGTATCAGAAAAACGTAAAACTCTGCCGGCCGGAGAGCCGGAGCGAAGCGCTGCCCGCCAAAACCCCCCCATTTGGCACATTCTGTCCCGCGAGACCGCTTCCCGCCGTCCCCTTGCTCATTTCACCACGTCGCCCTGTCACGTATACCCATGCGAATTGCGAACAACCGAGGATGCTGCTGCTGCACCACTGCCACCGCGGGGCGTAGCAGAGCCAGCTCCTTTGTCGACTCGGTCAAGTCACCCGCTACATCCACGCCAATGGCGCCGCCCCCACCGTCCTTGCTCCGAGAGCTCCTGGCAGCTGACGGGTTCAAGAACCGTCGCAGACCGCCCGACAGCTCTGCGCCGGCGGCCTCGAGAGCCGCGAGCATGCCACTCCAGCACCGGCGCCCGGGCAAGCCGCCCTCGCGGTCACAGTCCGACGTGCTCACCCGCAGCCGCCTGAGGCAGATGAACGTCGACGCGGACGATGGCAGCAGGGACGCCGGTGCCGAGCGGCGGCGGGCCGCGACCGCGACGCGCGGGTCGTCGGCGTCGCTGACGAGCGCGAGGGGCCACAGCAACAAGGGAGACGCCGGTGCCAGGAGGGGCTCCGAGTCTGACCCTTCCGCGGTGCCGGCCCTCGACGAGTCCGCGCTCACCGCGCTCATCTCCCTGGCCGCGGGTCCCCTGAAGCGGTTCGCCAAGGACGAGGCGTTCCGCGCCTCGCTGCGCGCCGGCACCGCGTCGTGCCTCGGCGACTCCAACCACCGCGCCGTGCTGGACCTCCGCGTGCACGCGCAGACCGTCGAGCGCGCCGCGACAGAGGGCCTGGACCCGCGCGACCTGAAGCGCGCGTCGTTCAAGCTCCACGAGATGGCGTCGCTCAAAGGCAACGACGCGGACGAGGTGACCGCGGAGGCGGGCGTTCCCTACCCGCGTCTCGCCGCGTGCGCGCACCTCTACATGTCCGCCGTCTCCAAGCTGCAGAAGCGGGACCACTCCGCCGCGGTGCACGCCCTGGAGACCTTCTGCCTTGCGCCGCGGGAGGCGCGGACGGTCCTGCTCCCTGCGCTCTGGGACAGGCTCTTCCGATCGGGCCTCTCGCACCTCAGGACGTGGCGCGACCGCGAGTCGGCGGCGGCGAGCGCCGACGAAAGGGTGAAGGAGGTGGAGAAGGTGTTCGTCGACGTACTGGACGAAGGGACGCGAGCGCTCGCGTGCTACTACAGGGACTGGCTGCTGGGGCGGACGGATGCCATGGCTCTCCCGGACATTCCTGCTCCTCTGAGCACGGTCCATGCCAGCGCGCCGAGATGCTCGGCGTCGACGTCGTACGACATCAGCTCGGACGTCATGTTCGGCTCCGGGAGTTCGAGTCCGACCAAGTTCGCGTACGACGACACAATGCGGCCATCCGAGCGGATCGAGGAGGAAGAAGCGGTGTACTCCGAGGCCGCCGCAGACGCGGTGACCGTGCTCCCGGACCACGAGAGCGATGAAGCTGGAGGTGAGGAAAGGAGCTACACTCCCAGAAGTCCCACTCTGTTTGGACAAGAAAACGTGCCCGTGCCTGACAGTTTAGACAGAGAGACGTTCGAACCACATGTAAGCGTTTTCCCCGGAAACAATACAGCATGCTTATTCACACGAAATACACCAAAGTTCATGAAAAATTACATCTCACAATCATATTCATAGGTCGAAGAACAACCCAACAAGGAATCAGATGCGTCAGCAAGTTACCCGATTATTTCTGACAACTCTGCTATTGACCTTCTCACACTCGAGTTCTGGTACGAGCACCATTCCCTTCCCTTCGATTTTTCAGTGCATACAACTCTGTACTGATCGCTGTGATTTCTTGTAAGTTCCTCAGTGAAGTGCCACTCCAGAGTGACACAGATGGCAATGAGCTATCCATTTTCGCCACGGTTCCCAACGACTTCCTCTGTCCACTGACGCGCCAGATCTTCAACAATCCCGTGACGATCGAGACAGGACAGACGTTCGAGCGGCACGCTATAGTTCAGTGGCTAGATAGAGGCTTCCGGATGTGCCCGGTTACAGGCCAAGATCTCTCGAGCCTGACGGTTCCAGACACGAACCGTGTGCTCAAACGCTTGATCGATAACTGGAAATCTGAACACTGCAAGCATCTGATATCTGAAAGCGCTAGGCTTGATGTGAAGTTAACCTTGCTATTAATAGACAAGGCTCTGGATTCAGCTGAAGACATGTCTGAAAAACTTGACAAGGCAAGGCACCTAATGGCGATCGGCGGGATAGACTTCCTTCTGCACAAGTTTCAGGAAGGGTGGGGAGATGAGCAGCCCCGGGTAGCTGAGCACCTGTTGCTTTGCATCAGGGCGGAAGGCAGCTGCAGGAATTACGTCGCTATAAAGATCGATGGATCATGTGTTCTGCGACTTCTTCAGAGTGAAGTGCTTTCAGCAAGGAGAACTGCAGTGGGTTTGCTCATTGAACTAGTATGCTTAAGAAGGTGCAATTTCCTTCAGTTTTTTTTTTATAAAAAAAGATGTGATAAAACATATGTGCTACCTGCCATCTTACCTCCTGATCACCAACATTCTGATTTCGAACAGGAGAGAAATGTTTGAATTGCTACTGCACGGATTGAAAGCAGAGACTATCATGGAGGCAATGGATGTGCTATTGGAATATCTCCGGAGGTTGCCTGTAGAAGAACAAGCCCCAGTTGCCGTTCTACTGTTGCGTTTGGATGCATTGGTATACAGCTTTAAACCCTGAATTTCTTCTTGTTGTACGCTTATATTTCCACTTCCATAAAATGGTATTTCGTTCGCTAGCCACAGACATCACCTGGAGCTGGAATTTAGTCTGCAGAAATCTGTAACCTGAATGCATTGCAGGTGGAGCCAAACAGAAACAGCGCGTACAGAGAAGAGGCGGCCAAGACCATCACACATTCTTTGAGATGCTGCCTGTCAGATGACAATGCCGTGCCCAGCACTCGGAGAGCTCTGCTGCTGTTGGGAGGGAATTTCGCCTTCTCAGGCGACCTTCTCGCCGAGGACTGGATGCTGAAACAGGCCGGCTTCATCGACCACTCACGGGCCACTGCTGCCAGTTCTGACGCTGTCATACACGTACTGCACACCTGACCACCTTTTACACACAGAACACCATTGATGATTCGGTGAACAGTGTCTGAAGTTCGCTTTGCGGTGCTCAGGACAAGGAATCGGCCGAAAACGAAGCGTGGCTGAGGCACGTGGCCGCGGCGCTCCTCGGCGGCAGCATCGGGATCAGGAGACCGTTCCTGGAGGCGCTGTCCAAGTGCCTCGGCGGCTCCACCGACGCCGGCCTGGTGGGCGCGTGCCTGACGACGGCCGGGTGGCTGAGCCGCGCGCTGGACGAGGACGGCGCCGCGGAAACGTCCCTCGCCGCGTTCTCGGCGCTGGTCCCGCGGCTGAAGCAGTGCCTGGCGCCCGGCCGCCCCGCCCGGCACAGGGTCCTCGCGGCCGTGTCGCTGCACCACTTTAGCAGAATCCCAGGTAAAGCCCGTGCGGTTCTCCCTCTCTTTTTCTGTCGCGTCGGCGTCTCGTTCTTGCTTGCCCGAAGCCATCGGCAACCTGATCGCGGAGTGGACTGTGGACCGTCCTCCATTTGGGACTAGGGTAGCCACGAGATTGCTGGTGTCAAGTGACTGATGGGAATGATTGCGCTGCAGACTGCAGGGAGCTGCTGATGCTGCTGGCTGACGGCCTGCGTGACCACCTCGCGGATCTCTCGCAGCAGACCTGGACGGCCGGACAGCTATCCGCCGAACTCCGCGGCCACGAATGACATTTGACTTGCAGGTGCCGTAGGAGGGCCGCCGGCGACGGAGCCTCTCATCAGCAGAAGTGTGTGAAGAATACCAGCTGCTTTTCTTGACCCGTTCGTGAGAACCCTTTGATGTGAATTCTCAACAGTTTCGCCGAGAGCGACAAAGGCTGTGCAGTCTACTATCTTCTTTAGAGTGTATAGACTACAGTAATAACTTTTATCTCTTTTTCTTTTTCTGCAAAGCTTTGTGATCGATGATGAGGCGCCGGCTGTGAATACCACACGATGGTTTTCAGTTTTGACTAGAGAGATCCGGACCTTTTTTTTCTTCTTCTTCTTTTGGTCATGAATATTCAGCGTTGGAATGATCTTCTCCACTTGGGAAATTTGGGTGGTGGTACCGTGATGGATTAGGACGTTTAGCAACTTGTAGGAGGCTAGGAGCTATGGCTTCGAAATATCGATTGTAGTACTTGACCTACGACGGGAGATACTGTGGGCTCCATGGATTTCTATACTTTACTGTCTCTATCCCAATCTCTTGCAGCCGTGTACGCCAGCTTGTAGACTTTTTAATATAAGTGGACATGGTTCTAATCTCCCCTCGTTGGGCAGGAGACGTGTGCTAGGGAACGCCTCGTCATCGTGATTCACATGCATGCCGCCGTTACAATTACAGTTACAACTGGTCCACACTTCTTCCATTACCATACCATTTTCCCATTTTCCATGAAGGGAAACAGTAATTTCACTGGAAAAACGCAGTACGTACAGCATAGCAAAGACATTTCTCATGCTTCGTCGGAGTCCCGGATCCTAGCTTACGTGTGAGCGTTGCTACGTACGAGCGCGACTCGTCATCAGTTGCGCTTGCGCCCATCTCCCTGTGCCGTGCATGGGCACGCCGCACGCAGACCTGAACGGCTTCCCGCACATGCGATGCTATCGACTACCCACCGGACAAAACATTTGGGGCCGGTACGTCAGCCTAGCTAGAGGCGTACAGGGCAGGCAATCTTTCCCGGCCGGACGGACCGGGTTCCACAGCCTGACGCCCTGACCACAGTTTCGCAAATCGCCGCCCATCCATCATTTTCGGCAGAAGGCCTCCTCCTAACCGCTGTTTTTTTTTAATGAAAACCTCCCTAACCGCTGGTTGACGGCCGCTTGACGACGCCTCATCATATATGCTCGCCGCAAGCGTTGTTTAATCCATGTGATGTGCTCGTCGTCGACCACGATTGCAGCAGCATCAGGGTCAGGGGACCCAGAGATACGGGAGACACAGATGGGACGCCTCGCGCGTCAGGGGACCCTTTTCTGCCCTTTACGCCGGCATCGCATATACCGGTTGATCCCAAAGCATCACCCGCGTATTCATATGATGACTGATGAGTGCGCCGGCCAAAGCGACGAGACGGCTTGGTTCGAATCGAATCTGGCAAGCGCCACTGCACTGCACGAGCACTCCAGTTGGGCGCTGGTGGTGTGGTGGTGTGGTGTGGCCAGGAGCACGGAGAAGCTGCAGTGTCGGCCAGTGCAGGGCATCCAGATTATGCAGCACTGCAGTGTCAGCAATGACCCAACATTTCTTGTGGCGTAGTCACTCGGTAATCATGGAAAGATTTGAAGCAGCCGAAAGCACCGTGGGGGACGAAATAGCTAGGCACGGCTAGACTTTTCCTCCTACCGTCGTCCTACAAGGCGACGGCAAAGGTAAGTACTACGAGTTGGGTGGAGATGGATGATATATAATATAGGAGAAGGGTCTTGACGACGGTTGATCTAGATGTCTTTTACCATATATTACTTCAAAGAAAGTAGTAATAAAATTAAATATTTAATTGGCTTTAATTTTGGCAGAAGAGAAAGTTTTCAAATATGTGGATTATTTTTTTTTTGGAAAGTTTGGTAGATCTATTTTTTAAACATGATAGAGAATTAGCAATGATTTTTTAACGTGATAGGTGTGTATAGTGCATAACATAATGATACCAGTTTTTAGAACGTGATATGCATATGTGCGTGATGTTTTTTTTCCAGAAACACTAAACGTCAACCGGTTGTTTTCCCCCACGCCGTCAATTGATTTTTGGGCCATCCTATTTGGCCACCGTCGTCAACATTCGTCGTTCATCGCCCTCACCCGCTAGTCTTGCGTCGTCCTCACTCGTCTCACCTTGCGATAGAGAGGGCCTAAGGCATGATGGGGTAGCTGCTCTGTGGCCCTGACCTCGTCGTAGGGGTCCTCGACAAAATCACCGACCACCACCACCTGTCCTGTTCTTGAAGTCGACCTTGTCATTCCTCCACGCTGGAGTGGGCACCGCCGCTGTGGAGACCTCGAAGCCGTTGGACTGTTGGAGTCGCTACACCATGAGGTCGAGCTTGTCATCGTCATCTCCCAGCGGGGATGCCACGCTCCTAAGACGTCCGTCATGGACTTCTTAAACAGAGAATCTGATTTTCCACTTTGTCTAATAAATTACACTAAATAAATCATTGTAAATATAGTAATATGACAATGTAAATATAGCTATAAGACAATGTAAATGCATGGCCAAAATTTAGTTGACAGGAGGAACCAAAACAATTGAATGTCGACAGAACCTATAATAATCATCTAAATTCATATTCGCAAAAAATATAAATACGAATGCACATGTTGCATTGTTTGCAACGTGGATATATCAGAATTTGTTTTTCAATGCCCAAATTTGGATCCAAATCCAAAATAAATGTGGATGTGCAGATATACTCCCTTCGCGGTCGTAGATATTTTGACATACTTGATTTTTGTATGTATGATCTTTGATATGTATTTTTGAGTAGAATATTTTTATAATATATTCTTAAAATCATTTAATAAACATATTAGACTTTTCAAATATTTTCAGTTCAAATCGACACATACAACATACGCGCTTCTAAAATAAAGTTCTAATTCTAATAGTTATAGATGCATATAATTTTTGTTAAGGTTTGGAAAACCTTATCATAAACGAGAAGTTTCATCTGAAACATGGAGTGTGTCGCTCCATGTTGGGCTTTCTCAAAGCAATAGAACAACTTTACCCGACCTAACATTTGCATTACTCAATGTCGAATGACTAACCCTAGTAGTTTTCTTGGGAAGACCATGAACTTTGATAAGAGCATGGCTAATAATATAGTCCGTTGTTAGCTGTATGTATATTGACAAACCATCTATCAGCATACCATAGTAGTTGGGACATACTTCATCGTTAATATATTAGCCTACCTTATTCTCTCACAAAGTTTCTTGGACCTCATGCATTATCTAGTAAACATACATTGCACCTCTCTCTCTCTCTCTCTCTCTCTC
>Ga0182004_10004339_pt1 | contig 11417 bp, 7 predicted proteins | sample Sormic07211540_1_FD_120479 | JGI IMG/M metagenome (GOLD analysis project Ga0182004, IMG submission 120479) | Endophyte microbial communities from Sorghum bicolor roots, Mead, Nebraska, USA - 072115-40_1 MetaG | ecosystem: Host-associated > Plants > Roots > Unclassified | place: USA: Nebraska...
TAGATAAAAAATAAACTAATTACACAGTTTAGTTAAGAATCGTGAGACGAATCTTTTAAGCCTAGTTACTCCATGATTAGCCTTAAGTGCTACAGTAACCCACATATGCTAATGACAGATTAATTATGCTTAATAAATTTGTCTTGCAGTTTCCTGACGATCTATTTAATTTGTTTTTTTATTAGTTTCTAAAAACCCCTCCCGACATCCTTCCGACACATCCGATGTGACACCCAAAAAATTTTCGTTCCCAATCTAAACAGGCCCTAATCCCATCTGCAAAGCAATTAATAGTTTAACCGAGGATCCTCCTGCAAAATTGTCTGGCGCCTGCCTGTCATCCGAACCTTCCTGAACCGGAGTCCTGGCTCACCCTACCGAGCCAGCCTCGCTCACATCCGCACCCCACCCATGCCTCTTCTCCTTCGCTCTGTCTATGCCTATTCCTTTCTCTCTCTCTCTCTCTCCTCCCTCCCTCACTTTCTCTCTCATCTACTACTAGTAGTAACTCCTCTCCGCTTCTTCCGAAGCGGCGCGGGCGGAAGCGAGCTCACACCACCGTAGCGCGCGCGCGCGCTCCACCCACCACCAAATTCCGCCGCTGAGCTCGCCGCGAACGCCGACGCGGCCACCCTCGATCGGGCATTGGAACCCCGTCGCCGCTCGCCGCCAGCACGGCGGCTCGCCGCGGGAAATTTTCTCGAGGCCGTCTGTGACCCCCCTCCCTCGGCCGCGAGATCACGCCCAGCCGGTAATGTGGGCTCTGATCCCTTGTTTTCCCTCGAGTTTGGTATCGAATCGCCTGGCCCCGCTGCTAATTTCTGCTGGTTTTGCCTCTTTGTCCCGTCTCCGCTTCGCCGCCGGTCGCAGAATGGCGCAGAGCAACTGGGAAGCGGATAAGATGTGAGCGATTTTGATTTGTTGTACCCGTGTGAATTTTTTGCCCCCTCGCTTGCTCTGGGTTGATTCCGTTGCTTGTGGTGCAGGCTCGACGTGTATATCTATGACTATCTGCTGAAGAGGAACCTGCAGACGACGGCCAAGGCTTTCATGGCTGAGGGAAAGGTTGCTGCTGATCCAGTCGGTAATTGTTGCCTCCTCTTCTGTTGCTTCGCCCTTTTGCATTTGTTGCTGGGTTAGGTTTTGTTCGTGACAGTGCACGAGAGTTTAGCTATTGGTTGCGGGTGTGAATTCGAATTTTGAACTAGATGGAGTGGGCAGTATTTTTCAGCTCTGATACGAATTTTCGGTATGGAATACTCCATTGTTTTTTTTTATGTGTAGGTGAAGTAGGGCAGAGGATTGGAATCTGAACTTATCCAGTTTGGCTTTCAGCCAAACGGGAGTGTAGGTAATGTCAATTCAAAGGGGTTTGGAGAGCTTTGTGACAATTTAGACAGAGAAGTTCTGATGTTATATGGTGGGTGTGAGGGTTGAAGAGGAGCCAGTTGAGATGGGTTCATAACTTTTCGCGGGAAACTGCGGGATTTCGCTTCCCTATATAGGCAGATAATGGTTGTCGTTAGCTGCCGTTGTTTAGAGGATTGACGGTGTGCGATTGCGTTTATGCATGCTAATGCACATGAATTTGGTGGAAGCGGGAATTGATGCTACCCATGATGTTACAAAATTTTTGTCGTGTTGTCGAGAGGTGCTTTAGTGGGAATGTAATAAATTTAGAACTCCAAATGCAATAGTGCACTTTATATATGCTACTATTCTTTGTCTAGCTTTCTTGTTTAAAGTATATTTATTTAAATAATAGCTCACGTTAGTAATTGTGAAGTGGGTGGTGTTATCGTATTGATGGATTGTAGATGTGTGCCAAGCAGAAGCTGCATGAGTAGCATTCATATAACAAACATGATGCATCTGTATAGCCCCTACTCACTACTAAGCTATTAGTGGCGATTTAGCTAAATGCTACTGCTATTTGCTAATGCTATTCAATTGAATTATCTCAACATGTTATGCTTTTCTCAAGTGTCAAAGCTTTGCCTGATGTTGAAACTAGCTGGATTACTACTGTCGTTGCTTGTTCTTGATATGGTTTTGGGAAAGCTACTGGGCGTCTTCGTACTAGGGATGAAACTGGACCAGATACGAATGGTTATTACGGATATGGATACAAATAGAGGTAGTTTCTTTCTGGGATTTGGAGTTGGATACGGATAGCGTTGAATATTGACACCCATCTCACATAACAAAAATCTTACTTTGAGTATCAGATTCAGATACGGTACAGATATTAAAAGGCTGGATTCATATACGGATTATCCATTTAGTATTTGAACCCGTTGTGGATGGATGGATATCAGGAAATATGTCCCGTTTTCATCCCTATATATAGGGATTTTACTTTATAACACAATCATACATGCCAAAATTAGAAATTAACATTAGGCTTTGACATACTAATTTATCTATAGCAGCATAGATTTTAATTTTTTTTATATTTTTTATGTAACTGGGTGACACACTTGTAGTGCAACTGCGAAACTCATCACTGATAAACAAAACTGCAGCTGTTTAGCAAAATTGGATCCCCGTAATTACTTCTATGCAAGTATGCAGTAGAAAGCACCGTTCTGTTTAATGGATTATGATTTGATAAGAAATAATCGATTTAGTGTGGTTATCATCTGAAGTACGGACCTCATGTTCAGGGGCCCACATGCATTGAGCAAACAAGTAGTACCAATATAATTTGGCATATTGTTCAGATGCGTGGTAGGACTAGAATCTCAGCAAATAGTGTAGGGTCCAGTTTCGAAATTGTTGTAAATATTCTTATGAAATGGTTATCGAAATAGTACCAATGTACCATTTTCTTCTTAATATAATGATACACAACTCTCCTGCGTGTTCGAGAAAAAAGTACCAATGTACCATAGCCACTTGCTTACGAAAGACAGGATATTATAAAAGGGTAATTGGTACAACTGCTGTTACATTAGGAGTTTAGAACCTTCATCTCCGGCTTTGTTTAGTTCCCAAAAAAATTTGCAAAATTTTCCAGATTCCCTGTCACATTGAATCTTGCGGCACATGCATGGAGCATTAAATATAGATAAAAGAAATAACTAATTGCACAGTTTACCTGTAATTTACGAGACGAATCTTTTAAGCCTAGTTAGTCCATGATTGGACAGAATTTGTCAAATACAAACGAAAGTGCTACAGTGTCCATTTTGCCAAGATTTTTGGAACTAAACAAGGCCATCTAAAAGATGCTATCTTGTGAAGATCTCAAACCCTGGTAAGGAGTGAAGTGCTGAGTATGAAACGATGATATATGTGACAGATGCCTACCCATTCCAAGATCACATGCATTCGTGTGATATTTTTGTAACTATTTCTGTCCAGTGTCCATTAGTTTGTTTGCCCAGGGGATCCATCATAAGTATGAGTTTGACTTGTGAATTGTGATGCAGCAATTGATGCTCCTGGAGGGTTTCTCTTTGAGTGGTGGTCTGTCTTTTGGGATATATTCATCGCAAGGACAAATGAAAAGCATTCTGAAGTTGCAGCGGCATACCTAGAGGTAACTTGGGATTTCTTAATTTACAATGCACTTCTTGTTTTTCTTAAGCTAACCTAGTGTGAATCTCTGTTCTGTTGGAGATAGGCACAGCAAATAAAAGCAAGAGAGCACCAGCAGCAGATGCAGATGCAGCAATTGCAACTCATGCAGCAAAGGCATGCTCAACTTCAGCGAACTAATGCGAATCATCCTTCACTTAATGGTCCAATAAATGCTTTAAACTCTGATGGCATTTTGGGGCCATCAACAGCTAGTGTCTTAGCTGCCAAGATGTATGAAGAGCGCTTGAAGCACCCACATTCAATGGAGTCAGAGGGATCACAACTCATTGAAGCTAGTAGAATGGCTCTTCTCAAGTCAGCAACAAACCATGCAGGGTGCTCCACCAACCCCCATTTTTCTCTTACACACTTCTATAAAAGGGAAAGGAAAGATAGTTGGAACTGAAACATTTGCGGTACTGACTGAACTTACTGTTTTTGTGGAATCAGGCAATTAGTTCCAGGGACTCCTGGAAATGTGTCTACAACTCTGCAGCAAATCCAGGCTCGGAATCAGCAAACGATTGTAGGTTATTGGTTCCACTTCCACTATATGTCTATTCACTCTGCAATTTCTTACACTAGTTCATTAAATGATAACCTGAATGTTCTAACTTCTAACAGGATATTAAGAGTGAAGGTAACATGGGAGTACCCCAGAGATCTTTACCCATGGATCCATCATCGTTGTATGGACAGGGAATAATTCAGCCTAAACCTGGATTGAGTGGTGCAGGTGCGCCCTTTACCTTGTTTCTTGTGAGTTCCTCCTATGTTGCCAAACTAGCACTCACTATAAAGGCACTTCTTTAGAACACCTGTCCTTTACTGCTGCTGCCTGAGGATACATACTCCCTCCAGTTGCAAATGATGAAACAATTTGGTTATGAACATTGTCATGGTCTCCCAAGTGTAGCTTTGAGTGATAGTTTCTATCCTAATATAATTAGAAAGTACAACAAAACTTTAATATTATCTAGTTGCTGTTGGAGATTAATCTCACTCATCATTTTGAAATGTTCAATCTCAATATATACGATTTATATGATGGTTGAAGTTTAATTGGTTTGGATGCAAGCAACACAACTTTTTGACCTTTTTTTTTTGCAAATTTATATTGAAAAGTTGGTTGCATCTCATTGAACTACAGTACTGTTGTCCTGTCATTCTTGCACTGTAATAGGATTCTGACAAGTGTTTGGAACTCAGCAATCCACATTCCTCTTGCCATCCTTGCTGTTGTTGATACATTGTTTTTTTTAGCGTTTTATCCTCTTTTATGGCTTCTGTTAGGTTTCATCCCTAGCCCCAACTTCATGGGTTGTTGAGAGTAAGTCTTTGTTGTTGTTGTTGTTGTGTTCTATTAACTTTTGATGGCATAGATTGTGCCATACCAGTGCAATGTTGTAACAGTTGGATATACTGGCAAGTAATGAGTAACTCGCTACAGTGGTTCTTCTTTTGGTTAATCGGGGTGTTTATGATGTGACTGATTCATTTCAAGAACATCATACATTTCACATTCTTTCTGTTTCCTTCTTTTTAATACCTCATATTTTGAACAGGACTGAACCAAGGTGTGAGCGGTTTACCATTGAAAGGCTGGCCATTAACTGTAAGCTACGAAAAAAAATGTTCCCTTATGTGCTCATATTTTGTTTTGGAACCTGACCACCTATGAATATCCATGCTACCATCTTACAGGGAATTGATCAATTAAGGCCGAATTTGGGTGCTCAAATGCAGAAGCCATTTCTTTCAACACAGTCACAGTTCCAACTTATGTCCCCACAGCAGCAGCAGCAATACTTAGCACAGGCCCAAGCACAAGGGAACCTTGGCAACTCAACTAATTATGGGGATATTGATCCCCGCAGACTTACAGCGTTGACCAGGGGTGGGTTGAATGGTAAAGATGGTCAACCTGCAGGAACTGATGGGTGTATTAGTTCCCCAATGCAATCCAGTTCACCCAAAGTCAGACCAGACCAAGAGTATCTCATGAAGGTTGGATTGCTGTAGATGTGCCCTTCCTTTGTTTAGAGTTGTTCTCTTAAGTTTGTACATTCTCTGGCTCTAGTTTGTTGGTATCTTACTATATCTGAAAACTATTCAGATGCAGCAGACATCTTCACAGCAACCCCAGGAACAGCTTCAACAGCAGCAGCAGCAGCATCAGAACCAGCAGCAGCAACAGAGCCAGCAACAACAAATGCAGCAGGTACTGAAAGCATGCCAAATCTATTGTTTTCTGTTCTATTCTTGAACTATGGGCTTTCCCCTGTTGATCTGAATCTTTAAATTTTCCCGTTATGCATCTATTGTTGCTCTTCTATCAACAAATTAAGTAATTAAATATAAATTATAGAGTGCACAGTGGGACTGATATGTTTATCTGAGGAAGCCTTAGAAGAAAACTTGCACATCTTAGGAAGGGTTCTTATTAAGATGCTGAAATGACATGAGATCGTTCATGGAGGAAGCAATAGTTTTCTTGAAAAAATGATGCCAAAAGGGAATGCCACACAGTGATGTGTAAAGAACAGTGCTGGTGGCATCAGATTCAATGGAATATGAAGTTTGGATGCTAAATTATTACAATTACGCAAATCCTGCCACTGATGAAACTATAAATCCATGACAATGGGGTTAAAGCCCTCGGCGAATTAATGATAAAAAAGTTCCGTGATTATATTATCATGAATATATTCATCGTATTCTAATATAGTACAATATGATAAAAGTTGGTGCGATCAGCTGGGGTGTTGTTTGGATTGCCCTGCCCCTTGTTTCTGGATCTGCGATAAACTCCATGGCTTTGAAAGTTAAAGTTAGCTTACTGTTAGGACTTCATATGCCACGTGTTATTCGCAATATTTTCTGCTTTTGCATATATTTGAGGTCTGTTTGTCCAAATAAGTTGACATAACTTATCTTCTTCGTACATTGAAGACCAAATTTGAAATTATTATATGTAAATTTGCATACTGTAAACGTGTAAGAAAGAATTTGTTTTCTTTGGTTGGTGCATAGTATATGATCCCTGGCAACTAAAGCTGAATAGTCGGCTATTTACCCTTTTCTTTATTTCACTGCATGAGTTACTACAAATTTGTTCTTAAGAAATAAGAACCGATGTGCTTGCCATTGACCTTATACCTCCTCCTTGTTCTGTAATTATTTGTTATTTCCAGAACAATAGAAAAAGAAAGCAGCCTACTTCTTCAGGACCAGCAAATAGTACTGGTACAGGAAACACTGTGGGTCCTGCCAACTCCCCACCATCTACACCATCCACACATACGCCTGGGGATGGACTTGGAATGGGTGGTAATATGCGCCACGTTCCAAAGAACTTAATGATCTATGGTGCTGATGGAACTGGACTTGCCTCCTCTTCAAATCAAATGGTTACAGCTTTTACTCTTCATTTAAAGTATATAGTGAATATAGTGATTATTATATGCTACATAGATGGGTAACACAATTGTTGTATGTGACAGGATGACCTTGAGCAGTTTGGTGATGTGGGCTCTTTGGATGAAAATGTTGAATCCTTCTTATCCAATGATGATGGAGATCCCAGGGATATTTTTGCAGCACTCAAAAGAAGTCCTGCAGAGCCTAACCCAGCCACTTCGAAAGGTAATACTTTTTGATGTTTTTTCCTAACAAAATTCAAATATCAAATGACGTGTCCATTTGTTTCTAGGTTTTACTTTCAGTGAAGTGAACTGTTGGCGCACAAGCAACAGCAAAATTGTTTGCTGCCACTTCTCTTCAGATGGCAAGATTTTGGCTAGTGCAGGACATGAAAAGAAGGTACGAAGAAACTGTCTTACATTATGGTTTTTGTTCCAAGTGACACTTCTTTATGGAGCCTCTGATGTTTCTCAGACTGACATACTATATTTTTGTTCATTTGTTGTAGACTGTACTTTGGAACATGGAAAATTTCCAGACACAGTATACGCCAGAAGAGCATGGCCTTATTATCACTGATGTTCGTTTCAGGCCTAACTCTAGTCAGCTGGCAACATCTTCTTTTGATAGAACTATTAAACTGTGGAATGCTGCCGATGTAAGTTATGTTTGCTTGTCCATTATAGGGATCGTAGATATATGCTATTATACCTCCTATAGTAATGTCACCATTATCCTATTGCATACTTCACTACTCCTGCGTGCTATTAAGACATTGAGTGTTTATTTTTAGTATTCATATTCATGGCTGCAAATCTAGTTATACTTGTCCATATTGTCACCATGTCTCAACTTGTAGCAAGGCCCAACTATGACATGACTGAATTGACATGTAAATATTATATTTTCCCCCTTTTTGTGTCTTGATCTGCAAATTGTGTTATACTATGAAAATCCTAGTTAAACACATCAATGTATTGGGTGAACTGTGCCATCTGTGTTACTAACCTTGAATCTTAAGCCTCAGCTTTTTTTCCATGCACTTGCATTACGGCATTTCTTATGCTCACATGTTTTGCAGCCTGGATTCTCTCTGCATACGTTCACTGGGCACAGTGGCCAGGTCACATCATTAGATTTTCATCCAAAGAAAACAGACCTTCTGTGCTCTTGTGATGGCAGCGGTGAAATCCGGTACTGGAATGCAACCCAGCTTACATGTTTGCGTGCCATAAAGGTTGCTTATATTCCTTCTACTCTTCAAAGTTTCATGTATGAGTTTGTGCAAAAAGAGTCTATGGATTTAGTAACTCAGTACTTTGTCCAATTCTGCCTTCTTTGTACAGGGTGGTAGTGCCCAAGTTCGATTCCAACCTCATGTTGGCCAGTTTTTAGCCGCAGCTGCTGAAAACGTGGTTTCCATATTTGATATTGAGACGCATGGGAAAAAATACACTCTACAGGTCTGTCCTTGAATACCAGCATATCCTCTATTTTTGTTTGAAAAGTCTCTTTGCTACATTTCCTTTACTTGACCCTGCACATGCACATCTCAAATTCCTCAGCATACTGTTGGTATAAGTTATAACCGCGCAACAAGTACTTTTTTCTTCTGCGTGTTGGAGTAGTGAAGCTTTTTTTTCCTGGACACTAGTAGTGTTTTTAATATAATGATGTGAACCTGAAGTACTTGATTTGTAATCTCAGGGCCATAACACCGATGTGCAGTCAGTGTGCTGGGACAACAATGGGGAATATATTGCATCCGTCAGTCAGGACCTAGTTAAGGTTTGGTCAATATCTTCAGGGGAGTGCATTCATGAGCTTAGCTCCAATGGAAACAAGTTCCATTCTTGTGTGTTCCACCCGAGCTATTCCAATCTCTTGGTTATTGGAGGCTACCAGGTAACTATGGCTTGTCTATTGAATGTAGTTATTTGTATCAAACAAACTTTATGAGGAAGTGTATGGCGCTGTATTTTGGTACCAAAACTTGTCTATCCTTAAGATGTCTTGGTCATTTTTGCCTCATCTTATTGACAAGAATATACATAATTCAATATACTTGATATTGGAAAGCAGTTTATTCCTACTCCCTCACCACAAATGTGGGTGGTGTTTTAGAATGTGGAACAAAAATTAAGGTGGTAGGTGAAAGGATCATCCTGCACAGAGTTAATTTGATCCTCTATATAAAGTGCAGTTGGGAAATGAGGGAGACGCTAAAGGAAGTTAGTTAATGATAACTATTAAATTCCGTAGAAAACTTAGAACACGATACACTTATTAAATAGCAAAGGAGTTAAAAACGAGATATTCAGGAATCAGGAGCTTATTAGTGTGCCCTTGGTGAAAAAAAAAAAGTTCTGTCAGCAATAGCACTTTACCTTCTCAAGGGACTGGATCCATAAATTTTTTTTTGGGTGTGTGTGTGTGTGTGAGAGAGAGAGAGAGAGAGTTTCTCATTAAAATGTTGATGATGCAGTCTCTCGAGGTTTGGAACATGGTGAAGAACCAGAGCCTGACAGTACAAGCTCATGAAGGTCTAATCGCTGCGCTGGCGCAGTCACCAGTCACAGGGATGGTAGCTTCTGCGAGCCATGACAACTCTGTCAAGGTGTGGAAATAACAATAACAAGAATAATGATGGATCTAGGTAGCTTTTTTCCCGGGTAAGTGATATTTCTCCGGCTGAGGCATAAAATGGGGGTGAGCTTGGCTGTCGTGGGCGACTCAGGCCAATAAGGAAGAGTAGTAATTAGCTGGTTGCCTGTCCCCGTTCAGCTGTCCAAGAGCAGTGAGTTTGTTGATGGGTTGTATTTATCCTGATAGGCTGTTTGTGTAGCTCAGAAACAAGAAAGAAGAATAGAATATTGGCTGAAAAGGTGGCCGCCTGTTTTAATTTTGTTTACGCCGTATCATATGTAACCTTTTAACATTCCCTGTTTTTAATTGGAACTCACTGCGATTGGCATCTGGCGGTTGGTTTGGAAGTCGCGTCTTGTCGCTAGTTGCTGCAGTGTGTTTGATCTGCTTGAATGATGCACTGATGTAATCCGACTGTTGTAATGCGTGCCTCCTAATTGCAAATTTTGATTCGCCATAAATGAAGAAAGATGGTGCCTCTTCAGAAAAGAGGATAATTGTGCTGACATGACATACAGGTGTCTTGCAATGCACAATGAAGAGAATTTTCTTCCTTTCTTTCAAAAACATCTCATAATACAGACATGCTTTGTTTCAATGGATAAATAATTGTTTGTTTTCTTGGTGCTTATATTTATTCGCCAACTTATATGTGTGAGATATACATATAGTATGTACTAGCGAAAAAAACTCGCTCGATCAGAAATGAAATCTTGGAGATTTTGCGCGGATTGAATGAAATGGCTGCAAGGCTTTGTTTAGCAAGCCCTTATTTCAAAGAGCACTCCATAATATAAAAACAGGGTCAGGGTCTGTTGAGTTCACCAGACTCAGAAGAATATGGTGGCGATGGCGCCGAGGGCAGCGCCGTCGTCTCTCTTGTCTCTTGCATTCATCAGAAGCTACCTCATGTCGTTGCCGTGCGTGCGTGCATGCAGGCCCGGGAGCGGGAGAGACGGTGGTACGGCTACGGGACGACCCCAAGTGCGAGGAGATGGCGCTGCATCCAGTACTGCGGGCTGCAGCCCAAGGCAAGGGGGTTCTGCAACGGGAAGCCCAACATGCAGCTCTACAGTGCTGCTGCGTCATCGGGCGCTCGGTCCCTCCTCAACGGAGTCAACGCCTCTGCTAGACAGCTCTAGTGCTAGAGAAGTGATCGATCTCTGTGCAGACAGGCTAGCTGCAGCAATAGACGGATGAATAATAATAATAATCGTGCAAGCATTGTCAACATACTACAGTTGCATGCTTATAAAACGCTAAGGACTCGGATCATACCGTGGACATGCACGCCTCTGACCACAAACGATCCGATTACACGCATCTAATTAGTTTATAGCTAATAATGCAACTAGATTAATGCAAACAAATGCGTGTATGATTATTCCTTCCGTGCTACTCTTTTCGTTGTGCAAATTATAAGATATTTTGGCGTCCTATTCACCTCGATATGCACTTATGTATATAGTTAAATTAATGTATCTGTTAGAAAAGCCAAAACATCTTATATATCCCCTCAATTCTAAAATATTTGATGTTTTAGTTTGGACACGAGAATACGAAGGCTTGAAAATATATGTGCACAGAAAATAAGCTCAATTCTAAAATATTTGATGTTTTAGTTTGGACACGAGAATACGAAGGCTTGAAAATATATGTGCACAGAAAATAAGGAGAGAGAGAGAGAGAGAGAGAGAGAGAGAGAGAGAGAGAGAGAGATATAGTGTGAAAAAAAAAGAGTGTGTGGGAACAAGAGATATATA
>Ga0182004_10004340_pt1 | contig 11417 bp, 4 predicted proteins | sample Sormic07211540_1_FD_120479 | JGI IMG/M metagenome (GOLD analysis project Ga0182004, IMG submission 120479) | Endophyte microbial communities from Sorghum bicolor roots, Mead, Nebraska, USA - 072115-40_1 MetaG | ecosystem: Host-associated > Plants > Roots > Unclassified | place: USA: Nebraska...
ACGCAACGTACCTGGCTGCCGATTCCTGCACTCGTTCCGCCTCGGCTCCCGGCGCGGGAAAAGGTCCACGCGGGAAACATCGGACGGCGGTTCCCGTCCGAGCGTTCGGACGGGAAGAATTCCCCCATTTGGGTGTCCCCGCGCGCCTTTCCCGTCTCCGGCCGGCCCATCCCGACGGGCGACGACGGCGACGCCCGATGGGGACGCCTCGGCAACGTACGTACAAAACGCTGCTTGTCTAGCTATGCTCAGGCCTTGTTTAGTTCGCAAAAATTTTCAAGATTCTCCGTCAAATCAAATTTTTGGTCGCATGTATAAAGTATTAAATATAAACGAAAATAAAAACTAATTACACAGTTTACTTGTAATTTGTGAGATGAATCTTTTGAGCCTAGTTACTTCGTGATTGGTCAATGTTTGTCAAATAAAAACGAAAATATTACAGTTGTCAAAAACTAAATTTTTTGCGAACTAAACAAGGCATACAGTAGTACGTGTATGTGTACACAATACATATATAGTGACATATACGTATGTATGTACCACACACATACAGCAAGCCACAGTGACATAGCTACGTGTATATATACGTACATACACATACTCCTATATATAATATGCTGGCGTCTAGCGATAACACTATCGCTCGTTCCATGTCTTTTTTTTTTTTTTACAACATTCCATGTCTTTTGGTTTGGTGGCTCGTGATCAATGTGCTAGCAGCTAGCTGGGGCCTGTTCTGCCGGCGGGCCAATGCATGGACGGACGGATGGATCGATGGTTGCAGTCGTACGTGCAGGAGGGCAGGGCAGCAGCCAGAGTGATGCAGGCACGAGACGAGCGAGATGCTGTGGTCGCTAGCTAGCTATCAGTCCCGTCGCACGTATAGTCGTCATGATATGCGTCTGTGTGTTTTTGTCGCGCGCACACGACCGGATCGATCGGAGCAATGCAATGCAATGCAAAACATGATCCATGGAAGGATGGATCCAGCTCATACGTACGCAGACGCAGGGTACGTGCCGACGTGCGCCACGCTGGATTCTCAGTTCGTCTGGCTGGCATCGTTGGCATGCAGATGCAGCCTTGCAGGGCAGGGCAGGGCAGGGCAGCGTTGGGCTCTCTCTGGTCGTCCTCGCTCTCTGGAATGGATGCATCGATGGGGCGCCTTGTCGTTGCTGCGTTGCGCCTGGCACGCCATCACAGCTAGGCCTCGATCGGCCGTATATATACGTTTGTTTCTCTCTCTCTCTCGCGCGAGAGAGAGTAGCCGTATACTCCGTATGTTTGCTGCTAGTTGTAGTACATGGTTGATGTAGTAGTTAATAGGTACTCTCTCCATCTCAAATTGTAAATCGTTTCAAAAATTTTAGAGAGTAAAAGTATTTTCACGTTTGACTAAAATTATATAGAGAAATACTAAAATTTGTAACATAAAATGGGTATACTATAAAAATATAATTAAGAAAGAATCTAATGATACCTAGTTAGTATCATAATAATATTTATTTTATCATATAAATTTGGTAAAATTTAGTATAGTTTGACTCCTCAAGATTCTTGAAGTGACTTACAATTTGAGAGGGAGGGAGTACGTACTAGATATCTATGACGTACTCGTGATCTTTTTGTGGGGTGGTAATATATGATCATGATTATACCTAGGGTCCGTTTGGTTGGCTATTTTTTCTTTGTCATGCCAAAGATTTTGGCACGCTATCTGTGACATGTTACAAATTTTGGTAGGAACCAATTCCAAAATTTTGGCTCACCTAAGTTTAGGTAATTAAAATCTGGCTATGAATCGAGCAGGCTCAAGAAGGCCCATCCAAGTTGAAGCGACCCAAGAAGTCCCAACCTAGTTGAATTGAATGAAGATATGTTATTTTAGGCCATGTTTGGTCTTGGCAGTAGCGAGCCATGCCAAATGCCAGTCTATAGTGGCGCCAGAGACTTTGGCAGTAAATTTTTCTGCTACACATGTGGCGAGAAATGTTACTGAGAACTTATGGAAAGATTTGTGTCGTGCCAAACTCGAATAAGCAACCAAACAACACTTAGCATGGTTGTGGCAGCCTTCACTATAGTGTGGCCCATGCTAGTGGCCAACCAAACACCCCCATAATAGAGGTTTTAGGGGACACCGTGTGGGTTTAATAGTACACTACATCCCATATGTAGAAGAAATAAGATGGTATTTATTTTTATTTTTTTTTTTAAAAAAAATGAGTAGTAGTACGTGTTTCTCAGTGATTCAAGTTCATTTCGGGGATAGGTAGCTAAACGGTTTCACCGATTCGTTGTTTCAATACCAACAGAAACATTTCTATGAAAAATCTAGATCTCAAATGTTTGTCAGAGAATTCGGAGCCCGGCTAAACGCATTATAAGAATGATTGATTTTTCCACCGGCTGCAACTCCTCTTCAATGATCCTGCCGTCCGTACGACCCAGCGAACAACTTGTGGTACGTGCGTACGAGTACTCCGTACACGTGCTTGCAAGTTTGATCATTCAACGGGACGTGGGCTCCTGAATTCGGGCTTCTCGGAGGACAAGAGGACTACGGGCCGGGCCCGTTGCCGCTTGGCCGAGTCGTGGAGCCACCGAGCTACAGCCTGCTACACTGCTGCCGCCAGCGTCTGTCAATCCCTGTTCGCTGCGCTGGGAACAGTAGTCGTCGTCGTCGTCATCGTCTTCGTTGAAGCGCAGCGGGCTAGTCGCGACACCGCTCAGTGGTACCAACAGCCAAAAAAGCAGAGGAAGATGAGAATCACACCGACGTCTTTGCATGAAATTTTTTTTAAGTGGGGAACTAAACAGGACCAAAGCTCTGCCGTAACTACTCTGGACGTGTCTGTTGGCTATCCCTCTATATCCTTAAAGAAAATATTAAAAATATAAATTATAATAATTAATTTTTAAGTTGTTGAATTTAAAATATAAAAACTATATAAATATATTTATCTTAGTATATATATATATCATTTTTTGATAATTTTTTTTTTATAAAAAAGAGTCGGCTTTGAAGACTCTATTATTGTTCTAAATATCTTTGCACGGCTCCCCCGGGCCGGCCCATACACACACACACACACACCCCCCTGACGTCAGGGAGTGCGACGCGGTGACGCCACCGGCTACACAACGGACCGTGCATCACGCGTGGCGCGACCAGTGACGCACGTACGACCACTGTGGGGACGTGCGTGACGAGGAGTGACGTGACGGCGGCGCGAGGGAACCAGGCAACTGGTCGGATGGCGCCGCGCGAGATCTCCACGTCGCCGTCAGGGGGATCATGAGGCTGGCTTTGTTTCGGTTGTTGTTACTCTCAGTCAGTCAGAGCGTGACTGAGACTGACGGCCGGAGGTGCACGGTTCCGTTTCTCCCTCGTGCCAATTTCAAGCGCCGGCGCCATGCCATGCATTTCCCTTTGTTCCTTTTTTTTTTTTTTTGGTTCCACTTGATGAATGATGAATCCATCGGCGCCGTCCGAATTTACGGCCGATGGCGACCCAACGCCGGTCGGCAGGAGCTAGTGCCATGGAATGTGCACACTTCACGTGTCACATGTCCTTGCGTCTGATGCCAATTTTCTCTTCGTTTGACTCACTAACAAAGCTGTGGTCCAGCAGCCCAGCAACAAAGCTGTTTAGTTAGGCTGAAACCTCCTCGGACGCTGCTTTTGAGCCGTGTCTGTTCTGCCCTACGGCTACGGGCCTACAAAGCCTCTTTCGTGACATCCAATCCAGCCCAATCCGCTCCTCTCCTGCTGTCCGTGCGCGCCTGCCAAGTACCCAGTGCCAGCTCCACCGCCAGCTCCGCCACCGGAATGAGTACACTTCACACACACACCCCAATCAGGACACTGTTATCATAATCATAAAATATATATAGTATAGGAGAAGTGAATTTATAAGCACAGTTTCGTCATATATATTTATTTAATTTAAGTCCAATTGGATTCGGCCCACGTTTTCATTTTTTTATACTCCTATAAAACGGTCCGTGGTTAATTACGAACACAAAGAAAAAGTTTCTGCTTCTATCCAATGGGCCCGTTTTGCGCCGTGTCTGTCGTTCGCGGGCCTCCAAAACCATAACGTGACTTGATCCAATCCAGCCCAATCCGCTTCTCTCCTCACGCGCGCCTGCCAAGTGCCAACACCACTACAGCTACAGCACACCACCACCGGGGCACCGGATAAGGCAAGAGCGCTGCGCCGCTGCCCGCTGCCCGCTGAGGGGAGCCTGCTGCCTGCCAAGGAAGGAAAAGGGAAGCCTCTGGCATAGCCCATGGCGCGGGGCGGCCACGTCGCGGCTCTCTCCCTGCCACCGCGTCTCGCCGCGACGACGCCGTGCTCCGGCCGCCCTGTCCGAGCTAGCTGCGCCAGGCCGGTGCCAGCAGGTGGCGCGCGGCGGCGGGGCCGCGGACGCCTCATGGTGGTGCGGGCCGGCGGGCCGCCCAGCACCAACCAGCTCATCCTCGCCTTCGTGCTCCCGCTCTCCCTCTTCGTCGGCACGCTCGTCACCGCCGCCCGCGTCGCCGACGACCTCGACGACCGATTCCTAAGGGAGGTACGATTACGAATTTACGATACGAGTACCACTACCACGCGCTTCTGTTACTGCTAGCAGCTAGCTGCTGCGTATACTCTACTAATCAGCTGTTAGCTTCATTCCTCGTTAATTTACTTGAATTCGTCCTGCTAACCAGTAACTGCACGTCTGTGACAGATTGCATTACTATTATGATTATTTTGCAATTCGCAAATGAGATTCTGATGATGATTTTCGTCAACAATTGAAATTGTTAGCAAGCAGCCAAGCACCATGCGCGTCTGATTGTAGTTAGTGCTACCTGCGAATAGAATTGTACATCTGACTATTTATTTCCTTGTTGGCAACTTGGCATATACGCGAGAGCATGTCTGAACCTGAAGAGACACACATACATACAGTGTTAACACTTGGCCAAACGGCGGCTGTCCGTGCATGCGCAGATGGAGATAAACCGAGCGATACTGGAAGAGAACGAGGCGTCGGACGAGGACGGCGCCGGCGAGGAAGAAGACGACGGCGACATTATTGTGTACGACGAAGGGGAGGAGGAAGAGTTGCCGCCGGTACCGGTGGAGGAGAAGGAGCCCGCCGTTGTTGGTCCACGCACCAGGAACAGGCCCAGAAGACGAGTGTAATTAGACGTCTTCTTCCCCGTGTTCATGTTCAGAGAGAGTTTAATTAGTTTGGCGAGTGACTCTCTTCTTGGAAATATGCTCTCGCAAATGCCAAAGTCTGATCGGCAAAGCACTGCACGGATGTTTTATATATAGTTAGCCAAAGCTGCAGTCTAGTATTTTTTTTGAACTTGTTCTTTTTTGTTATTTATGTGCGGTCACACATACATACAGACTTACAGTTGGACCTATACATTGCTAGATGAAGCAAGCGCAGAATACACGAGCCTTGGTTCTGATTTACAGGCAATCAATACATCGCAAACTGCAGTGCCGGCCGGTTGTATGTTTTGGTAGGAGGACCCATGCATGAACTCACTGCAATGCGTTCATGATGAGTATGTTTGTGTAGTGTATATTCTGGTTAATGGAAAGTCGGAAATGGTGGCTAATCTTTGGGGTGGAACAAGCCTTAAATGCACCTTTAGGAGATGTGTTGATAACAGGTTGATGAACCTGTAGTTATAAGTAGTTTAGTTAGCCTCTACAGTGTGTTTGTCTGACGAAGAAATCGAGACCTACATCTTTTTTCCGTTACCCATTTTCCATCTAATAAGCCCCACTTTTGCAGCAGAGGCTGCCCATAGCAAGCCTTTAAAATACAGTGAAGACCCCAGGGTTGAGCTATAAAAGACATTGAGATATTCACCAAAAAAAAGAAAGATATTGATATATTATAGGTCTAGCAGTACTGTATTTATAGTCAACAACCTGTCTCCATAACTAGTGACCATCTAGATCGTATCTTCTAATCCATGAGGTTAACTGATATAGGTTTAAATCTGTCAAATTTGGGATCCCAAGTCCTCCAAAATCTTTTAACATACTAACACTCTCTCAATTTGCAAGATGAAATGTATCTAATTTTGAATCTAATTTAGGTCGATTCTAATGACTTACTCCTATTCAATAATGATCATTGCATAATGTCAAGACGAAATTTTAAATAGCATTACTCCTTGCTATTCATCTTTATATGTCTTGTTGGATCGTGTATATATGGACCTGCGCGTGCATGCGTCCCACTTGTTTAGGAGAAATTGATGGGGTACGCCGGAGATTTGTCCGGGTTGAAGAGTCCGAAGTGCCTCTCCGTCTCCGCTCCCGTCTTCTTGTCCTCGTTGAACATGGCGAAGATGTAGGTCTCGATGGCGCCGGGGCGCTTCGGCGTGCCCTGCCCGACATGGTTGATGAGGTTCTGGTTGTAGGTCTGCGCGTTCCCTGGTGTGGCGGCGTCGCCGCCGTCCGACGGCCACCCGCTCTCGGACACGACGACGCCGACGTTCCCGGCGCCGGCGTTCTCGAGCGCGGACACGAAGGTGTCGACGAGCGCGTCGAAGAGGTTCTGGTACGCGTTGCCGTCGTCGTCCTGCACGACGGTCCCCGGCGACGTGAAGAGCGCGTAGCTGAGGGCGATCTGGGCCTCGTTGCCCGTGTAGGAGAAGTAGGGGTAGACGTTGCAGAGCAGCGGGGCCCCCGTGCTCTGCAGGTACTGCGCGATGGGCCCCATGTAACCCTGCGAGAAGCTGCCCTGCGACGGCGGGAAGCCCTGGGTGACGCCGCTCTCCACCGCCGTGGACACCTTGATGCCTCCGAGCCCGGCGTTGGCGAGCGCGGAGTTGACGTTCTGCATGGCGGGGAGGATGCTGTTGGTGTCCCCGCCGGAGACCTCGTTGCCGACGGCGATGTACTTGAAGTTGACCCCCGGGAACGCCTGCAAGTTCCTCTGCACCCACGTCGCCGCCGCGCTCGGGTCGGAGGCCAGCGAGGAGAGGTCCGAGTTGGGCACGTCCATGATCACGCCGATGTTGCTGCCGCTCAGCGCGTTCAGCGCGTTGGTGTCCGGGAAGTAGATGCGCATGAGGTTGATGCCGTTGGACTGGTAGAGCTGCACCACGTCGCTCGCCGGCGGCAGGTTGTCGCCGTTCACGCCGTAGCACACGCCGATGGATTTGACTCCTGTACGTACGTACATAAGTGTCAATAATGCATGCATATCAGCATATCGCGGTGATCAGCATTGCACCTAGCTAGAGTAATGTATGATGCGTGATGCATGAAAATCTGATCTGACCTGTAGGAGTGGCTGGAAATGCTCGGAGCAGCAATGCCAGTGCAAGCATGGAAGCTACAAGAAGCAATGCCAGTGCAAGCATGGAAGCGACAACCTGCTTCGACATCTTGGAAGGATCAGGATCAGTTGCGCTACTCCTATATGTTTGCAGCAGCTACAGACAGGTAACTGTAACCGATGCTACACTGGACTGCACTCCACTGCATGCAATTCACCGAGGCATCGAGGCATATTTATATAGCTAGCTAGCTAGGCAGGGGCACGGCGGAGGCAAATTCTGAGAGATGTGCCGTCTCTCTGATCGCCCAGTTTTAGCGGCACCAATGCAATACCTCGTTCCGTTAACAGCTTACACCGGAAGCCGCCGAGACGTACTGATCTTGCCGCGGCAGCGACAGATGAAGACGTAGACCTGACCTCGTCGCGAGCAAGCATGTTGGGTGTTGGCTTTCTCAAATCTGCGGTTGGACTTCGACGTCATCGAGCACTCAGGAGCTACCGCAACGCGGGCTCGGCGTGGCGATGCTCGAGCGGTTCTGTTGCAGGGGCGCGCGACCACCTGCTCGAGCTGTTCGCTGTGGTCCAGGATGGTGAATTGGTGATAGAGATGTCAACTCTGCTAATTAATGGGTTTCCTTCTTGAAATAATCTCTAGTAAAACTCCAAATCAACCCCCAAATGCATAGACATCAATCTTTCTTGTTGACCTTCCTGTATGAAAAATATTCAGAACCCAAGTACCTCGACAGTAGCAGTTTTTCATATCTGATGTAACTGTGAGTTAATATACTAGCTAACTGCTAACCAAAGTCTTGAGATGATACAGAGTCACAGATCCAAAAGGTTCCAGTGATGTCGGTACATGTTAGCAAAGGAAGTTGAAACTGACACTTGCTTTGCTAACCCAAAATCACACAACTGAATGAAATTTCCACTAGGTAACAATGTCACAAAGGATCAACATCGGCAAAAGTGATGTTACAAATGGTTTCCCAATCGCATTACTGCTTCCGTGTCAAGCTGAATAAGAACTTGTGATCACTCTGTAGTTGACATGTCGTATCACCTGTGAATTTGTGATCACTGCCCTACGAATATAGGCCTTGTTTAGTTCACCCTGAAAACCAAAAAGTTTTCAAGATTTCCCGTCACATCGAATCTTCTAGCACATGCATGAAACATTAAATATAGACGAAAACAAAAACTAATTACACAGTTTAGTTGTAAATCATGAAACGAATCTTTTGATCCTAGTTAGTCCATAATTGGATAATATTTGTCACAATCAAACGAAAGTGCTATAGTACCGAAAACTTTTCACTCTTCGGAACTAAACAAGGCAATAAATTATATTCCTTTACCCAATGCAGACTTTGAACACCAGATAATCCATTTCAACGGGTGGAGGTGGATGATGCAGACTGGGCCTGGTGGCGGCAAATTCACTAGGGCCAGTAGCGCGCTGGGTGGCCCTGTGTCCTGGCAGCGTCATCCCCGTTCACGGCGGACAGCTAGAGCAGCGGGGCGCCCTCGCGATATGGAGCCGCTCGAGCTCTGCCATGTCGTCGAGACCGTGCTGTGGCGTCTTCTTGTGTCGACATCGCAGCTGATGCTGGCATGAGCTAGCGCCCTATGAATGTCATGATCTGCCGGCCTCGTTTTCGCACACATCTTTAGGTGGCTTCTGACGAAAGAAAACGCTTTGCCGTTCACGACTAACCTGAAATTAATCACTTTATAGAGAGATTGAGAGGAAAACACTGTTTAGAATTAAACTGCCAAATTAAGGAGTCTTCTTCGTCAAACAAACTGTAGAGGCTAACTAAATTACTTCTAACTAGAGGTTCATCAACCAGTTATCAACACACCTTCTGACTTTCCACCCCCAAAGATTAGCCACCGTTTCCGACTTTCCATGGACCAGAATATAAATTTCCCAAAAATGTATAGCTCAACTAGAGTTTCCCAACCAGTTATCCTTTAAAAACTTAATCTTCTTCTTGTTACCTATTTCCTGTCTGAACTCCATTTTCGCAGCAGAGGCTGCCCACAGCAAGCCTTTAAAAAATGGTGAAGTCATGCACTCGTGCTAGCAGTATTGTATTTATAGTCAACAACAATACAACATGGCTACTTAACTTACTCCACAAGGCTAACAGACACTTCTTTAAATCTCTCAAATTTGGTACCAAGCCGCCCAAAATCTTTGAACATACTACTAACACTCTCCCAATTTGCAAGATGATATGTTCTAATTTTGAACCGAATTTTAATTGATTATAATGAGATATTACTCCCATTTAATAATGATCGATGCACATAATGTCGAGACGAAATTAGGAGAAAGCATATAACTACATGGGCAAAGAAGAAATAAATCAAGAATGTACTTCTTGTTATTCATTTTTATGTAATAATCGAAGCACTTGCCTTACATGGATGCACTTTGCATTTTACAGGCAGTTTATTCAATGTTTTGGTATGTAGTATATAAGGTATATATGTGTATCTGTATGGTATCTCGTATAGTTAAATTTTATGTCTTGTTCGATCGTGTATATATGGACCCGGCCGCGCGAGCGTCCCACTTGGTTGGTTTTTAGGAGAAATTGATGGAGTACGCCGGCGATTTGTCCGGGTTGAAGAGTCCGAAGTGCCTCTCCGTCTCCGCTCCTGTCTTCTTGTCCTCGTTGAACATGGCGAAGATGTAGGTCTCGATGGCGCCGGGGCGCTTGGGCGTGCCCTTCCCGACATGGTTGATGAGGTTCTGGTTGTAGGTCTGCGCGTTCCCCGGCGTGGCGGCGTCGCCGCCGGCGGACGGCCAGCCGCTCTCGGACACGACGACGCCGACGTTCCCGGCGCCGGCGTTCTCGAGCGCGGACACGAAGGTGTCGACGAGCGCGTCGAAGAGGTTCTGGTACGCGTTGCTGCCGTCCTGCACGACGGTCCCCGGCGACGTGAAGAGCGCGTAGCTGAGGGCGATCTGGGCCTCGTTGCCCGTGTAGGAGAAGTAGGGGTAGACGTTGCAGAGCAGCGGGGCACCCGTGCTCTGCAGGTACTGCGCGATGGGCGCCATGTAGCTCTGCGAGAAGCTGCCCTGCGACGGCGGGTACCCCTGCGTGACGCCGCTCTGCACCGCCGTGGACACCTTGATTTTTCCCAGCCCGGCGTTGGACAGCGCCGAGTTGACGTTCTTCATGGCGGGGAGGATGTTGTTGGTGTCCCCGCCGGAGACCTCGTTGCCGACGGCGATGTACTTGAAGTTGACCCCCGGGAACGCCTGCACGTTGCTCTTCACCCACGTCGCCGCCGCGCTCGGGTCGGAGGCCAGCGAGGAGAGGTCCGTGTTGGGCACGTCCATGATCACCCCGATGTTGCTGCCGCTCAGCGCGTTGAGAGCGTTGGTGTCCGCGAAGTAGATGCGCATCAGGTTGATGCCGTTGGACTGGTACAGTTTTACCACGTCGCTCGCCGACGGCAGGTTGTCGCCGTTCACGCCGTAGCACACCCCGATGGCTTGCACTCCTGTACGTCAGTGTCAGTCATATGTACGCACATCGATTAATTATAACGACACTGCACTGAGATCGACTAGTAATACTCCAATGATGATGCATGCAATGCCATAAATATATACAAATGGGTAGGGTACTACGTATGAACAACGTATCTTAATCACCTGTAGGAATGGCTGCAAATGCTCCGAGGAGCAATGCCAGTGCAAGCATGGAAGCGATACACTGCCTCGCCATCTTGCAAGGATCGATCAGGTATGTGAAGAGTATCTTAACAGGTATAGCCAGATGACTACTACTGTGACTGATGCTGTACTGCACTCTGCATGCAATTCACCGAGGCAACGGGGCCGTATTTATAGCTAGCTAGCTAGCGATATATAGACAGGGCACGCCGACGCCGGGCAATGCAGGCCGTTCCAAGGCGGCCAGCAGCAAGGCAATATCCAGTTGGGCAGGTCACAGGATAATAGCCATTCAGCAAGTCTCCGGTCGATGGATTGGATTTTTCCAAGTTTCCACCACTACGACGTCTACGTATAACGTAGCCATCTCTCTCTAGTTTAATTTATATATATAGCAAGTATA
>Ga0182004_10004341_pt1 | contig 11416 bp, 11 predicted proteins | sample Sormic07211540_1_FD_120479 | JGI IMG/M metagenome (GOLD analysis project Ga0182004, IMG submission 120479) | Endophyte microbial communities from Sorghum bicolor roots, Mead, Nebraska, USA - 072115-40_1 MetaG | ecosystem: Host-associated > Plants > Roots > Unclassified | place: USA: Nebraska...
AAAAATTTACCACAATTGAACCATAGGAACTACATATATGAATTATTCTTTTTAATTATAGAAAAACATAGATTTAAATCTACAACAAAAACTTTGTACTAAAGTATACCATATTATATATTCTTGTGTAGATCTACTCATCAGAAGTCCAACAAAATTAAATTTTTCATTTTATGATTTTTTTGTGATTTATTATGGTTTTTCAAAGATTCAGCGGAAATAAATAAAAAAGAAAAAGACAAAACCACCCTCTAAAACCACTTTAGGGGGTTATTTGACCGGTTTTGAAAGTTCAGGGGGTAAAATATCCGGTTTTATAGTTTGGGGATGAAGTATTTTACCTTAGATAGTTTGGGGGGTTATGTAGACTTTTTCCGGAATCAATGAATCAGCAAATCACAATCACGGCACGGGTGGTGGTGCAGTGCTGTGACTGTGATAGATCGCAGTTGCAGGAGAAGGCACCACCCTGCTTCTGCTACCGCGGACTGGGTTTAGGGTCCACATTGGTAGACCCATTTGGCGCACTCGAAAGCAGACGCCACTTTCACTACAGTTATAGCAGCCGGCCTAGCAAAGCCCATGTGCGGATAGGCCAAATGCCACAGCCCACAAGGCCTAGGTTGTCTCGGTTCCAGAGGTTTGCTCTTATCAGCCGTATTTTTTCAGCTAGCAGTATTTTTCTTTTATAATAAATCAGTCAATAATAATTTCAGCTATGACTTTTCAGACCAGCGAACAGAACTGCCACAGAACACTAGTGTGCGACTGCACGACGCAGGTAGTGTGCGACACAGGTAGTAATTTCAGCCGATCGTTCACGCTAGTGTGCGACTGCACGACGCAGGCTGGCCCATACACGTGTGCCAGGTCACCAACGCAAGGTCACCAACGCAGTCTCAATGAAGAAGATGAGGGGGGAGGTCACCAACGCGAGGTCAGAGATGAAGAAGAAAGAAGCCGGTGGTGTCTAGGGTTCCGACGACAACGGTGTCTAGATACATAACAAAATAAATTAATTAAGAAAGTTAAAACGACTTATAATTTAGAACAAAGACTATATTTCTAACTTCCCTTACAACCTATTCTCTTAAGATTGCAGCAGCTTGCAAGTTATTGTCAGCCCCGTCTTATAGGGGGGCCGAACTGTGCGACCGCCATGGGCCCATAAACCTGGGGGGCCCATGAGCATACATGTGCAGTATACGTATTTAGGCTAATACATACGGGCCTCAGTCCATGTGATCCTACGGGCTGGCTGCTGCTTGCTTTGTATCTACACACGTCAGATCCATGACCCTTCCTATTCTTTTCACGAGTCGCTTCGTCTGTTCGTGGTGACGGCGGCACGGCGACACGATGTGGTGGCGGCGTACTGCTGCAAGTTCTGGCGTTTTTTGAATTGTGCTTGTCTCCGATTCTCCGGATGGTATCAGCCAGCGGCCAGCCGACGGCACTGCGGTAGCCAGTAATTTTTTGCAGTTTATGACTTATCAGTTTTAGGGATAGCCGGATAGGGCATAGGGCTTGATCTAATTTTCTAATTCAATACATATTTTTGAATATTTTAGAGATGTTACCGAAGAAAGATTTGTCTGGTGCTCTGAAAAGAAAAAAAAAGAAAACAAGAAGATCAGTTTAGAGAATCTCAGAAGGGTGCAGTCAATCAAGATAATCAGCCAATAATTGCACAAATTGATGATGACAATGATGGTGGTACAGAGGAACAAAGTTTGGATGCACAATTTGATGCTAATGAGGACACTTTGGGAGGTGAAAATTTGCAGCCTTCGAATGATACAAAAAATATAAATACTAATGAACAAGAAGATCCACTTTTGACTATCTTCGATCCCAGAACATGGGAAAATCTTGATAATAGAAAAAGGGATATCTTAACTGAGAAGGGGCCTGTGAAAGAAATGGATTTACAATTCCCTAGTGATCCTATGAATAGGCATTTTTCATATGCTTATTACTCTAGAAAGTTAACTAATGGTTAAAGTTGCAGATTGCTATCCGAATGTCTCTATTGCATATCGGATTCTCTTAACTAGCCGAAAGAAGCTTCTCCAAATTGAAGCTATTGAAAAATTATTTGAGGTCAACTATGCTACAAGAAAGATTGAATGACTTGGCTATGTGCAGCATTGAGAAGGATATTTTGGATATAATTGATCTCGATATTGTTCTTGAAGATTTTGCATTAAGAAATGCTCGAAGGCGGTTTTTTAAAAAGCACTGAAGCACTATAGTTCCATTTGAGGTAACCATATAAGTTATTTTATCGTTCTTTTAGCTTCTTCGATGTACTCTTTTTTTATATGAACTAAATATATTTTCCAAGTTATCGCTTATTAATAGTATGATATATTTTAATTGTCATATTAAAATATTAGATTTTGTCGGGCCCTTAATGTCTTGCTTGTCCAAAGACTCTAGAAATTGTTGAGACGGCCCTGGTTATTGTTGAATATAACTGCCACAGAACACTTTAATTCCAACTACTGAGAGAGATTCTGTTACAGACCCGACCGTCACTCCATCAGTCAATAGCCTTATATATAGTGACTTTGTTGTGCACATTTAATTTTGGACTTATCCAGGTCCCAGCTCGCCTCATCATGTTCATTGGGTTGTAAGTGGATTCCTTGTACTGATGCAGCGGCTTCTTTGCAAAATTCTATATGTGGGACTTCCATCCGAGGACCTCAGACCTCGTCTAACCAAACATTGTGCCGGAAGATGGTCCTTGTCTAACCAAACATTCTTTGCAAAATTCCAGCATTTTTTAACACACTATAACCTTCTTTTTCTCGACTTGATCTGTATTGGCACGATGATTCTGCTTCTTGATTTCACTTGATTCAGATATGGCACAGCTATAAATATAGCTACTGTATGGCGGTATGTGGGACTTCCATCTGAGGACCTCAGACCTCTTTTGACATTGAACACGTCCGGATAGAACATCCCACAATGTTATTTTAGGAACCACATTGACACATTGTGATGATGAAAGTTTGTCAGGTACCGGCCATAAATCACAAAATAACTACCAGCATCTGATTCTGCTGTCCGATAATATTGAGGTTTATGTTCTTGCATTATACCATTGCAGGGATATTTGTTGATGTATGCAAGGAGTCGTAACCAATATTGAGCAGTGAATTTTTTTCTTAGCATGATAGAGATGAGGTTTGCACCTGTGAACGATCCATTCAACTTCCTCGCTATCTCTAGGGCAACTGATTCCAACTTTGGTTGGTCTTCCGGATTTGCGCTCCCAAATTTAAGCACCTTAAAGAAATACCAGTACGCTTCTATCGGTAGAGCAGTTAATACAAGGGCTTGTGTAGTACCAAAATTTATGATTTTGCTTGATCGACTCGTTATAACAATTTTGCTTCCTGATTCGAGACAGGCTGCAGAAGCAAGATACCACCACTTCCACGTATCCTCTTCAACAACATCCTCTGACAGTTCAATGATAACTAGCAACCTCTGTTAGCAACGCAGTTCCTAGACAAGAGAAAGAGAGAGTGTTCGTCGAGGAAGATAGCAGGAATTGGGGATTTGGAAGAACAGAGTAGACAACCGCAACACGCAAGGTAGAGGAAGAGGGCAGATGTAGTATTGTACTGGTTGTTTGATAATAGTTGTTACCCTCTTTCTCTCTCTCAGGATATTTATAGAGGGCTCCTTGGCCAAAGTGTGATCCACAGACGCAGCTATGTCTAGCCTAGATCACACTCACTCGTTTCCACCGAGTCTGACGTTGCCACGACGTTCGCGTGCGCTTCTCCTGGGCTCACGGGCCGCTTGGTCCCCTCCAGTGCCGATGCTGACATTCTCCCCTTGACGAAGGCCTGCTTGTCCCCAAGCAGGAGCACGCGGAAAGCGCTGACGCAGGGCTTCAGCGTCTTCCCAGGTTGCGAGCGAACGTGGAAGATTGGACCATTGGACGAGCACCTGTGGTACGACTTCCTGGTCAGTAGCTTGAATTCGGCGCTGCAAAATCTTCACTGGAATCTGCAACCCATCGAGTGCGTGAGGCAGAACCGCGACAGTGTGGCTTGAGGGAATCGCCGTCTTGAGTTGGGACACGTGGAAGATAGGATGTATCGAGGAAGCCTCCGGGAGCTGGAGCTTGTAAGCAACGGCCCCGACACGTTGAATCACCTGAAAATCCTGAAAGGGTCCAAAGAATTTGAAAGCCAGTTTCTGGTTAGCTCGGGGTGCCAGGGACGTTTGGACATATGGCTGCAGTTTGAGGTACACCCAGTCTCCCACTGCAAACACATGCTCAGATCGGGACTTGTCAGCCTGCGTTTTCATACGCCGTTGAGCTCGAAGGAGATGCTGCTGAATCAGAGTGTTCATCAGGGTCTTCTCCTTAACCTAGGTGTCCAGAGAGACTGATGTGACAGATGTCTCGTCAGAAATGCCAAAATGCTGAGGGTGGTGACCATACAACACATAGAATGGAGAATGGTTCAGCGAAGAGTGCCAAGATGTATTGTACCAGTACTCTGCGAGGTAGATCCAGTCAATCCACTTGGTTGGGCAGGCGCTGGCAAAGCAACGCAAAAATGTCTCCATACACTGGTTGACTCGTTCAGTTTGGCCGTCAGTTTGTGGATGATAGGCTGAAGACATGTTCAAGGTTACTCCGGATAGACGAAAAAGCTCCTGCCAAAGCTGGCTTGTGAAGACACGATCTCTGTCCGACACAATAGACATTGGCAGGCCATGGAGCCGATAAATATTGGAGATGAACAACTTGGCAACTGTCAGCGCTGTAAATGGGTGAGCTAGTGGAACAAAATGGTTGTATTTGGAGAACCTGTCCACCACCACCATGATGCAGTTCTTACCCCCAGATGTAGGTAGTCCATCAACAAAATCCATTGAAATGCTTTGTCAGGCCATAGTGGGAACTGGTAGGGGCTGAAGCAATCCGGGGTATCGCTGACGGTCAGGCTTAGCTTGCTGACAAGTTGGGCAAGCAGAAACATACTGGTGAACTGCAGACTTAAGGCCAGTCCAAGCGAAGAGTTGCTTAATGCGACGGTATGTGACAGGAAATCCGGAATGTCCGCCCACGGCTGAAGAGTGGAAAGCTTCAATGATTTTGTGTTGTAGAGTGGCGGCATCACCAATCCAGATACGTCCCTTGTACCGGAGGAGCCCTTGCTGAAGGGAGAAATGTGGCTCAGCGTGTTGGGAGACTGCAAGTTTGGTCAACAACTCTTTGGCACGTGTATCCGATTCATATGACACTTTGATGTCATGGAGCCATGACGGTACAGGAGCGGAAACTGCAGACAGTTCCTCAGGCTGACCACGACGTGATAAGGCATCAGCAACCCGATTATCCGCGCCCGGTTTATAGACAATACTGTATTGCAGCCCTAACAGCTTGGTGAACACCTTTTGTTGCCAGACAGTGTGAAGGCGCTGATCAGTCAAGTGAGTGAGACTCTTTTGGTCGGTGAAGATGAAGAATTTGCCAAGCTGGAGATATGAACGCCACTGCTCCACGGCAATGAGGATGGCCATGTATTCTTTCTCATATGCTGACAAGCCTTGGTTTTTTTGGGCCCAGAGCTCTGCTGAGGAAGGCGAGAGGATGGCCATCTTGAAGTAAGACCGCACCGACCCCATAGTGAGAGGCGTCTGTTTCAATGCAGAAAGGGCGCGTAAAGTCTGGAAGCGCCAGAATTGGAGCTGAGCACAGTTTGGACTTAAGGGTTTGGAAAGCAATCTGATGCTCAGAAGACCAAATGAACAGGGAGTGTTTCTTCAACAATGATGTGAGCGGCTTGGATATGATGGCATAGTGCTGAACAAAACGGCGATAAAACCCGCGAACCCCAGAAAACTGCGGAGTTCCTTGACTGATGTGGGTGTAGGCCAATTCACCACTGCTTCTATCTTAGCTGGGTCGGTTGCAACGCCCTCTGCGCTAATGATGTGCCCCAGATAGGCAATTTGTGTTTGGGCAAATTTACATTTAGTCAACTTGATGTGCCAGTGGTCTTGAGCTAGCAGAGAAAGAACCTGCCACAGATGTTCAATGTGTTCTTCGAATGACTTGCTGTAGATGAGGATGTCATCGAAGAAGACAATAGCACAACGACGTAAGCAGGGCTTCAGTGTACAGTTCATGGCCCCCTGAAACGTGCCTGGTGCACCAGATAAGCCAAAGGCCACAACCTCGAACTCATAATGGCCCGTATGCGTGGAGAATGCAATTTTATGCTCCTCACCCTCACGCAGGCAAATCTGATGATATCCAGAAAGAAGGTCCAGAGTGGAGAAATACCGAGCGCCAGCCAACTCATCCATAAGCTGCTCAAACACGGAATGGGAAACGCCGTCTTGACGGTGAGGGCATTGAGGTAGCGATAGTCAACGCAAAATCGCCAAGAGCCATCCTTTTTGCGAACCATCAGGACTGGCGAGTTGAAAGGATATGTGCTTGGTTGAATCAGGCCTTGTTTCAGCATGGCATCCACTTGAGCTTCAATCTCATCTTTCAGGGCTGGTGGGTAGCGATAGGGCCGAACTGACACAGGGCGAGCACCCTCAACCAGAGGTATTTCATGGTCACAATCCCGCTGGGGTGGTAGGGAACTTGGTGCACATGTAACTGAGGGAAACCCAGATAATAAGGCACTGATTTCGGGCGGTAGCGGAGTTGAATGCTGATCAGGAAGGAAGGTGCTAAGCTGAACTAGCAAATCAGCCGTATGGTCTTGATCTTCAGGACTGATGCCATGCAACTTGATATAGGTGCCTTTGTACGGAATGATCAACCACCGTTGTACCCAATCCACCTTCATGGGACTGAAAAGCTGGAGCCAATCCATGCCAAGTATGAGATCATATTGGCCAAGCGGTAAAACCTTCAAGTCATGAGTGAAATGATACTGATGGATGCTCCAAACAGCCCCTCAGAGTTGAGTGGAACACTGCATTAAGTCCCCATTAGCAACCCTGACCGAAATTGCTTTGCATTGAGTGGGACTGATGGACAGCTTGGATAAAAACTGTTGGCTGATGAAAGAAGCAGAACTGCCTGAATCCACCAGAATCAGCATGGGATGAGTCTGAAACTGTCCATAGAGCTGCAATGTCTTGGCCCCCGAAACCACAGACGTATCAGAAGACAGGCAACAGCAAACTTCTTCGACGTCATCATGATCAGCATCCCCTGACAGTTGGGTATCCTCAGCAGAGTCTGTAGTTGAGAACAGAGCATATATCTCATCCAATACATGCAGATTCACCTGTTGGGCACATGTGTGGCCGCGCTGCCATTTTTCGCCGCAATGGTCACAGAGTCCCCTGGCGCGCCGGTATGCCTTGAGATCAGCCAGCTTCCTGTCCAAGGGCTTCGCATTGTGAATAGGCCTGTCAGCCCGCCCTTCCTGTTGAAGATCAGGGCGGGGCTGAGGATTGAATCCTCCCCTCTGGTTCTAGGACTTAAAGTCACGGCGCTTGTTGGTCTCGTTCGCTTCCTCCTGCAACAAGGCGAGAGTGTACGCAGTATCCAAGGATGTGGGACGTTGCACAAGAATGACAGCATGAATATCATTGAAAAGGCCATCAACAAATCGGGTAATAAAATGCAGGTCATTGGTGGATGGGTCATAGGCCTTGAGTTGGTCGACAAGCTCAGAGAACCGATCGACATAGTCTTGGACAGAGGAGGTTTGGCGTATGCGGTTCATTTTGCGAAGGAGGAGCTCATGGTGATCGTGATCAAAGCGGTTGTGCAGAGCCTGACAAAACTGAGACCAAGTCATGGTTTTCAGTTCGTGAGAGACAGATTGGATCCAGCGCTTGGCTGGTCCAAGGAATTGCATGCGAGAACACTGTATCCACACTGATGGATCTACTGAATACATCACAAAATAGTCCTCAGCACAGGTAATCCAAAGCTTGAGATCAGTACCATCAAAGGTGGGGAATGGCATTTTGGGTAGCTTGCCAGTTGGGTTGTATGATGGTTCAGGTGGGCGGTTGCGCGATAGAAACAGATCAGATGCAGTGCCATGAATTTTAGGGGGATTATCAGGGGGATGGTCCATACCCGTGACCGGGGAATGAGTATAGGTGGTGACCATCCCGTACTCATTCTCCCGGTAATGCAGTTCGTCGCCGTGCCCAATTGGCCGAGCAGCCGGATAGCCCGCAGATGTTGGTGCGGCGTACTGCTCCAGTTTGACGGGGGGTTCGGTGAAGATCGCCGGCTCGACTTGAGCGGTGCCCGTCTCGATCACCGAACGCGTCCAGTACTTGTCGAGCTTGCCTAGGCGAAGACGGAAGTCGTCGACGATGCCGTTGTGCTCCTAACGCCATTGGGCCAGATCTGCGGCTGTTTGCTCGACGGAGAGGAGGCGCGCGTCCTGGCAGAGCTCGGAGTCGATGATGCGTTGTTCCACCATGGATTCGGCGTCCTGGAAACGCTTGTCCATGGATTCGTCAACCTTGACGAAGCGACGCTCAAGGAATTCCTTCTGATCAGAGAGCTGCTTCTGTATGGTGGATTGCTCGAGGGAAATTTTTTGGATCTCCTTGAGGAGCAACTGGGTATCTGGATTCATGGTGGCTGGTTGCGGTTGGCGGCGGGTGTAGTGGTAGCGGATCGGAGGCTTGGCTGGAAGTGGAGGTGGGGGTGGGGGTTGCTGGGAGGAATCCAGATCGGGAGTTCTTCAATCGCTCGCGGGCCAAGGAATTACGGCTCTTAGCGCGTCCAGCGAACGCCGGTCGCCGTAGAGAGGACTCCGACCAAAGCCGTGTGCAAGGCGAAAAAAAATTTCCCCGATCTTGGAGAGATGGCTCTGAGTACCAGATGTTAGCAACGTAGTTCCTAGACAAGAGAAAGAGAGAGTGTTCGTCGAGGAAGATAGCAGGAATTGGGGATTTGGAAGAACAAAGTAGACAACCGCAACACGCAAGGTAGAGGAAGAGGGCAGATGTAGTATTGTACTGGTTGTTTGATAATAGTTGTTACCCTCTTTCTCTCTCTCTCAGGATATTTATAGAGGGCTCCTTGGCCAAAGTGTGATCCACAGACGCAGCTGTGTCTAGCCTAGATCACACCCACTCGTTTCCACCGAGTCTGACGTTGCCACGACGTTCGCGTGCGCTTCTCCTGGGCTCACGTGCCGCTTGGTCCCCTCCAGTGCCGATGCTGACAACCTCCCCTTCCCATTGGGCGACGGATTGTTTCGGTGGATTGTCAGACCTCCATCCTTCAAAGTTGCCAACTGTCTATTTTTGAGATCTTCGTCAGTGACTAGCACTATTCTAGAAAAATAGTCACGCATTTTCTCACTACTATAGACGTGGGCAACAAGAGTGCTCTTCCCAACAGCTTTTGGACCAATAATTGGTAGAACCCCTGTACTTTCTCCGGTACAAGGCTCTGTTTGCATCAGAAAATTGACAACCCTCTCCATTTCCATTTGATGGCCAAACATGCTCAGGCCAATCATCAGATGCATAAAGTAAGGTTGGCGGTACCGCGGAGGATAATTCTTCAGAAATGCGAGAAACTCGCTCATATGAAAGATTATGGTACCCAAGTTTTTGGACACTTGCTGAACTTCTTTCACGCATGGTGTACCAGCAACACTAGTAGAGAGAAAAAGACGCTTGGCAGGACTGAACTTAGAGAGGGTAAAATAGTGGCTCACGTTGTTGTAACCTGCTTTTGCCTCGTCCTGGTTTCCTCTGAAACAATCCAAGACGTAGTAGCCCCTGTACATCTCCTTCCTCAGGATGTTCAGTTGCTGCAGCATGGCTTGGCTCGTGATACTTCGCCCGTCCGCCTCCTCCATGATGACGCGGACACGAAGCAGCAGCAGTTGCAGACTCTGGAGCATCTCATCTACACTTTCTGTCGTTGGATCTTCTGCCATGTATTTGTCGATCAAGAATGAAAAAGATCTGGTGGCAACTTCACCTAGAATGGCAGTCAAGATGACCTCCATTGGGAAACCTCTCTTTGCGAGATAGCTAGGCAATCCAAGTCTCCAATGAGTCACCAAAATCTGCTTCTCAATTGTGATACTTTTTTTTGGCGAAGGGATTCTGATTCTTCTACATGTTAACCTCGACAATTATATATATAACAACGCAGAAGACATTAACTTAGGAGTATCAGTCACTTTGTTTGGATCATAGCAAATGTGGCACCCACGCCAAAAATAAAATGGTGAATATTTGTAGGGAGATGGCAGGTGCGTTCGTAGTAGCGTTCGGCGTTACCGAAGTATGCTTATGCGCAGGGAGGATGCAAAAACACTGTTTGGATGTTACTGAAATATATACACCTCTAACATGTTTGTTACTCTTGTATTTTGTTGTCACACTAAGGACCTGTTTTGTCAGTAGTCTTCGTTGTCTAAGCTGTCGCCTGTGTGTCAGTATTATATCACCTATGCATAGGAATAGGTCACTTTGGCAGTCATAAAACAATTGTAGCGATAGCAGTATAGCACATGCATGCCAAAGTATGGAGAAACTTTCATGGAAGACAGCTGCTGCCGGTCATATATATATGGACGGACTCAACTCGCAGACTCTGTACACGATGTGGTCGCTCGCGATTTACTGAGCTTGGGTTCACTAATATAAGGCCGTAGAGCCTGAATTTGACTTCTGTCAAGGGCGTTGGTGCCCACGGTAGGAGGGCCTTCTCCTTAGTTTGTAGCCAAGACCGGTAATGGCGCCAGGAGGTTGCCCTGGTCGACCTATGGTGAAGGTGATGAGATTAAGATGAAGGGGATGAGATTAAGAGAGAACACAAAGATTATTAATAGGTTTGTTCGTTCCTTGATTAATTTTCAACCTAGTGCTGGAGAGATATAGGAGACTAGCTCCTTGATTCTAGCCCTGCATTAACTTCTAGTCTTAACTCTAATCTCTCAACCACTCCTTAATTCCTAAATTACTAAGCCACCTAAGCTTCCTTGGGCTCTTGCTGCCCATGCATTGTCCCTACGAGGCTGTCGGCCCCATATTACATCTCTCACTCCCACGAGGAGCAGCTCGTCCTTGAGCTGGAATGCTTGCACTGGTGCAGGACGGAGCATTAGCACCGGTCGGGAAGGACCTGTTGCCCCGGTTTCCGAGTCGGTGCTGCCCTTCCGGGACTAAAGGCCCACCCTTTAGTCCCGGTTCGGGCAACCGGGGCTAAAGCCCACCCCTTTAAAGGGTCCTGCTAGAGCTGCCACGTTGCAAGACTCTTTAACACCAGTTGGTTTCTTTTTTTTTCACTTCTTCGGTTCTGTTTATTGTTTTTATATAATATATAATAATAGGTTTTTTCAATATATGTTTTTGCTGATACAATAATATATTTATATTACACGCATATTAAGCATATATAAATGAAAAT
>Ga0182004_10004342_pt1 | contig 11415 bp, 9 predicted proteins | sample Sormic07211540_1_FD_120479 | JGI IMG/M metagenome (GOLD analysis project Ga0182004, IMG submission 120479) | Endophyte microbial communities from Sorghum bicolor roots, Mead, Nebraska, USA - 072115-40_1 MetaG | ecosystem: Host-associated > Plants > Roots > Unclassified | place: USA: Nebraska...
CGGTCCGCGGCGGCGCCATTGCCGATCCGCCGGAGCACGCAGTTACGGTGCTATGACGCATCAAAACGCGAGGGGAGAAGTGCGGGAGAGAGCGGGAGGGGAGGAGAAGCTCACCAGCGTGAAGAACGCGGCGGAGAAGGCTTGGCTCGGCCGGACTGCGCGCGAAGGATTGCGGCGTCCCGACGACGGTTTTCTGGGAGTCCTGGTTGTGAGCGGGAGCGGGGAGAGGGCGAAATGAGAGATGGGGTCGCGGCTCTGGCAGATGTCGTTCAAAAAAAAACGAGGCGCGGGGCGAGGGGAGGAAGGTGGGGAGCGGGCGCACGGCCAAACCGCATGGGCGGTTGCGTGAGGAAGAGGACGGACCTGACGGGGGGGCCCCGCCCGTCAGCCGCAGAGAGAGAGTAGGGGGGAAAAGGCGCTGGCGGGCTGGCTGGGCCTCGGCCCAGGAAGAGAAGGGGGCGCGGGGGAGGAGTTGGGCCGAAAGGCCGAGGGTGGGTGAGAGAGGAAGAAAAGTTTGTGCCATTTTCTTTTTCCAATAAAATTTTCCAAATACATTTTCCAATTGAATTTTTGAGCAATTTGACACTTTATTTTTAAAACAGTCATCACGATAAAATGCACCAGCATGTATGCATCAAAAATTTTCTAAACTTATATTAAATTTTTAATTCTCTAAATTTATTTATTTTTTTCCTATATTTTGATGCTCACAAAATTGACTATAAAATCAAATTCAACTATTTAAAAAAACAAGCAAATTTTAGGGTGCTACAAAACTTCTGGATCCTTTGCTCATGCATATTGTTGATCAGAGATCAACAGACCACGAATGCACCAAGAAAATCGAGTGCACTTGCTTTGACTACACTCATAGGCAGCAGCATTTGGAGTTGAGGTCACGGTCTTTCTAGTTTCAAAGTTTGGATGGACAACAAGATAGTAGAAAAAGAAACAACCTGAGCTACATTAATTGCCCAAACGTCCCATGTTTCTTCCTCTAGCCTGCTACATGATCGGATAACCCTTTGCGCGCTAGTTCAAAATGAGATTCAGATAACCCTATCCATCATCGATATGGCGTGGGGTGGACCAGCCCAAAACGAAGCAGTAGTGGTACAAGGATCGAATAATAAACGCTTCGGTGAGATCAGAGTTAATGGTTGGACCATACGCGATGGGCCAGATCCAATATAACGGAGATGTGGTGGATGTTGAAATTCGCTCCTAAAAGTATGTACAAGCCAAATAAAAGTAGTTTTCTATATATCTTGAAGTATAACAACTTTGCATTGCAAACCAAAAACAATTTTCCTATTATGTGTGTTCTAAAAGGCAGATCTGTAGAAAAGTTGTAGATCTTGAGATGATCTGTAACAATTATGATTTCTCTTTTTGATCATTGCATAAAATTTGTAACTAGTATTTCTCCCTCATACTAACTTGAAATGTGTTGGTTTTTTTCCAAATTTTTGTAAAATTATGCTCCCTCAAATGTTCTGACCAATATTATTTTTGCTCATGCATCTTTTATTGTCGATATTTTAATTTTTGAATTTGAAAATGACAACTTCGAACAACGTTTTCAAACATCAAATGTTTTAGGGTGATGAAGTCATGAACTAAAATGTTCTTCTCAAGGTCTACAACATCTATTTTTGTCACATATTGATCTGACAAAGTGTTAGTAATATTGTTCATCATAAAATTTACATCTATCTCATATAGTTTATAAAACTACAATAGAGATATATACCTACGAATTGTGAACAATGTGAATACCACTACGTCGGATCAAGAAATGACCAAAGTAAAAGTTGTAAATATTGAGAAGGTATACAACTTTATAGTTTACAACTTTTCCATTAGAAGTCATCTTGTACCATAAAACTAAGTTCAAAATTAAAAATAATTGGAATTTGAAATTTGAGTATTCTGAATGTCCTCGGATGGAGAAGCTCACAAAACAAAGGTCGTAGATCTCTAAAAGTTATATATGATGCTTTGTATTTGAAAACTTTTCCATGTGAAATCTTCTTATATCCAAAATAAGCATTAATCCAAAAAAAAAATCCTGTAGCACACACGTGTGCTCAAGGCAGGTCTGATAAGCTCAAGCGAAGAGGCGGCGTAGATTGCCAACGTCAGGTTTACCCACAGCTCGTGCATGCGCCGCCACGTGAAACCATGTTATTACCTACCACAGTGCTCCCGCCGGCTGTATATAAGTACAGGCCCTCCATCGAGTCTGGAATACACACTCACCTGGTTTTCTCTCCTCGCTGTGCAAACTACTAGATAGCTAGCCATGGCCTTTTTCGCAAGAAGAGGTCCTCTCCTTTGCGCGGCCTTTTTCGCAATAGCTCCTCTCCTTTGCGCGCTAGTTGAAAATGAGATTCAGATGACCCTATACATAGATATGGCGTGGAGTGGACCAGGCAAAAGTGAAGTAGTAGTGGTAGAAGGATCTAATAAACGCTTCGGTGAGATCAGAGTTAATGACTGGATTATACGCGATGGGCCAGATCCAAGTAGTGCAAAAGTCATGGGGCATGCTCAGGGCTTCCATATAAATACTCAGCCTGACGGGCAAAGCTGGCACACATCAGCGAACTTAGTGTTCTCTGACGAGAGGTAAGAATCTGCAATCTCATATGCATCTCATCATGGAGAAACAAGGCACACAATATACGCCTCTATCTGATTTCGTAGCTATATATGGCTATAGGTACGTGTTTGTATAGTTTCCACGTGATATGCTTCTTCTCAAGCAAAGGCCATGATGTGATTCAGAAAATACGTGTACGCAGTTCTTATGTTTTTAGATGACAGATAGTTGTTTCTAACATACACTCAAGCACTTGTTGGCTCCAAAAATTAGCAATTGACCGCTTATTATTTCGTCCATGGTATTGTCATAACGAAGCTACATTCCTTTTTATGAAGCTGCTAAATCACATGTAATAGATATATATTAATAGAGTTTTCATAGTTCGCTTACCCACAATATATATCTACAAAACATTAAATTTTTTCTATTTTCATTTCATTGAGGTACCTCGTTTGACGTTTCCTTAGGATACTGCGAAAGAGCCCTCCTACTAATTATACATCATACTTATTTTGTAATCATTTATACAGGTTCGGTGGGTCCACACTTCAGATTTTAGGGCTTATTCGTTTACCTGAGGCCTTGTTAAAATTTTTGGTTTTGGCTACTGTAGCACTTTCGTTTGTTTGTGACAATTATTATCCAATTATGGAGTAACTAGGCTCAAAAGATTCGTCTCGCAAATTACAGACAAACTGTGCAATTAGTTTTTATTTTCATCTACATTTAATGCTTCATACATGTGTATAAAGATTCGATGTGACGGAGAATCTTGAAAATTTTTGAGAACTAAACAAGGCCTGACATTGGTCTTATTCGTGAATGGAGTATTGTCGGTGGGACTGGAGCATTTACTATGGCACGCGGTGTTGCCAAGTACGATATTGTGAAAAGAAACGCTGACTCGTATCTTATCAAAGTAAATGTTCATGCATATTACTCTTCAATGGACTCCACAGCGGTAAGTACATATATATAGACCATCTTCTCGTCGGGACATATAAATTCTTTTAATTATTTTTTCATATTATGTCTACTCCACAATATTTTTCTCAATACAAGTTCTTATTTTTCTACATAAGATGGTCCATTATAGTATATTCATTATGATGATATTTGTTTGGTATTGTCATATTCTTATATTTCTTACTGTCTATAGGTAGCCACCATTATCCTTTGTCACCATTTGGCATTTTATATATGAACTGTACGTACATGTAGCGAGAACTACCATTGCGCATATAACTCAACTCCCACCTCCGGCGCAACAGCCGTCCCTATGCATATTTTATTTTGTTTTATTGCCTCATGTCCACGGCATGTCCCATCATGTTCTTCTATTTTTCTGTCTGATGTGCTAACTAGATCAATTAACAATGTTCCGTATAGCAAACCAAAGCAACTGCAATATCTACATGTTACTTCCATCTGAGGCATTTGTGACTTGTGTGTGTGTGTGAGAGAGAGAGAGAGAGAGAGAGAGAGTGCGCGCACACACATGGGGCAAAACCCAATTTTTTTCATATATTCTACTTCAGGGTTATATTCATTCAATTCTCTTGTAAAATCAAAACCATGGATGCAAGTCCCATCATATAGCATTGTTGGGTTTTTAAAAGGAACGGCACATATAACTTCCATTTTTGTAGGAAACAATATTTTAGCTTGCTGAATGTTCTGCAAACTTTGTGCAGGTTTCTTGGAAGAGTGGTTGTAACTCAAAGATAGGTGAGCCTATTGCACTCAATTAGGCAACTTTATGTATGCTTGACGAGATGACCACCAAGATTCACCCACAATCCGTTTCTTGTTTGTTTCCTAAAATAAAGAATCTGGGTCATTGACTTTGTACGGGGCCAGTGTTGTACCTTTCATTTTGTTCCATCTGTAATTTTAATATAAAACGACGTTACATCGTCTTATCATTAATATAAAGAGATATGTTAAGCCAAAAAAATAGTAAAACAAAGTTTGTATTTGTTTGTTATCATTGCCACATTAAAATGTATCAACCGGCTTTCTACTCTAGCCCAACCGGATATGGTCGAGTTCAAACTTGTTGTATAACAAAAAATATATATCCCGGTCAGCTAGAAAATAGGATCATCAAGAAGGAAATGGGGGACGGAGGACAATGGAAAATGCTTACACGTGCCAACAACAGGACCCATAGGCCCAAGACCCAAACACCGCCAGCGGGAGCACGTGGCGGAGGTACTTCCAAACCCTCCTGAGCAATACTAGCCCCTCCGGCAAGCTCAGCCGCGCTGGCCAAGGTGGAGAAGGGGGCCGCTGAGTGCATGCAAAAACAACATGAAGTAAAATAGCAGCTTGAAAACAATAGAAATAAGATAGGCAAAGCGTAAGAAAAAGAGAAAAAAATTAAGCAGCGTTACCCATGTAAAGGCCCAAAGGCCTAGCCGGCGCATCACCTGGAGGCGCATCACCCGCGGCAAAGGAGCGAGCATGCGCAGACTCCGCCTCCGCATCAGAATCATCTCCTACCTCTACAATAGGGGAAACACCACCCCTGGTAGCCGTAGCAACCACCGGCTCCGCAACCGGCCCCTCCACATCTGACGAATCTTCACTAAGAAGTGAAGGAAGAGGATTGGCAGCTCCACATCTGACGAATCTTCACTAAGAAGTGAAGGAAGAGGATTGGCAGCTGAGGGGGGCCCAAGTGCCCCCCCCCACAGCTGCAGCAATAGCAGCTCCGACCTCATGCTTAGGTTCAGTCGATGCCGAACCAGCGCTTGAAGATCCAACACCAGAAGAAGATCCGATGGTAACCTCCACCGCCACACCAACACGTGTTTTTTTAGTGAAGGCCTTAGTCAACCCCCCCCTCCTTTGGGCTTCTTGGCCTCCACCACCGTCGTCACATTCTTAGCGGTAGCATCCTTCCTCTTCTTCTCAAGGTCCGCTAAAACTTCGGCGGGCACCTCATATTCCTCATGGTGAATATCGTATTCCTCTAGAACACGGTTGAAATAGGGCATTGTACCCCGTGAGGTCCGTCGTGCAAGATACTCTCACTCAGTCATCTTGCCGACAACCCTTCGGGCCCAAGTTTCAACATCAGCCAAAAAGGACTCCTTCGTTCTTCCCTCACCAAGCTCCCTCTGGAAGCGAGGAAAGGGAAGACCTTTAGCATGCCTGAAAACCGAAACCTAGACCATGTCAAGCTTGAACGACTCGTTTCAACGGCCAAGCGGCCAAAAATCCGAAGCAACCATTTCCTCAACAAGATCACGCCCCTAGAATAATGACAGATGAGGGCGAAGGCCTTGTCACATGCCTTACACACCTCTGAAACCTCTACCAGAGGATTGACATTCGACAAAGGCCTCATCTCCTTCTTCTCCGACGCATATGGGTAGACGGTCACTATGTTCCAATCCTCGAGAGTTCGCACGGTACTGGGGGTCTTCACATAGAACTAGAGCTTCATCCAGTCTCTTTCCCACTTCTTCTTATAGCAGTAGGACATCTCAAGACGCTCACCTGGTTGTGTCCTCTTGGGCATGAAAGCGCAGCTCCCGTACTGTGCAACAAACTCGCCGTTGGCAGTCTTGACCTTCTTTGGCTGTTTCTGAAGTTCGAAACGAGCACAACAAGTGTCAATATTGGGCACTAACCCGTATGACTCGCAGGCCTAGCAGAACTTGCTGAGGGTCCGACTCCAAGTGAAACGCTTCCATAACTTGGCAAAGGAAAGGGTAAGGAGGAAAGCATAGCCCATAGGTAAAGTAGTCCCTAAAAACGACAGCATACCCTGGCTCAGGCTCGGGCACCATTTGTCTCGAAGGAGGGGCCTTAGCTCACCCCTCCTTGAGAAAAACCACCCTGAACCATTTCTGCAATATCCTCCGCGGTCACAAGGGACTCCCCAAACTCCAAAGTCATTTCAGCCATTGCAAAAAATTCCTCTGCACCAACCATCTCCAACTGAGACCTCAACGTCAGATAAGCTCTCCTCTAGTTCGTGAGCTATAGCAATCTATAGCATACACTCTTCGTAGCAGCCAAACTAACCTCCAGAACTCACCCCTAGTAAGTTGCGAAAAGGGCTAGAAAAAGGACGACGAGATGGATCGGCCGCCATCGCAGATCGTGGTAAAGAAGAAGGTAAAAGAGAGGCTATGCACGATGGCAGTGTAAAGAACACAAGGCCCCCCCTTTTTATAGGACAGACTTCGGCAGTTTGGCTGCCAAGGTAAAATAGATACCTAAAACTGCTGCAACGCGCGATTATCAGGGGGAAACTGTCACATCAAAGTAGCAAAATCACAGCGAACAATTAAAGAAAGCATGTAACGGACAAAATGTCACATCAATGGAAACCGTTCCTTTATCGCAGAGCTAAACATAAACTCAAACGGCCACATCCTGTGCACCAAGGAGGAAGGCGAGACCTCCGCCTAACTGTCAGTCGAGGGGGAAGGTCTAGGCATTTTCAGCGCACGGCCCGCAGGAGTAGCCCCATGCTCAAAAGGGGGAAACTATTGGGGGTTCAACTATGTCCTTCCCCCATGTTGCTTTAGAAGTAAAAATCACCACAACTCAATCGTGGTAGCTAGGCCTTTGTACCCCTAACCTTCGTACAGTGGAGTACGAAGGTTCAGGAAAAAAGTTAACAGTAATGCAATTTGACTTCGTGAGATAGGTGTGCGAGAATTGACCCGACACGGAGGACCCCAAGAAGTAGGCGCCGATCCTTCGTCTAGTGTTCGATGAAGGATACGGAGCCTTCAAAGGAGGTGAGGAAGAGAACCTCCAGTGGCGAGCGCTGATCCTTCGGCTGCTAGTCAGCGAAGGAGCCATGACCTTCGACGGAGGCACGGTGAAGGCCCGGGCTGTGTTAGGGTTAGAGTTCTGGCAGGCTGACTTGTAATGTGATTAGTAATTACACAAGCGGCCCTGTGGGTCGTAGACGTAGGGGGCAGAATATGCTAGGATATTGCATTACTGTCACGGGGCATTTCGGTAATGAGTCCCGATCAGGATCCGTTTCCTATATAAAGGGGTTGTAAATGCTCCTCTGGGGGACAGTTGAGAACAATTTATTGAAGTCATTACTGTTCTAGGGTTCCTTGCCCTATTCATATATTGCGCAACCAGACCTCCTGCCGCACCGAGCCGGAGGGCCCACTTATACTGTTGTCGGTGGAGTTTCTCCTGCCGCACCGACCCGGAGGGCCCACTTATACTGTTGTCGGCAGAGTTTCACCCGGATCAACAATGTCATCTCACTAACTAATCTCTTAGTGCAAGTTGTCTATGTCATCTCCACTTAATTTCCTTTCAATTTCTTCATAATTCTCGCAACAATGCATGGAGTATCTTCTAGTTCTAGTGAAGAAACTGAACAACTCATCAAGTGTGTTTCATAATATTTTATGGCTAATGCGTTACGAAGAGTATTTATTTATTCTTTTAACTTCCGTCTCTAACTATGACATTATTGGAATTTATTCTTATGATTGGATCCATATCCTGCACTTATAGATGAACAATGGCAAATAATTTTAGGGACAAGTAATCTAGATCCATATGTCTGCAGATAAGATATTTATTATATAGAGACCCAAAGCAAATCTCTGCAGGTTGATTTGTCGCAGCCTTGTTAAATGCTTCATTATTTTGCTATGGGGCAACAAGAATCTTTTTACCTCCTCTATATCAGAGCAGGTACAATAAATAATGTCAGCTTGGCATATAGCGAAGACATCTTGTTAAAATCCAATGTGGATGATAGAAATGAAAAAAAAAGAATGAACTTGACACTGCTTGCAGCTCAGCCAGTCGTTTCACCTGCTAGACATCCTTTAAGGCCAGTCTTAGCGATCAGTTTCATAGCGTTGTTTCCAAGACTGCAATGTCATGCATAATTAGATGAAAGTTGCATAAAACACACACTCTCAATGTGAAATTTCTTTGAGATTTTTACCTATATGGCCTCGAAAAAAAAGTTTCTTCCTTGTATGGTCTCTTTTTTTAATTTATCTGTATGGCCTCCAAACGAAATTTTCTTTGTCATATGACCTTCTATCTATTTTCGACACTCGATGTGTTAAGTCAATGGTAAAATAACAGTTTTACCCCTAGCAGAAAAGTGCAAAGTTTTGAAAAAATAGACAAAAATAATATATTTTTTAAAAATAATATTTTGCTTTCATAGCAAAATAAATAAGTAAATTATTCTGTAAAGAGTTGGTAACCATGCCAATGGAGTTTCATCCCCATGAGCCTTATTTGTTCCCTCTCTTCTTGAATGCAGTCATTAAAAATACCTATGTGGCAACATATTTAATGCAAATGAAGCTATAATAAAACTCTCACTAAGGCCGGCCGCGCCTAAGTTCCTAGCTTGCCGATTTACAGGCCCGCATCATAGTAGCATTGCTAGGCAACGAGCTTCGACATCCTATTTCCATGCAATGGGATCAATTTTTCCAAGTGCTCAAAGATTAGTAGTTGTCATAATTTAGGAGTTGTTGGAGAGAGGCCTTTTCCAAACTTTCCAAAAAATCAATATTTTGGGTGGGTTTTCCAATCTCTTAGAGAGATTCTCTAAGTTATGAAGCAATCATAATATATATAGTTTGGACATACTATCAGGAGTTTTGTGTATATATGTATTGTTTAGAACCAAAATTTAACCATTATTGTTGCTCAAACTATATTATTGAGAAATGAAATCTAATGTTCTGGACTTGTAACAAATTGTCCGTTTATATCATAAACTAAATTATCCCGATGCCCTAGAAATATAGTTTCAATATGAGGGCAAAAGATTATGTTGAGTTACTCTAGATTATTTTTTCATGCTACTGGCAAACTTTTGTATTTTTATGTAATACGAAAATACCAAATTTTAATTTCTCTCCTGTATGTGTGTCCCGTGTATTGATTAGGACCAATTCATGTCAATCGAACTCTTCCATTCATACCTCACCTTCAACAAAATCCCAACTTGAAGACTTTTGCAACAACGCTATTGTTATGGATATTGTTCAAGTCAATTTCATGACACACATAGCTCCTTTTCCACAAATTTTTTTTTAGAAAATACAATAATTGGGTTGAAATTCGAGAACAGTCGAATTCAGCATAAAGACCATATCAATAAATGTTATCCCTTTTCCCTAAAAATCAGACCCTAACTCTCTGTGGCCTTCTTCAAAACAAATTCTAACTTAATTGGAGCATCACATATATATATATAGTGTAGATGCATGTGTGTTTGGATTTTGTTTGATTCTGACAGATATTTTACTTCCCAGAACAGCAGACGAAGGGGGTGTTAGGTTTCCTCCACTAAACTTTACCATTCGTCACATGGAATATTAGACACATGCATGGAGTACTAAATATATACTATTTACGAAATTAAAAACACAGCTAGAGAGTAATTTGCGGGATGAAGCTTTTAAGCCTAATTAGTCTATATAATTGGACAATAATTTTCAAATTAGACGAAAATACTACAATACTGTTAAACTTTACCAACCCCAACTAAACACACCCAAAAAAGGAAAAATCATTTTCCTCTTGCGACAGGCGCAGGCCAATGCAGGCCCAGTTAGGCCCATTGTTTAAAATAGCAGGCTATAGACATTTAGCGGCAGGGTTTTTCAAAAGCTAAAATCGGGCTGTACCGGACTAAAAGAGCTAATTCAACGCGAGTACAAATAGGGTACACTGTCTAATACGGCTATAGCGACAGCAAATACGACTGTGCGTTAGGCAGCTCAAATGGGTAAAAGTTTTACAATGAGTTTCAATGAGTGGAAAAAACTAATTTCGGTCATATTGTTGATCAGAGATCATGAATGCACCAAGACGATGTAGTGCACTTCCTTCGACTACTCATCGGTAGTATTTGGAGTTCAGGTGGTCATGGAGTATTAAATATGTGATACCTGATTGCGACATCTCCTAAATTTTAGTGCGTGGATCCAAGCATCCTCGTGCCGGCGTGGCCTCGCCGGCACACTCCTCACGTGTATCGCACACTTCCCTACTACCCCCACAGAGCCGCCATTTAAGAGCAAGTATTATAGTGGACTGTAAACTGACTAAATATTGAGGTGGAGAAGAGACGGGAAGAGACAAAGGAGAAGCAGGCTTTAAGCTTACAGCCAGCTTAGGCATAGAAACCAAAAAACTTTGTACGGGTAGACTTAAAAAAAACCTTAGAGCGAGCAAGTTGGCTCTATTATTAGACTTGCTCTAATGGAATCTTTTTAATTTGGAGTTACAATGTTAACCGGAGTAGATCGTATAAATAATTATACCGTCAGCGTCGTCAGAACTACACACAGCAGCTCGTGCGCCACACATGGAACCATGCATGTTACCCGAGATCCATTTCTGCTAGGTAAGGGTGTGATTGGTTGCCCCGACCGGGCTATTCAAAGGCCCATCCCGTTCATTAATTTGGGTGGGCCTTTAGTCCCGGAAGGGCAGCACCGGCTCGGGAACCGGGGCAACAGGCCCTTCCCGACCGGTGCTAATGCCCGATCATGCAGCAGTGAAGGCCCATCCCGCACGCGGTTCGGTGCAGTTGACTCGTGTTTGGTTTCCTGCTGGTATCCTTTTCGTGTATGGCTTCGTTCCTCTCTCCCCCTCCATCCCGTCCGCCTCCGTCTTCTCGATTCGAGCTTCCCACTCCAGCTGGGACGATGCGGTGCAGCCATGGTACAGAGGCCCATGTGTCATACACTTAAAACTCTCATCCATGCATGCAACCAAACAAGATCCTACCTTGTACTGAACCAACAACAAAAACAACCAAACAC
>Ga0182004_10004343_pt1 | contig 11415 bp, 12 predicted proteins | sample Sormic07211540_1_FD_120479 | JGI IMG/M metagenome (GOLD analysis project Ga0182004, IMG submission 120479) | Endophyte microbial communities from Sorghum bicolor roots, Mead, Nebraska, USA - 072115-40_1 MetaG | ecosystem: Host-associated > Plants > Roots > Unclassified | place: USA: Nebraska...
CCTGCAGCCCCGTGCCGTGCCAGCCCGGGCCCAATGACCTTCGGGCCGGGCCGGGCTAGGGCCGGGCCAAAATGACGGGCTTCGGGCCGTGCTCACGGGCTCGGGCTGCATGCCCAGGTATACATGACAGCATGTATAATAAAAGTATTTTTTTCATGTGAGTGAATGAAACATGAGTGGGAGTCAATTCTATAATCCTCATTCCTAAATCTCTAACTCTAGCTGACCAGGCATGATGCGGTGGCAGCACTGCTGGTTCCCAGTGTCCTAAGCTAGCTCATGGCAGCGCGGGACGTGCAGCATGGGCACGACCTCTATCTTTCTCCTTCCTCTTCCCCTTCCCCTTCCCCTTCCCCTTCCTGTTCTAGTTGTTGTACATCAAAATCATTGATTTGGGCATGGCTGCTACAACTTTCAACTCTCTGTGATTTAGCCTACAAATCACAGCAGCAGGTTAATAGATCTAGACATTGATGCTATTCCACACTGCAGTGAAGCACATGTTTCAGAGATTAAAGAAAAAGCAGATACCTAGGATCTTCCATGGAGGCCTAAAGCTGGCCGGTGTGGTGCGGGGAGGAAGCAGAGGACCAACCGAAGCGTAGTTGCCAACAGATGGGGAGAGGAAGCTGAGGATCAAGCCATGCCACTACTACATTATTTTTAATGGAGACGGGCAAAAATGATTAACCGAGGCGGTTTTTGTAACCGCCTCGAAACAAAGGTCACGATAAATGGCCTATTTTCCGAGACGGTTGTCTACCCACCACGGTTAATCGAATAAAAAATAAAAGAAGGAAAAAAAAATCCATGGACAGGCCCGCCGAGCCCATCCACGCCCGCCGCTATCGCCGTTGCTCGTTGTCGGCGTCCTTCACCGGATCCGCCCTTGCTGCCACCGGCCGAATCTGGCCACCCTGACGCCAGATCCGGCCTCGGCCGTGCCGACGCCCGCCGCTGGAGGAGCACACCCACCGGAGGAGGATCGAGCCATGCGCGCAGCCTGTTGCCCTCCACACGCACACGTGACCTAGTCAAGGCCAACCGCCGCCAAGGCTAGGAACGAATCTCTCGTGGCTCACCACGCGACTGATTCCCAATGGGGTGGCCTCCAAGAGGGGGTGCAATCGAAATATAAAGTAAAGTAAAATCTCCACATGACATACACTTTACTTTATATTTCGAAATTAAAGTGGTGCAATCTAATGTACTGTATGTATGCACGTGATATGACACAAAGTGAATTATATGCCAGACCGAAAAGTTTTTGAATTTGGCGCACTTTTATTAATATCATGATTTATAGACAAACTGTGTAATTAATTATCTTTTTATATATATTTAATAGTTTATACATGTACTATAAGATTTGATGTGATGGGAAATATTTTTGAATTTTGTTTGGAATTAAACAAGGCCCACCAAAGAAGAAGAGGATGCCACAAGCCATATCATCCTCCGATCCGTTTCTTATCTTATGAAAAAAAGGTGCTCCAGCTATCATATCACCAGCAGCAGGCCCAAGGCCCGGTTGGGGTTGAGACAAAAACAAAAAAAAAAAGCTAATTTGGGCCAAAGCACTTAGGCAGCCCAAGAAGGTCTCCACCTCAGCTACCTGCACAGCGCGAGCGCGAGCGCGAGCGCGTGCCTTCCTTCCTTCGTCTTCCTCCACTCGACGCAAGCACGCACAAAGAACACCGCCGCCACCTGGTTCTCGCTGCAAAAATTTTGCCGCCGAGGTTAGGTAGGGCGGCCCGGTCCGCCACCGCTTCTCTCGAACACCCGAGTCCACTCCGCCCGCCCGCCGGACCGGAGGAACAAGGCCTTGCTTCCTTGCCAACATGGCGTCGCCGGACGACCCCGTGCTAGCCGCTTGCAAGGTACGGACTCCCTCCCATCTCCTTTCGCCCTTGTCGAGCTACCTAAATCCCTCCATCGCCTTCATTCATTCCCTCCCGTACCCTAGTGCCGCCACTCGCATTGCTACCACTCCCAAATTCAGTTCCCTCACTGTTTTGCCCACAATCTAGTAATGTATGTACTACTGTAGCTGCTTAGTGTCCCCGCCAAACTGTTTCACCGTGTCATTTCCAGATCCTGTGCTAATGTGCCCTGCTAACATTTGCTCTACTAATGCTTGCTTCATTCTAGACCAACTTGAGCCACTTCAGAATAAAAGAGCTCAAGGATGTCCTGGATCAGCTTGCACTTTCCAAGCAAGGAAGGAAGCAGGTTTGCCCCCTGCAACCTCCTTTACAGACTGTATTCACAATCAACATCCATTACCCACTGCTCCCTGTTATTCTGTTAAAAACTTCGGAATGACATCGGTTTCTTAAGGCCACTATCTTAAGCATATGCTGAAATTCACCAACGCAATCATCTATGTGCCTTTTTAGTATTCTTTCTTGGGGCGGATTTGGATGCTATTACTTATGAGCCAGGTGGTCTTGGTGTTCCCGGTTTGGTTTGCAGGATCTAGTGGACAGGGTTATGCCAGTATTGCTGAGTCAGCAAGATCAAGGTACATTCCTTCTTTGTCTCCAAAACTTATTGCTTTGCATTATTATTTTTCCAGCATGAGAAATAATTTCAGCTTTATTCTTGTAGCCTCAGAAGCGAATGGTTTACCAAAGACAAAATCAGTGGTCAAACTAGTGGAGGACACTTTTAGGTGAGTCCATAATATTTTTGTTCACATTGACTTGTCTATACAAGTACAGATTTTTACCTGATTGACTCTAATGAAATGAAACCTTGTCAAACTATCGCTTTTTTGCTTCCTGTTTTCAAGAAAAATGCAAGAGCCTACAACCTGATTGACAAATGTTTTTTCAGACTATTGGGAAGATGCTCCAGCAGATCACCAATAATCTCCCCAAATACATGGGACCCACATGTCATGTTACAATTTTTTCTTTCATTTTCTCCCTCGTAAGTCTTCTTTCCGCACACATAGAGGCGCTCATGCGGTCGAACTCCTTCCTGCTCGTGCGTAGAGGCATTCACCGACCCCGGCCACCGCCGCGGCGAGCCATGGCCCTGGCCCCATCCACCACGCTGCCCGGCTGTGCCATCCCTAGCTGGATTTCTCGAGCGACATGGCTGTGCAGAGAGGAAGAACCGAAGAAGTGGCAGTTAATGTTGGCCCCACTGTATTGGGGGAGATCCAACTCGTCCTTTATTTTAGGGAAGAGGAGTTTATTGCTAACCACCAAAAAAAGGGGGCCATGTTGGGGAGCTGCTGGAGCAACAAATCAACCACATCTCCCCAATATGGCAGTTTTATGTGGATGGGGGATGAGATTGGGGAACTGCCGGAGATGCTCTTACATCTGTTAATTGCATGAATACATGTGAATGATGTGAGCTTTACTTTTATTTGCTGGATTACATAAAATGAACAGCCTCCTCCATTATGTGTTGCTGCCGTAGCTTACATGATTTGTGCAGTCGTCTTTACTCCTTATGTTATTTATAGGAAGAAACATGAGATAATTGTACTTTGGATAACAATGTTGATATATGAGTCCCGAGCAACAAAATGGTTGAACAGATTGCTTCATTTTGTATAACAAAAGGAAGAGGCAGAACCAAACACCCCAGTCTGAATCAGATCAAGTCCAAATAACAGTTGATTCATCTTTTGTTGCACAGTCAGTGATGCTTTTCTCCTTTTCTTGGTGGGCTTGTTATGGGTTGATTTGTATATGCACCTCAGTCTATGGTTTATGACTTGTGCTTTTACTTGTACTTATACCTGCAGTTTAGCAAAATAGTATTTTACATCCTTAGCTGTAGTTATGATAGCTCTGGTAGCTATTCTGACAGTAAGCTCAATTATATTATATCTGAACTATTCCTGTTGGTAATTCTTGCTTTGTCAGGTATTTATGTTAGGGTGGTTAACAGGCAACCCCAACAAAAGTTAGGGGCCAATGGTAGAGACGATGGTCCACTAGTAAGTCTTTTTTGTTTTGAAGCTTGCTATTCTGTTTATTTTTTGCTAAGGCACTGGACGTTTTACATCATCTTCCTGCATTCATCAGCTACAGTTTTGTATTGTATATTATATCTCCTTTTGACCTTGAACATTTCTATGTTCCCAGTTAACAGATTTCCTGAAGGAGGGACCTAACAAGATTTCTCTGTCGAGAAATGACTCTCGTACTTTCTGTTTGGGTATCAGAATTGCCAAGAGGAGATCTCTAGAACAGGTGGGATTTTTAGTATATAGTCCATTGTTAAGCACTACACTCTCAAGATTCAAGACACACATATTTTACTGGGCAAGGATATGTGAATCAGTCGTGCTTCATGTGCGCCTTTTAAGAACGTGGATAGGCATCGGCAAACACTTTCAGATGGCTTTTATTGTTCTTGGGCATGTCCAGTGCTTTTTAATATATTAGAAGTTTTACCCTCCTCTATCGACCACAAATATTGAGATGCTTTTCTTTCTGTTCTTTTTTTATTCTTACCATGTTTAGAGTCTTAGACTTTTGATTATCTTCCGAGTGAATTCCATGGTAAGGCCTTGCCACCTTGGGAGGATAGCTGTTTTATATGCCCAGATTCTATGTGGAACTTGTATGTTTGGTGTTATAGCAAAATTCCAATTCCCTGTTACCCTTTGTTAGGATCTGTGTTTTGTAGTGAAAAAACTAATCAGAGAATGATCACCCACCCATGCCCCCCACCAAAAAAAAAAGAAGGAAACCCCACCAAAAAAAAGGAAAGGACTATAAACTGGCTGTTTGTATTACTACTACAGTACTACTGCCACAAGCTGGTACCTAGAAAGTGCTGAACACCTGAATCTTGAATCCTGATTCATTTTTATTGTTTCTAGTTTTTGAAACTTTGATAGTGGGCAGGTCCTAAATTTGGTGCCAAAGGAACAAGATGGTGAAAATTTTGATGATGCCCTTGCTCGTGTGCGTCGCTGTGTTGGTGGTGGAGCTGAGGCAAATAATGCAGACAGTGATAGTGATATCGAAGTTGTGGCTGATTCTGTCTCCATGAATCTTCGGTGCCCTGTAAGCAATCTGGCTATTACTGTGGATGCTTTATATCCTTGATGGACTAATTATAAAAATGGCCAATTGCTCTAATATGCCTATTAAACCTGACAAAAATGAAAGCGAGATTGATGGAATTAGTAGGTATGGGAGAACATGATACATGTTCATATAGGCAAGGATAACAGGGTTGGCTTATATAGGATCTGAACCAATCACCAATATCATTGCCTGTTTCGACTCAACCTATAGGTGCGCACTGGACTCAGGGTCCATGGCAGCACAAGCCTGTGTATACTGGGCTCTAGGCCCATGTGCCTGTCTAATACATTGTAATATTGTTGAAGCCAAAATTTTGTTCAATTATTAGTATTTGCCACCAGAAGTTATTCTCTATGCTGCAGCTGTGAGCTGATGACTTTTTAGGCTTAGGGTTACTTATCCTAAGGTCACCATATATGTTATATTTCTGTTAAGGCATACGCTTTTTCCGTGACCACCATATTTGGAACAATATGTTTGATGGTAGGCCCTGTGTGGCAACAGTGCTTCTCAGAAAAAAGCCGCTTCTCTTCACAAATGCAAAACTTTTTAGGGCAGCGCTTCTCCATTGCTTTTGTTACATGTAAAAGCCCGATTCTCCTTGCCATGGTTCGCGAGCAGCTTGCAGAAAAATATACCTGCTTCTTCCACCACCCCCTTCCCCCCTGCTACGCATCCACTTCCTCTTGGCTGCCTCGCTCCTTCTTCCCCTCTGTGCCTCCCCTCTACCACCTCTGCACATTGCCACACCTCCAGTGTCGAGGCGTGTCCCAGCCATAAAGTGTCTCAGCGGCTTGAAGGGGGCACCTCCGCACCTTGGAACTCTGGCTGCTGTGGTCCAGGTGCAGGAGCTGCTGCCTGGGGCTGAAGCTTGGATTGGAGGGAGGACAAACTGAGAGGTGGTTGTGCTCAAGTTATGGGTTGGTGTTTGTGGTGTCAATCTGCAAATTAGGAAGAAGAAAGGAGCAAAGATTGGAAGGATAGAGTGGTGGAGGAGTTGCTGCTTTCACCATCTAGGAGTGGAGTCGGACTGGATTTGGGTGCAGCTCACCCTGGTACTTGCCTATCTGGGTGAGAAAGAGATGAAGTGGTGGAGGAGTTGCTGCTTGAATCGATGGGAAAGAAACGGAGATGCAGAGGCTGGTGGTCTTGATCTGGTTTGGTCAATGGAGAACAAGGAGCAGAGGTGAATTCCAGGTGGATGGTGACAGCAGTTCTGGAGCAGAGGAAGGCACTTGTTTTGTGAGTGGCTCTTCTGCTTATGATGGACGGTGGGACGCACTACTTGCTAGCATGAAGAAGCTGAGCTGAGGCATGCTTGTTCGCTGCTGGCCACCATAGGGCACACTATGTCAGGGCAGCTGTGCAGAGCGGAGGCCAAGGTTGAGCGAGAGGGTACGGACAAGAGCGGATGAGGATGAGCTCTCCCCTTCTACTGAAGTCAATATGTGGGTCCTATAGGAAAAGTATCAGTGAAAGGGTTGCCAAACATTTAGTTTTCCCCAGCAGTTGCTTCTCATAGCTTTTTCCATAAATCAACTTGTGCATGAGTTTAAGCTTGTGCCAAACAGGGCCTGTTTTCTTTGCATTCCTTCACAGAAAGTCACCCATTTTTTTTCTTTTAATCTGTTTTTTTAATCTTGTGACAGATGACTGCTTCAAGGATCCAGATTGCTGGTAGGTTCAAGCCCTGTGCTCACATGGGTTGTTTTGATTTAGAAGCTTTTATTGAAATAAACCAACGTTCCCGAAAGGTTTGACTATTTGGACTCAATACAACTTTACCTCATCTTCTTGATCATATTGGCTAAATCTTGTTTCATCTTTATCTAAATCAACTTCGTTTCCTTGCTTGCAGTGGCAATGTCCAATTTGCCTGAAGAATTACTCTCTAGAGAACATAATAATTGATCCTTACTTCAATCGCATCACTTCTTTGGTGAGTTTATAGTGGCGATGAAATAATGTCTTTAACTTTTCATGTCTACATTTTCAGGTGTGTATTGTTGCTGATTTGTTGCTTATTGGTGATACAGATCAAAAGCTGCAGAGATGATACGTCTGAAATTGATGTCAAGCCTGATGGTTCCTGGAGAGTTAAGGGCAGAGCTGAACTAAAGGACCTTATACAGTGGCATCAACCAGATGGTACTCTCTGTGTGGCCACAGATACAGCAGCCAAACCTGAAATTTGCATTGTAAAGCATGAGGTTAAAGAAGAGCCGCTGTCTGAAGAGGTGGGATGTCTTAATTTGGGACTTAGGAAAAAAAGCAAAGGCCAGTGGGAAATTAGCAAGTTAGGGGATGCTGATCTGGTGCGATCTTCTGGTAATGACCATTCAAGATACAATGAAAACAAAAATGACATCACTCTCTCAAGCAATATTGGTGATACAAACATTGCAAATGAAGGTTATAATTTAGAGCCAGCAACAAATGGTGATCCTACAACTCATGTCCATGATCTTGGTTCTTCATCCTCAGATGAAAATGGTCCTTCAGCATCAACAGGACAGGATATAATAGTTTTGAGTGACTCAGATGATGATGTCATGGTGTTGTCTCCTGGTGCTGTGAACTGTGGCTCAACACATGACACTGGAAATCTGTTTTCAATTAACACACCTGAAAATTTAGGAGTGTGTAGCGAACAAACTGTTGAATGCCCAAAGGAAAGCTCATTTCTTGCAGTAAAAGAAGGTTTTGGTGACCTGGGATTGTCCTTTTGGGAATGTCCTGGGAGTCCCCGAGATGATCCTACTTCCCAGATACTTGATACCAGTACAAAGGCAACAGATAATTCAGGTGAAGTGGAAAACTACCCTGCCAATGATCAATCTATGCCAGGCTCAGTTTCTGGGGCTGATTTGGGGGTACCAGCAAACCTGGTGGAAGATGGGGATGATGGCGCATTGCAACCTTGTTCATTAAGTGAAAGAGATAGTGCCATGGGTCTTGCTAACCTGGGAGCAGACACTCAAACATGTGGTGATGTCCATTCTGACAAATGGACAGCTGTCAGCATTAGTGTCTCTGACGAAGATTTAACTAGTGCCAAGATTGCATCTAAGAAAAGGAGCAATCCTGGAGACAGAATAACAGCTTTAAATGGTATGGAAGAAGTCTTCACTCCTTTTGCTTTCATGTGATTTGTTGTTGTTATTATCTGTTCATTACAATGTTTTTTCTTGATATATGTATCACCACCACTTTGCCACTGCCAAACGTACTGGAATCTGTGGCTTGTGGCACTTTTGAGTTGCTATATAATTTATTTGGTAACCATGCCTCTTCTTTTTGTCCCTGTAAGAAGATGTAATATTTAATTTCTTCTTGTGTGCAGGTTCACTTGTCGGAAGTGCAAAGGAAGACGAGTGCACCGGAGAGAGGTCACCACTGCAGCAGCGACGTTCAGTTCGACCGAGAGTGATACTAGACGTTGCCTCAGATTCTGATTAGCATAAGTACATTTGTGTTGGCTGCTGATGCCCGTTATAGAATATATATTTATGTAACGGTCTCCTAACTGCTTGTGTGTGGCTTGGAGGAAAAAGGAAGGGGGTAGAGGCATTATTAGGTCAGCGAGCTGTAATAGGCAGAGGCATCTCCTGTATTTGGAGATCCCAGCTCTATTAGGTTTGGTGGTAGTAGAATGTCTTAACTCAAAAAATGCAAATACCAAGGTCCAAGGAGCACCTTAATTACTGCGCGTTGTGTTTCTAGGATAGTCTGTTCGGTGTCTGTCCGCTCTGCGTTTCACGCTTCTTTTCCACCCTTCCGGCGTACAGGCATGCACATTCAAAGCAAATCTGCCCTTCCAGTATGCGCATGTAAAACTTGTTTGCGCTATTTTTGCTCTCTGAGGCAATAGGCCGGGCCGGGCTGGGCTGACTCGGCCTGATGGGGGTCGGGCCAACAAGGCACGTCGTGTCTATCTGGCACGTGGGCCTAGCCTCCAGCCCAAGCACGGCCCGTTGGGCCGGCCCAATGAGCTCGACCTTTTTAGCAGGCCGGGTTGATCCAAGGACCACCAAATACTAAGAAAATACTAGGCCAATTTGTATACATATTAAATTATCTTAAAATCTTTTCTAACATTCCTTAATAGGAAGATTATCTATTTGTTTTTTTCTTTCTTTTATCATTGTGAAAAGGATATTTTTTGATGACATGGTACTATTAAAAAAATTAGAGAAACAATTAGTAACTACAACAGGCCACTAACGGGCCTCCCTTCTTTTACCGGGCCGGGCCAGCCCACGGTGTGGCCCAGGCATGGCATGCTCCTCCGAGCCGTGCCAGCCCAGGCCCGCTAGTTACCGTGCCGGGCCATGCTTGGGCCGGGCCAAAATATTGGGCCTCTGCCGGGCTCACGAGGCCGGGCTGCATGTCCATATATACACTTCGGAAAGCTTAATTTCGAAAATCAAGGAGAAAGCGCGGACCTGGTGTCTGGCAGGAGCCAAGAGGTTCAAGGAGATCTTACCTGAAGAGTAGTCCTCTAGTGGAGCTCTTTGACTTTATATTTTTTCCTTTTTTTTTGAACTTTTATTCATGTTTAAACTTACTCTACTTCCCTATTAACATATGCCGGGCAGAGCTCCTGGAATGCTGAATCTGACGATGTGTAAGTTTTGGCTTCACTTTACACATTACATTAAACCTTTTTTTTTGCAGCTGGTGTTCTAATACTAATGTTTGCAGGAAATGTTTTTTTTTGAGGATGCTGGTGTTGTTGATGTCCGTTTTCCAACACATGACGATGGTTCACATAGAGGATTCTGCTTTGTTGAATTTGTTTCAGCTGATGTTGCTTCATAAGTATTTATTTGTTATTCTTGTATTTGGTCATTTTGAGATTATCTTTGATGTTTTGCAATTTTGTATCCTGCTTAAAAAGTGATGTTGCAAAATATGCAACATCTATTTTTTCTGCAGGCGCTTAAAGATAACCAGTCAAAGGAGTTGCTGGGTTGTAGAATAGTTCTTAACTTGGCTAAGCAAACTCCTCAGAGCGGGTAAGATGACCTTAATATTTCTTCAGAATATTGTGGTGCACTCTGATGGCTGCACCACTGTCGTTAACCGTAATTGAATGGGTGAACTGTAACAGCAATCGTGGATGTTCCCAGAAGCCAGGTCAGGGTATCTGCAACTCAATATATATATATATAATATCAGGGGTTTTGACAAACATCTTGCAGTGGACAAGGTAATTTCTTTTTGTTTGAGCTATTTTTATCTCAAATGCCGTGCCAATGTTTGTAACACCGAATCCAGATCAGAAGCGCTCTTGAACAACATTTTGGTGAATGTGGTGAGATAACAAGGGTCTCTATTCCTCTGACTGATAATGCTTCTGGACGCAAAGGGTGGGTTTTGCTTCAAAAAGACACTAACATCCCAGCAACTATCCATATGTGAAATTTAGGCTTCGTTACTAATCTAATGATGGTGTGTGCAGATTTGCATTCATTGATTTCAAGGATCAGAACTCTGTATCAAAAGCCCTTGAGCTCGATGGCTCTGACAGGCTTCATGTTGCCAAGGCAAGAGGCAATGTCCAGCCTCATGGTGGTGGTATATCTGGTGACCGATCTGGGGGCAGGGATGGTGGCCGCGGTCGCGGTGGTGGTAGATTTCGTGACCACAGCTTCTCGTAGTGCATTGTACTTTTAGGGTTCACTTCATTTTGGTTTGAGCAACATTGCGCTGCCTGTTTGTCCATTACTGGCAATTTTCTAACTGCTCAAGCTGTGTTGAGCTCACTGCTGCACATACTCTTCTTTGCACAGGAAGAAGACCATGTTAGTTGATGTTGATGATGAACGAGTGGCATATGAGAGAAATTGATCTGCTGATCCAATGAAATCTTGAGTTTTGTTTTGTGCTCTACAGTATTGTGACCTTTGTTGCCGCAGTGATTTCTGGATTCACCGTACGCTGCCCTTGTTGCAGTAATTGTTGTACTGGTGTTACTTGCCGTATCTCAGGCCTTGTTTAGTTGGTGAAGGAAAAAAATTTGCGACACTGTAACACTTTTATTTATTTGTAGTAATTATTGTCTAACTATAGACTAACTAGGTTTAAAAAATTCGTCTTATAAATTTCGATCAAATTGTGCAATTAGTTTTTATTTTTTTCTATATTTAATACTCCATACATACATCTAAAGATTCTATGTGACGAAGAATTTTTTAAAAAATTAGATTTTTGGGTAGAAGTAAACAAGACCTTACCCCTTCACCTGTAGAAGCCGCCACGACGCGGCGTGCTGGCCCTAGCATCTACATACATTTCTAGTTTGGTCATATAAATCTTAAATTTAGAGATATAGACATGAAAGTGTATA
>Ga0182004_10004344_pt1 | contig 11414 bp, 10 predicted proteins | sample Sormic07211540_1_FD_120479 | JGI IMG/M metagenome (GOLD analysis project Ga0182004, IMG submission 120479) | Endophyte microbial communities from Sorghum bicolor roots, Mead, Nebraska, USA - 072115-40_1 MetaG | ecosystem: Host-associated > Plants > Roots > Unclassified | place: USA: Nebraska...
GCACTTTTATTTATATTTGACAATTATTATCCAATTGTGTACTAACTAGGTTTAAAAGACTGGTCTCACAAATTACAGGCATGATGTGAAATTAATTATTTTTTATCTATATTTAATACTTCATACATACATACGTCCAAAATTTTGATGTTACGAAAAAATTTAAAAAAAATTTGGAAACTAAACAGCGCCTAAGCCAATAGTCTTATCACGTATTAACTAGTAGCTGAATCCTACTTCTACTTGCAGGTAGCCTAGTGAGCCTAAGCCTTGTTTAGGGGGTGTTTGGGACTGCTTCATAAACTCCATCATGAAGCAGCTCTACAAAAAACTGGAGTTTGTGGAGTACCTCTTTAGGTGCTCTCACAACTTCACCATTTTTTCTCGAACTGAGTGCGTGGAGCTGAAACCGTTTGGCTAAAAAACATGGAGCGGAGCTGAAAAATGTGGAGCAGAGCAGTCCCAAACACCCTTGGTTCCCAAAAATTTTACAAAATTCTTTAAATTCCTCGTTATATTGAATCTTTAGACGTATGCATGGAGTATCAAATAAAAATAAAAATTAATTACATAGTTCATCTGTAATTTACAAGACGAATCTTTTGAGCCTAGTTAGTCCATAATTAAACTATATTTGTCAAATACAAACGAAAATGCTATAGTGTCCATTTTGAAAAAATGGAACTAGACAAAGTCGTAGTGAGCTAGCCATAGCGCGGTGCAGTGAGCAAGGAGAGGGCCTAAGCCTGTTGGCTTAGTGTCTTTTCACCTGTGTTTTGAGCTCGGTGCCAAGATCTATGTCTTCAATCTCGTCAATATTGATGGTCCTTAACGTCAACATCATACTTTCAATTAATGCACAATATAATGACAGAAGAGTTATTAATGCATAGTTATAGGGATTATTCTAATAAGTTCCACAAGTTGTATTGTCCTCATCTATTTTGCAGATTATTGATACCCCATCATATATAAGTATCATAAATGATGAAACAAAGCACACCTTTGTAAAGAGCTCGTTGAGACGATCAAAACAGACGTACCACTTGTTATAATTGGAGTCCAAACAAGAGAGTCCCCGATGAATATATTTGGTGTAGGCGAGGTGCTTAGACCTAGGTTGCTTGTGGATGCACTCTATATTCCGGATCGGTGCTAGTTTGTGAAGGTGACTTTATAGCCTTATTGATTCTTATATAGTCCACCTCTCTTTTGTAGTGGCATGTAAGACGCGGTTGCTAATTTAAAGTTATCTTATATGGTGCTTTCTCTTGAGTAATGTCTACAGTCTGAGTAGTAATATACATAGTTTATAAGGTTAGAACTAGATGTGCTCTTTGCTATCTCAGGGGTTAAGTTAGACTTAGTATCACACGTCTTTCTTGCGGTAAGATATAAATAACAATACTCTGGAATACTCCAGAGTGAAGTGCTATATTCGTATACTATATGTGCATTTGCGGATACTTATATTTTTTGTGTGCATTTAATTTATACCAACAGGCTTTCATCGGCTAGTAAATTTGTATTTGTATGCCTTCAATTCAAATGGTGTGCAAGAAGAACACAAGCAATTTATATCAGTTCAGACAAAAAGTGCCCTATGTACAGTGAGGGAGGAGATCTTGTATTATCTTACACCGAAGTGCTTAGTATAGGGGTTACAAACTTGATGAGAGATGGAGGTGTCTTAGGTCTCAGTGTGGAGTGATGTACGTGAACTTGTGTGTGTTCTGGTGTTTTTGAACCCACGTTTTTTCGTTGTAGCCCTTATCCCTTTCTTTTATAGTTGCAAGGGGAGGCAAAGTTTATATACATGTGGATTATATTATGTTTTCTTGTCAAATCTGAGACCCTGTAGCCTTATACTATAGAGGCACGACACAACGTAGTGGAGGTACGAACTCTGTCCTTCAGTCTCTGCGGGTGCTCAGATCAACAGTGCTTGGTGTGCTCGTTACTGTGAGCATCGTGCCAAGCCTGCTGGTCCTGTGAGAAGCGTGTCTTGCTCATTGTCCGAGGAGAGATCCGAGGCCTCCCAGATTAGGAATCGTGCCTTTAGTCTGACGAGTTCGTAGGCATAGGGGTTTGGATTGACACCTGTATGTCCGCATAGGTCTTTGCCGTACGTACAATGATAAGAGTTGGTAGAGTCGTCATCAGGACTTGCCCTATGTAGTCGTAGGTGAGGTGGAAATTTGATCCCTGTCTCGTATGGCCGTACCACAGCCCCGTTGTAAGATCGTGGCTGACATCACGGGAGGTCTTGAGCGCATTAGTGGCGTGGAGGCGTCCGAGCCCTGGGGTTGGGTGAGGTGGAGATTGTAGGGTTGTTTCCCTGAGCTGGTCTCAGGCGAGTCAGAGAATTGCTGGATCTCAGTCTCGCTCAAGACCTTGTCACCAGGTCTGAGACAAGACAGAGAATAGATGGTCTCTGTTATGTCTGAGCTCGTTAGGCCTCCTACGAGACAAGAGTAGCTGTTAGCCAACTTAGCTTGTTCTATGGAGGAGTAAGGGGTTTTAGCTTTTAGCTTCGGGTACCTCAGATTTTGGTACACGACACCATCATCTCAAAGTAGTTTGCACTTTGTATTTACGGGAAACTAAACACACTTGTAGTTTGTATTTTACATTTTACAATCTATGGAGAACTAAACATACTCTTTATTTAGTTCCAAAAAAATTTAAAACTTCTTGTCACATCGAGTCTACAAAGCATTAAATATAAATAAAAAATAATTAATTACATAATTATCTATAATTTGCAAAATAAATCTTTTAAATTTATAGTTGAACAATAATTACCAAATATAAATAAAAATTCCACCGTACCTAAATCCAGAAAATTTCATGCGGTCTTTCTTCCACTCCAAGCCGAAGCAACGGACGCGTCCAAGGACCAGCCCACCCTTCCGAGTCTTCCGACCCCACCCGCTGACATACGACACCGGCGCCGCGCACACAGCCGCACCAGCGCCCACCCAAATCCCGCAAAACCCTAAGCCGAACGGGGAGAGAGAGGAGGCGCGCGGCATGGCGGGTGCGACGTCCCCGGCGGCGGCCGCGAATCTGGCGGGCAAGTCGGGCGTGCGGGTCGTCGTGATCGGCGACCCGGGCACCGGCAAGTCCAGCCTCATCGTCGCCCTCGCCACCGAGCAGTTCCCCGAGAACGTGCCCCGCGTCATGCCCCCCACACGCCTCCCCGCCGACTACTTCCCCGACCGCGTACCCATCACCATCATCGACACGTCGTCCAGGTACTCCCCCGCGTCCCCCTCCCGCGCATCTCGGATTGGTTAGATCTTGACGGTAAGGATGAATACCTTGCGTTGAGTTGATTTTGCGCGTACCTGTCATTGCAGCCCGGAGCAGAAGCCGAAGTTGATCGCGGAGTGCCAGGCCGCCGATGCGGTCGTGCTCACCTACGCCTGCGACCGGCCCGCCACGCTGGAGCGGCTCAGTTCGTTCTGGCTTCCCGAGCTCCGGCGACTCCAGGTATTGCCGCGATTCTCGATACGGCCTGGCGGGGCTTCGTGGTGTAGGTCTAGATCGCTTGCGTTTGATTCTCTTGGGTTGCCCCATTGTGATTTGTCTTTCTGATTTGTGTGACGCAGTTGAAGGCTCCAGTTATTGTGGTGGGGTGCAAGCTGGACCTAAGGGACGAACAGCAGGTTAGCCTTGAGCAGGTTATGGCGCCCATCATGCAGTCCTTCCGCGAGATTGAGACCTGCATCGAGTGCTCCGCTCTTCGGCAGATCCAGGTTACCCCACATCTTATTATACTTGATTTGGTATTTGTACCCCCAAATGTCTGATACTTACCTTAGGGCACCCACAATGGTATAAGTCAGTTACTAGCTCTAAGCTAACCTCTCCAATAGTGCTAGCTTTTAGTAATGACTCATAGTATGATTGGGCCTACATGACACTCTCACATGATCTTGTAATGTGTGTATGAGCCTAGCTCTTGAGCAAGAGCTAAGCTTTTCTCTCTCTTCTATTAAAATATGAAAAAAATGTTTAGAGCTAGCTTATGAGTTAGCCATTGTGGGTGCCTAGTGTGTTAAAATTCTTTGCATTTGGAACTTTTGTCAGACACATTAGAATAAGGCTTGTAGTGTTCCAGACATGAACAGTGTGTGTCTAGTGTGTTAAAATGCTCGGCATTTGGAAGTTCTTCTGATTAATAATTATGGATGTTGACTCTTTTTTGGCAGGTGCCTGAGGTCTTCTACTATGCTCAGAAGGCAGTACTTCACCCAACTGCCCCACTCTTTGATCAAGAGTTACAATCTCTGAAGCCTCGATGTGTGAGAGCGTTGAAGCGGATCTTTATTATATGTGATAATGACAAGGATGGCGCTCTCAGTGATGTGGAGCTCAATGAATTCCAGGTTTGTGTTCATGAAGGCTACCCTGCTTTCCATTTAGCAGCATACAACATAACTACTTAATCATATACTCTTTTGTTTCTAGTGTTGCTGAGATTTTTTTTCTTACTGCTTTACAGGTCCGATGCTTTAGTGCCCCTCTGCAGCCTACTGAAATTTCAGGAGTTAAGAGAGTTGTTCAGGAGAAGATGCCTGAAGGCGTAAATGAAAGCGGTCTTACCTTGACTGGGTTCCTTTTTCTGCATGCCCTCTTTATTGAAAAAGGTCGTTTGGAAACTACATGGACTGTATTGAGGAAATTTGGTTACGACAATGACATCAAGCTTAGGGATGATCTCCTTGCAATGCCAATTAAAAGAGCTCCTGATCAAGTATGCTTGTTTTGTTTTACGATTGATGCAAAACTTTCATTGCCAATATTACTTATTTATCTATGTCTTTGCCCTGTTCCAATCTATCCATTTTGATATCCATCATTGATCATTGTACTTCCAATGAATTCAGGGATTGTAAACACTAATCTAGTGTATCAGTGTGTTTTTTATGTTAGAACTGGATTTGTTCTACTTTTGGTGTTTGTTAAAGCCATTTATGGTCAGTAGTTGATTTTGCTGTTGTGTTATTATTATATATATGTAGTTCACAGCCTTGCACACTTATGTCATTAGCACCAATACTTTTATTATTGCTTCTGTAGTCTTCTTCAAACTTCTATTAGTTGCTTCATGTAGGAATATAATATCTTTATTGATGGAATGTTGGTGAAGTAATAAAGCCAGCTTTTTTCTGCAGACTCTGGAAATGACAAGTGTAGTGGTCGAATTCTTGAGAGGGATATTCACCATGTTTGACATTGATAATGTAAGAAGAATGTACAAATTTGTTTTTGTTAAGAGTAATCTTACCCTGATATGCAATTGGTATTCAATGATAATGAATCGGTATTATTCATTTGAATTAATTATTAACATATATTCATTTGAAGTTATATTGTATTGGATTTTTTATTAGGATATCATATTGGATTGATTGCTCCTCTTTTTATGTGTATCCAGGATGGAGCTTTACTACCTACTGAGCTGGAAGACCTTTTCTCAACAGCACCTGAAAAGTAAGATGTTAGATGAATAGATCATTCTGCATATATATTGGAACTGTACTTGTACATTTGAATATTTGATAATGCTCGTCTATAAAGTGTTGGAAAATCCTGTGTTAATTCCTCTAATCTATTGATAGTATGTGTTGTTTTTTTATTCAGGCTTTGTGACAGATATATTCATTCTTCTCTATTGTTATTTTCCTTTGCATCACCTTTTATTTTTGTGTGGCATATTTCAGCCCATGGTCTTCCGATCCATACAAAGACTGCGCTGAAAAGAACGTGTTGGGTGGTCTGTCACTTGAAGGGTTTCTCTCAAAGGTATTTTGTCTCATCCTTAGTATATGATGCACAACTAATAAACTGGTGGTTAAACGAGGATCTTATTTGTGAATAAACATATTTGTTGTGGATCCAAAAACAACCTACTTCTATTATGTTTGTTTGGTGCATTCTTATGCACCATTTACTCAGTTGCCTTTGTTGCTTTGAGAAGGACCAAACAAATCTTGTGTCTATGCGGTGAATAACTTGATATGTTCAATATGCAAGCTGCTGATGTAATTAAATTATTTGCTAAACATTTCAGAAATATATATGTAAGCTAAAGCATAATCAATCAAATTCTAAGTTGAAGTGGTGTGCTCTGTTAATGGTGAAATTTCTTGCGAAAGAGCAAAGTATGAAAATCTATACATGTGCTGCAGAATGCTGGCAGCATGGCAATGCATTTTTCTGTTAATTCGTTATTTTATTTCATGCTATATTGCATTATATTTTGCTATTGCTGAATAAGGATTTTGCGATGTAGTGGGCTCTAATGACAGTTCTAGATCCAACAAATAGTTATGCCAACCTTGTATATGTTGGCTATCCTGGCGAGTTCAGTTCTGCATTTACTGTCACAAGGAAAAGACGAGTGGATCGTAAAAAGCAACAGACACAGAGAAATGTTTTCCAGTGTTATGTTTTCGGTGCCAGAGGCTCTGGAAAGACGTCCTTGCTACAATCATTCATTGGAAGGTATGCCATACATTTCCTGATACCTTATGACACTTCTTTTCCTCATTTGGTCATCTTTAATTCACTTGGGGTCCTTGTAACAGGCAACCTTCTGATGCTCTGCCATCTAACAGCGAACGCTTTGCAACAAATTCTGTCGAAATGGCTGATGTAAGTGTTATGTTGATGCTCTATTTTTTTGCACCACAGATGTTTTACATGTTGATGCTTTATGCTGATGTATATTATTTCTTTTTTCAACAACTTGAATCCCATTGTGATTGTGGATGTAATCCCGCCCGGTCCAATGTATAAGGCATAGTCTGACATGACATGGTCTCCTAAATTACACTTTGACCATTCATTTATTTTATATTATATTGTTTATGATTACTGGATAGCACATTTGATTACAAGTCTAATAGTATCAAGTTTGTATTTACAATAGTTAAAAATTGTTGGCCAAGTTATTGGTAAAATATTATAAAGTTTGATTCTTGACATTCTTGAAACGCCTTATAAATCGGACTGGAGGAAGTATCAGTGAAGACAAAATTTCTATCTGTTGATACAAAAAAAACAGCAGCATGGCTTTATGAAATGTTGAATGCACATTCTGATTGTAGTAGTATTGTCAACTATATTGTCTCCTTGGTATAATCTTTTTGTCTGTATAGACTAATTATGTTCTCTGTAAACTATTACTGTTCTATCTGGTTCCTCATTTTCCGCAAGTACTAGCGATCTTTTCTAGTTGGGTCATTGAGGCATAGCCTGTTTATTTTAATCTCATTCAATTTTTTTTGAAGGGAACTAGAAAGACACTAATACTGCGAGAGATTCCTGAAGGTGATGTGAGATCCTTACTTTCTGACAAGGAATCATTGGCGCCGTGTGATGTAGCAGTATTTGTTTACGACAGGTACATACTCCCCTAGGCTATTCTTTTATTTATTCATAATCTGCAAGTCTCACAATAAAGGTTATAGTGACTGATTGTTCTCCCTATTTGTGTATCAGTTAATTTGTTTGACAAAACCTTCATAAGTTAATCACATATATTTTCTTCCAATTTCATGTTTGTGCTCCTGATATAAACCATTTGTGTTAACATGGTTATATATATAATGAGTGTTATAATAGAAGTTTGGGTTTAACATAATGCATTAAACAAGGTTTAGTTTTGTTACTTCAGTGTCTGCTTCTGCACCTTTTGTCTGGTGGCTTATTTCATGGTAGTGGGCTGAGATTATGTGTTTCATGACTCAGCTTGGCAAGAAAACTGAAGTTTTCTCAGTTTGTCATTATCTTGACAAAGTTACTTGATTTAGGCACTATCCATAGTTCCATACCAATTTATTGTTTCAAGTGGATTCTCAGTCGAACTGACATTTTTTTGACCCCTAGTTATAGTTAAATCCCTGGTTATGTGAGCCACACTTCTGTGACAGTAGGTGATGAAGATCACAATTGACAAGCATTGAAACTCTTTTCACAGTAATTATTGTCGCTCTTGTAGTCTATTGTAGAATGAAACACACAACCTGGAAGAGCTTCTAGGAGGTCGACAAGTAAATCTTGTTTATACTGTTATATCTTCTTTTGAAGCCTGTGATCTGGATTGACATAAATGTACTCACTATGCATGTATCACAAAATAGCCTCTGAACTTTTTTGTATTGGCAGCTGCGATGAATATTCTTGGCAAAGGGCTAGAGACTTGCTTGTGCAAGTGGCTACACATGGAGAAAATACTGGCTACGAAGTTCCTTGCTTGATAGTTGCTGCGAAAGATGATCTTGACCAATCTTCACAAGCTCTGCAAGAATCAACTAGAGTAAGTCTTTTAGCATTTACTTGTGTAGGCATAGTGGAACCATATCAGGATGAGTTTCCAATCAAATTTAATCATACGTTGTTGCTGTAGTACCTCGTAATTTTGTCCCAGGTTTTGTGGCTCCAAGTGTTCTCATAGGTTTTGTCTTTGCCATAAAGATCATATGAATCGTAGAAAAATGAAACAAAATGAAAACTAAAATTGGATAAGGTATGTGCTAGTTCAATCCACAGCTGCCATTGGGTAGTACTTATGAAGTAGAGAGAAGTGCAGAACAGCTTATTGGTTGAAATGTTTCGCTAACAGTATTTGTATTTGTTGAATTATTTCGTTAGTAAGGTTACTTTCTGTAAAAGCTAGTTTATGAAGGGATGCTACTATGCTAGGTTGGTCAATGAGAACACATATAGTCCATCATAGAAGCACAGGTTTGAATGCAACCCACTTAGAATTGGGTTTGTGGACCAACCCTCTAATGGCAATATCTGAATACATATACATGGACCAACCCACTTGCATCCCTAAATTAACCTCTTACTACACTGGTGCAAATACTATGCAAAATGTGCTTCCCTTATCTGTTGCCCATGCTTCTCTGTAGTATCGGTAGAAGACCCACTTGTCTAGGTGAGGGATAACTTACTATTTGTTGACAATTGTGAATTATTGTGACCAGAAAGTCCTCTTTATTTATTTGCCAGAAGAAGTAACTGTGAAAACATCTACTTTCCAGGTGAGCCAAGACATGGGAATTGAAACACCAATTCCGATCAGCGTGAAGCTGAGAGATTTGAACAACATTTTCTGCAGAATTATACATGCTGCACAGCAGCCCCATTTGAGCATTCCAGAGACTGAAGCTGGCAAAACACGCCGGCAATATCGGCAACTTCTAAACCGTTCGCTAATGGTTGTCTCTGGTGAGTTGCATGCACCCTTGTGTTTGTGAATGGTTTAATTAACATCATACTGAACATTGAACTACGAGACTACAGGTGCAATCGATTAGAAATCTACCTGTCTGCTGATGCTAATATATAGTTTCCTAAATATTCAGTCAATGTGAAAGTTGTATGAGGTCTGGCATATGCTGATACTGCACTAATAATTTGCAGTTGGAGCTGCTGTTGCAGTTGTTGGATTAGCTGCTTACCGGGTTTATGCAGCTCGGAAGAACTCGTCCTCTTGAAGCCATCCTGGACAAGTGGGGAAATAAGGTGCTTCCTTCCTGCAGACCACTTTGCAACATCAGCTGGATCCATGCTGGTTGAAGTTTGCTGCTTGGGTTTTTTTTACCCGGCAGGAAACCAACGTTTTTGTACAGACGTCATCTGCTATTAATTATCCGGCCTATTGGGGTTTCAGATTCCTATATAATTGACAGACATCACCTGGCTCCATAAAATGCCGTATCTGATAATCTGTTGTTGCTAAATTAGCTCAGCTAAATATTGTTACTACCCTAAATTTTTGCTCTCTTGTGGTACTTGCACTAGTCTGGTATTTGGAGTCTCTTTTCGTTATCATCATTTGCAAACATGCTGAGACGTTTAGTGGAACAGTCATGAGTTAGTGTTGTACCAAGATTTCGTTTGGGAGTATTCAATTGAATTTTTTTAAGCGTAGTATATTCTAATGGATTTGATCGAAGTGCATGCTAGCTCCCCAGCATCTTTGTGTTGTGTCGTTTTATACGCCGACACTGAGCTCCTTTTGTGTTTCGTGTTACACTGCAAGAGGAGGCCGATCGCTTGTTTTTATAAGCCATATTTTTTTGTTACTTTTTTTTTGTTAGTTAACAGTGTTCTTTCATGATAAATATTTTCAGCTATGACTTTTGGAATGGATACGGTTATATTCCATGCGGTTGCTACTGTTTTGCGGTAGCCGGTAGGACAACTTCCTGTTCGCAAGTAGTTATGTTATTAGCACGGCCTTTAAAACACAGCTTTGATCATTATTTGTAACTAGAAATATAAAAAAAGAGTCCATCCTAACAATTTATGTTTATATTATATATATGAATATAAATATATTAATGTCATTTGTAAAAATAATAAAATAAAAGCATTTGTAAAACAGGTGTATTAAAAGGAAGTAGAGTGGTTGCGATTACGGCGATCCGGTGAACAGATGGCCGCAGGTACGGACGATCTTGTATTCGATTCGGATAGCATACGTCCATGTGTCAAAATGAATCTTACTTGATGACTTGTCGCGACTTAGAGAAAGTTACATCGACGGGAAGATAAACACCCAAGCTGGATATGGCCAGCTTTACACGATCTGAGTATGGCATGGGGACAAAACTGGAAGATGGGTCAGCGCCATCCATGCTCAGAACGCCGTCGATTAAACAAACTGTTCAAAATAATGCACAGAATATACAGCTGCATCTCCAGCATTATTGCAGAGAAATACACAAGACACAGACACACAGTGGAGCGTGAGAGAGAATCCAGGAGACATGGCGGGAGGCACCGCGGTCGCTAGCTAGAAAGTAGAGATGGAGCAGACGCGCACGCAGAGTCGTCGATCGGCAGTCGAAGACAGCAGCAGGATCATCCATGAGGGCGGGCATCAGGCGAAGTGCAAGGGGCCGATCTCGCCGGTCCGGGCGGCGCGGGCGACGGCGGCGGCGGCGGAGAGGCACGCCGACACCCAGGCCTCGAGCACCGCGAACACCACGTCGACGACGGACACGGTTAGCGCCAATGGCATTGACATCCTGCCCCACCCTGTCGGCGGTGCCGGACCCTGGCAGCGCAGCTCGTTGAGGCAACCGATCGCCGGAAACACCTGCCGGTAGCTGCCGTGCATGGACCAACAACAGGACAATGGTGGACCGGGGGCGGGGGCGGGGGCGAGGAGCTCACGAGTTTCACGAGGATGGACGGATGGGTGTCACTGTGCTGGATGATGGGTGTCGCGAGGATGGTGGGGGAAAAGGGGCGAGGCAGGTCATTGCAGTCACTGTGCTGGATGATCCCCGATAGCCCGATAGGGACGGGATTTATTGAAGACAACGAGATCACCGCATATATTTAATTCATGTATATCGATCCTTGTTTAGTTTCTCTCC